>JGI12269J14319_10001074_pt1 | contig 27126 bp, 18 predicted proteins | sample PeaSoiSIISIP2007_FD_14319 | JGI IMG/M metagenome (IMG submission 14319)
TGGCCACCCGCCTGCTGCAGCTGGCGCGGATCGAGTCGGGCGCCACCTTGAGCCGCGAGCCGGTCGATCTGGCGGTCGTGGCGCGCCTGGTGGTCGCGGAGTTCAGCCAGGCGCTGACGAGCAACCGCCTGCGCCTGGAGGTGGCGGCGCAGCCCACGGGAGTGGTCGGCGACGTCGATGCGATCGCCATCGCCCTGCGCAACCTGATCGACAACGCGCTCAAGCACGGCGGCCCGCAGGCCTGGGTGACGGTCCTGGTGGAGACCCTGGCGATCTACGTGATCGACGACGGCCCGGGCGTGCCGCCCGAGACGCTGGAGAAACTCGTGCGGCCCTTCGAGCGGGGCATGACGGCGGCCGAGGGCTCGGGCCTGGGGCTGTCGATCACCAACGCCATCGTCCGCCAGGCCGGGGGCTCGCTGGAGCTGCGCTCGCCGCTGCTCGGGGACCGCGGCTTTGCCGCGATTCTGCGCTTCGACTGACGCGCCGGCGCCCACGGCGCTACTCGCGAACGCAGTCCAGGCAGTACTCCACCTGCCCGTTGCGCTCGCGCTTGACCAGGCCGTGGATGTCGGTCTCGAACCCCGGGAAGAGTGCGTTGAACTCGCGCACGAACTTCAGATAGTTGACGATCTGCGCGTTTACCCGCTCGCCCGGGATGAGCAGGGGGATCCCCGGCGGGTAGGGAGTCAGCAGCACGCCGCAGACGCGCCCCTCGATGTCGTCCACCGGCACCCGATCGACATCGTTGTGGGCCATGCGCGCATACGCCTTGGCCGGGATCATCACCGGTTCCATTTCTGAGGTGTACATGTCGGTCGTCAGCCGGGCGATGTCGCTGGCGCGGTAGATCGCGTGGATCGCCTGGCACAGGTCGCGCAGCCCCAGGCTCTCGTAGCGCGGCTGCGCGCGCAGGAACTCGGGCATCACCCGCCACAGCGGCTGGTTGCTGTCGTAGTCGTCCTTAAACTGCTGCAGCTCGGTGACCAGCGTGTTCCAGCGGCCCTTGGTGATGCCGATCGTGAACATGATGAAGAACGAGTACAGGCCGGTCTTCTCGACCACGATGCCATGCTCGGTCAGATACTTGGTCAGGACCGCCGCCGGTATGCCGGTCGCGTCGAAGGAGCCGTCGACGTCCAAGCCCGGCGTGATGATGGTCGCCTTGATCGGGTCGAGCAGGTTGAAATCGGGCGCCAGGTCGCCAAAGCCGTGCCAGCGCTCGCCGGCGCGCAGCATCCAGTACTCGCGCTGCGCCGGGCCCTCGGGCAGCGCGGCCTCGGGCCCCCACACCTGGAACCACCACGAGTCGCCGTACTCGGCGTCGATCTTGCGCATCGCGCGCCGGAAATCGAGCGCCTCGATCAGCGACTCCTCCACCAGCGCCGGGCCGCCCGGCGGCTCCATCATCGCCGCGGCCACGTCGCACGAGGCGATGATCGCGTACTGCGGGGAGGTCGAGGTATGCATCATGTAGGCCTCGTTGAACATCCAGCGGTCCAGGCTCTCGGTCTGCGAGTTCTGGATCAGGATCTGCGACGCCTGCGACAGCCCGGCCAGCAGCTTGTGCACCGACTGCGTGGCAAAGACCATGGTGTTGCGCGCCCGCGAGCGCGGCGAGGTGACGCCGCCGATGGCGTGCATGTTGCGGTAAAAGCCGTTGAAGGCCGCGTGCGGCAGCCAGGCCTCGTCAAAGAGCAGCGAGTCGACCTTGCCGTCGAGCTGTGCCTTGATGGTCTCGACGTTGTAGACGATGCCGTCGTAGGTGCTTTGGGTGAGCGTCAGAATACGCGGCTTGCCCTCGTTGCCCTGCACCAGCGGGTGCTCGCGAATGCGCGCCTCGATCGTCTCCCAGCGGAATTCGTCCAGGGGAATGGGCCCGATGATGCCGTAGTGATTGCGCGTGGGCCTGAGGAACACGGGTATCGCACCGGTCATGGTGATCGCGTGCAGCACCGACTTGTGGCAATTGCGGTCGACGACCACGACATCGCCGGGCGCGACGATGTAGTTCCAGACGATCTTGTTGGACGTGGACGTGCCGTTGGTGACGAAGAACAGGTGATCGGCACCGAAGATGCGCGCGGCGTTGCGCTCGGCCGCGGCCACCGGGCCGGTGTGATCGAGCAGCTGTCCGAGCTCGTCGACGGCATTGCACACGTCTGCACGCAGCAGGTTCTCGCCGAAGAACTGGTGGAACATGCGGCCCACCGGGCTCTTGAGAAACGCCACGCCGCCGGAGTGGCCGGGGCAGTGCCAGGAATACGAGCTGTCCTGGGCGTACTGCACCAGCGCGCGGAAAAACGGCGGCGCCAGGCCATCGAGGTACGAGCGCGCCTCGCGCGCGATGTAGCGCGCGACGAACTCCGGCGTGTCCTCGTGCATGTGGATGAAGCCGTGCAGCTCGCGCAGCACGTCGTTGGGCAGGTGGCGCGAGGTGCGCGTTTCGCCGTACAGGAAGATCGGTATGTCGGCGTTGCGAAACCGGATCTCCTGGAGAAAGGCGCGCAGATCGGCCACGATCGGACTGCCCTCGGTCGCCGGCAGCTCCTCGTCGTCGACCGACAGGATGAACGCCGAGGCGCGGCTGTGCTGCTGCGCGAAGCCGCTCACGTCGCTAAAGCTCGTCGAACCGATGATCTCCACCCCCTCCTCCTCGAGCGCCCGCGTCAGGGCACGGATGCCCATGCCGCTGGCATTCTCCGAGCGGAAGTCCTCGTCGATCACGACGATGGGAAAGTGAAAGCGCATGGTCATGGCAGCTCTGGGTCGCTAGTGACAGGGCGTGCAAGCCGCTGCCGGGATGGAAAGATCGAGGAGCGGGACTGTAAACGATTGGGGGCGGGCCTGGGCCCCTCCTTTGGGCGTGCGCCGGGCAAGCCGCCGCTAGGACGGATAACCGGTCGGGTTGGCCAGCTGCCAGCTCCACGTGTCGCGACACATCTGCTCGATCGAGCGCTGCGCGCGCCAGCCCAACTCGCGCTCGGCGCGCGCCGGATCGGCCCAGCAGCTCGCCACGTCGCCGGCGCGCCGGGGCGCCACCACGTAGGGCACGCGCCGGCCCGAGGCCGCCTCGAAGGCCCGCAGCACTTCCAGGACGCTGTGGCCGCGCCCGGTGCCCAGGTTGAAGACGCGCACGCCCGCCCGGCCGCAGCGATGGCGCAAGGCCGCAACGTGCCCGTCGGCGAGGTCAAGGACGTGGATGTAGTCGCGCACGCCGGTGCCATCGGGCGTGGGGTAGTCGTCGCCGAAGATGGTAAGGCGCTCGCGCCGGCCCACGGCGACCTGCGCAATGTAGGGCATCAGGTTGTTCGGGATGCCCTGCGGATCCTCGCCGAGCAATCCGCTGGGATGGCCGCCGACGGGATTGAAGTAGCGCAGCAGCGTCACCGACCAGTCGGGCTCGGCGGCCGCCAAGTCCTCGAGCATCTGCTCGACCATGAGCTTGGTGCGGCCGTAGGGATTGGTCGCCTGGGTCGGAGCCTGCTCCGAGATCGGCATGGTCTTGGCATCGCCGTAGACCGTAGCCGAGGAACTGAACACGATGGTGCGCACCCCCGCCGCGTGCAGGGCGCTGGCCAGGACCTGCGCCCCGTGCACATTGTTGTCGTAGTAGGGCAAGGGCAAGCGCACCGACTCGCCCACCGCCTTGAGGCCAGCAAAGTGAATCGCGGCGTCGATGCGATGGCGGGCCAGCAGCTCATCGAGGCAGGCCCGGTCGCGCACGTCCCCCTCGACGAACGCCGGGCGCACGCCGGTGACCGCGGCGATGCGCTCGAGCACCGCGGGCTTGCTGTTGCCCAGGTTGTCGAGAATGACCGGATGCTCGCCGGCCTCGATCAGCCCAACGCAGGTCAGACTGCCGATGTAGCCGGTGCCCCCGGTGAGCAGGATGTTCATGATGGCGTGGTTTCCCGTCACGCGAATGGCCGCGCGCGGCAGGCATTTTGCACGCAAACGCCGGCGCGCCCGGACAAGGATCCGGCGGCGGCGCCTGCCGCGCGAGCAAGATCGGCGGATTTGCCCCTGGTAAGGATTGCATCCCGATTGCCCGAGTGCTTTGCCCTTGCCAATTCCCGGCACAAAAAAAGATCCGTTTCATCCTCAAGTTCGGGGGTTTGACGCCGTTGAAGTACTGAACCCCAGAGGCCAATCCCTCCACCGTCGGATGTCTGCGCCATGCCCGATTCGCCGCTCTCGCCTCCCGCTCAGCGCGCCTGGAATCGAAGCTCATCCTGGCAGGGGACAAAGGATAAAAAGAAAGTAAACGCTTACACTGAGAGCGCCGACGGTGCCTGCCTGGCGGCGCCCCCGCGCGATGTCGGGCGCATGCTCGAGCGCTACGGCGCGGCCCTGCCGCGCTACCTCGATGTGCACCGGCTGCGCGATATCGAGGCCTCGCACCAGCGCTGGCCGCTGCTGCGGCCGGTGCGCCCGCAAGACGAGGGCGGCGGCTGATGAACGCCCGGGCCCTTGCGGGCGAGCCGGTCGCCGGGCCAACGTTGGCGTCCATGTCCGCGCTGCTGAGCCGCTGGCTGGAGCGGACCGCACTGCGCGAGACCCGTGTCGGCAGCCTACCGATTGCCGGCTTGCCCGAAGGCATCGGTGAATTGCCACCGCGCGAGCTGTCGCTGCTGCTGTGCGCCGACCACGCCAGCCGCGAGCGGCTGCTGCGCTCCTTGCTGACGACCGACGTGCCGCGGCGCCGCGTGAGCTGGATCTGCGCCGCGGGCCAGGCCCGGTACGAGGCCGGGCCCGAGCTGCGCTCGGCGACGCAGCGCAAGCAGCTGCTGGCCCTGACCTGGACGGGCGATGCGGCCAGCCAGCTGCGCCAGCTCGGGCCCCAGCACCTGCTGCGCGAGCTGGCAACGAGCGGCATGGGGCCGCACGACCTGCTGGTGCTCGATGGCCTCGATCCCTGGCTGGCGGAAACCCCGGAGGACGCCGCCCTGGAGGCAAGCATCGCCGAGGCCGCGCAGGCCCTGCTGCGCCTGGCCAAGGCGCACCGCGGGCCGGTGCTCGCACTCGCGCCCGCGCAGGTGCGCGGCCAGCCGCTGCTGCCGCTGCTCGCACACAGCAACCTTTCCCGGCTGGGCGCACTCCAGCTCGACGGCGCATCCTCGCACCTGCAGGTCGTGCGCTGGAGCCCGGCGCAGCGCGCGCGGCCGCGCCAGCTCGCGGCAAGGTGCCTGCTCGAGCTCGGCGCCGACGGCCGCTGGCATTGCCGCGGCAGCACGGACCTCGATCCGGCCCCGCTGCTCACCGCCGCCGACGCGCAAACGACGCACGCCATGCGCGGCGCCCTGCACGATGCCAGCGCCACGCCGGCGCACTGGCGCGTGCACGCCAACCTGGAGGCATTGATCGCGGCGGCACGCGATGCCGTGTCGGCAACGATCGTCCTGGCGCACCATAACCCGGACGACGTCGTGTTCCTGGCCGACGCCGTGTACCGGCTGCGGCGCGAGCACCCGCGCCTGCTCAAGATCATCGTGCGCGAGACCGAGTCCACACTGCGCCGCAACGGAGAGCTGGCCCTGCTGCGGCTCGGCGCCAATGCCGTGGTCGGTCGCGAGCTGGGCTTCTCCCACCTGGTGCAGCTCGTCGGCGAGCTGGGCGACCAGCCGTATGCGAAAGTGCCCGCGCTGGAGCCGGCGCGCGCGCTGCAGGCGCTCGCGCCCGATCCGATCCAAGGCTACCTTCCGCTGCCGGCGTTTTGCAGCACGGTCGAGCGCATGCTCGAGCGCACGGCCGAGACCGCGCTCGAGCACTCCCTGGTGCAAGTTCCGCTCATGCCGCACGTCGCGCACCTCGATGCACTGCTGGCCTGCCAGTGCCGCCGTGACGGCGACGTCGTCACCGCCGATGCGCACGGGCTGGTCATCTTCTTGTTCGGCTGCCCGCACGACGACGCCATGGCCGCCCTCGAATCGATCTTCGCCATCCCCTGCTCGGAACTGGCGCGGCTGGTCCAGATCGAGCCCGACGGCAATTCCCAGCGCCAGGCGCTGGCCCGCCTGCGGCGCGCCGCCGACCAGTCGCCGCTGGATTTCTCCGCGGTCCTGCGCGGCATTTCGCCGGGCCGGCGGCCCGCCCCGGTGCAGGCCGCGGTCCTGCCGACCCGCAGCGTGGAGGCGGCCCGCTGCGTCCACGCCCACGTGCTGCCGCTGCGGACCGCCGCTGCGTAGGGATCAGTCATGCTCCAGCTCTTCCTGCAATCCCTGCTGATCGGGGCGCTGCTGGCCGCGGCGGTGGCAACGGTCGGCGCACTGTTGCGGCGCGCTGCCGCCCGCAAGCAGCAAGGCCTGCTCGCCGGCCAGGCGCTGCGCTGCGTGCGGCCGCTTGACCTGAGCGAGCACTGAAATGCCCTGCATCGCCATCGTGTCGCCGTGCGGTGGGTGCGGCCGCAGCACGCTGACCGCGTCCCTGGCAACGCTGACCGCGCGCAGCGGCGTCTGGGGCTTGGCCGTCGAATGCGATCCGCAGAACCTGCTCGCCCTGCACTTTGGTGCCGAGCAAGCGCCCGCCGAGGGCATGGCGAGCCGCGCGGCCCACGGCCAAGTCTGGAACACCGCCGCGTTAGCTGCCAGCGACGGCACCCTGATCCTGCCGTTTGGCGCGATGGATGCACCCGCGCTGGTCGACTGGGAGCGGCGGCTGATCGTCGAACCCGACTGGCTGGGCACCCGGCTCGATACGCTCGCCCGTCCGGCCGAAAGCTGGACCTTCATCGATACGCCACGGGCGCCGTCCGTGCTCACGCGCCAGGCGGTGCGGGCAGCCAACGCGGTACTGTTGGTGCTGCGGGCCGACGGCGCCTCGATGACCCTGCTCGAACCGGCGCTGCAAATGTTCGACGACAAGCCGGTGTTGGCCGTGGTCAACGCCTTCGAACCAGGCCGCGCGCTGCAAAACGACGTCCTGGCAGTGTTCTACGAGCGACTGGGCGAGCGCCTCTCGCCCTACCCGGTGCATCGCGACGAGGCCCTGCCCGAAGCCTTTGCCCGGCGCATGTCGCCTGAGGATCACGCGGCCCATGCGCAGGTCATCCACGACCTGCATGGGCTTCTGCGCTGGATTCAGCGACAATGCCGGCTTATGACGGAACCGCGTACCGGTAATGTTGTCTGACTTGCTGGCCGCCGGCGCCCGCGCGCTGGAGGTCGAGCAGCCCAGGCGCCTGCGCGCCTGGGTGTGGCGCCTGCTTATCCGGCCGGCCCCCGCCGCGCCCGATCGCGCGGCGCGCATCTTCGACGCCGCCCTGGCCTGGCTGGCGCGTACCCTGGAAGTGGACCAGCCGCAGCGCCCCAGCGCCTGGGGCACGCGACTGTTCGCGCCCGCGGCCGCCGATGCGTTGCCACCGCGGCTGCGCTGGGTGCCGCGGCTCGTGCGCACGCTCACGCTGGGCGCCAGGCTCGCGATTGCGCGCGTGCCGCAGATCGACCACGACCGCTTGGGAAAGTGGCTCGAAGGGGCGGCCGATGCCCCCTGGCTGACGCGCACGCCCGTGAAGGTCGCTGGCATGGTCGTGTGCGCGATGGCGTTCTGGCTGGCGGTGACCACGCCCTTTAACTGGGTCTCGCAGCTCGTGTTCGGCCTGGCCCTGTGCCTGCTGGCGATCCAGATCCGCAACACGCCGGGCACGGTGCCCACGCTCATCCTGATGACGCTGGCGCTGGTGGCCTCGTGCCGCTATGGCTGGTGGCGCATCACCCAGTCGATGGACCTGGAGCCGGGCTGGGAAATGGTGCTGGGCTCCTGCCTGCTCGCGGCCGAGATCTACGCCTGGCTCATCATGCTGCTGGGTTTCCTGCAGTGCGCCTGGCCGCTCAAGCGGCCCCCGGCGCCGCTGCCCGAGAGCCTCGCGCAATGGCCCTTCGTCGACATCTTCATCCCCACGTACAACGAGCCGCTGTCGGTGCTGCGGCCGACCGTGCTGGCCGCCAAGGGGATCGACTGGCCGCCGGAGAAGCTGCGCATCTACCTGCTCGACGACGGCCGGCGCGAGCCGGTGCGTCAGTTCGCCCAGGAGGCCGGGGTGCAATACCTCACCCGCCCCAACAACACGTATGCCAAGGCCGGCAACCTCAACCATGCGCTGGCCCTGACGCAGGGCGAGTTCATCGCGATTTTCGATTGCGACCACCTGCCGGTACGCTCGTTCCTGCAAACGACCATGGGCTGGATGCTGCGCGACCCGCGCTGCGCCATGATCCAGACGCCGCACCACTTCTTCTCGCCCGACCCCTTCGAACGCAACCTCGAGACGTTTCGCCGCATTCCCAACGAAGGCTCGCTGTTCTATGGGCTGGTCCAGGACGGCAACGACTTCTGGAACGCCACCTTCTTTTGCGGCTCCTGTGCGGTACTGCGGCGCGCTCCGCTGCTCGAGGTCGGCGGCATCGCGGTCGAGACCGTGACCGAGGATGCACACACCGCCCTGAAGCTGCATCGGCACGGCTACACGACCGCCTATATAAACATGACGCAGGCCGCCGGCCTGGCCACGGAGAGCCTCGCGGCGCACGTCGGCCAGCGCATCCGCTGGGCGCGCGGCATGGCGCAGATCTTCCGCGTCGACAATCCGCTGCTGGGCCGCGGCCTGAGTTGGATGCAGCGGCTGTGCTACAGCAACTCCATGCTGCACTTCTTTTACGGCATTCCACGCCTGGTGTTTCTCACCGCGCCGCTGGCCTACCTGTATTTCGAGCTGCACATCATCCGCTCCTCGGCCGCGATCTTTGCCCTGTATCTGCTGCCCCACCTCGTGCTGCCGCACATCACGACGGCCCGCATGCAGGGCGCCTACCGCCACTCGTTCTGGGCCGAGGTCTACGAGACCGTGCTCGCCTGGTACATCACCTTGCCCACGACCATCGCGTTCTTCAACCCGCACAAGGGGCGCTTCAACGTCACGGCCAAGGGCGGGTTGGTCGAGCGCACGCACTTTGACTGGCGCATCTCGCGCCCCTACTTCGGCCTGGTGCTGCTCAACGGCGTGGGCCTGGCCATCGGCCTGGTCCGGCTCGTTTCGTGGAACCGCTTCGAGGCCGGCACGGTCGTGCTCAACTTGCTGTGGACAACCTTCAACCTGCTCATGCTGGGCGCGGCCATCGGCGTGGCGCACGAGCGCCGCCAGGTGCGGGTGTTCCACCGCGTCGCTGCGCGCCTGCCGGTGATCCTGCTGCTGCCCAACGGCCACACGCAGCGCTGCTACACCGACGACTATTCGCTCAACGGCCTGGGCCTGGAGCTGGCCGAGGCCGTTCCGCTGGCGCCCGGAACGAACCTGCAGGTCACGCTCGAGTCGGGCAACGTCGAGCACGCCTTCTCGGCGCGCGTGACCGCCCAGCGGGGCAACTACGTCGGCGTGCAGTTCACCAACATGACGATGCGCCAGCAGGAACAGCTGATCCAGTGCACCTTCGGACGCGCCGACGCCTGGTCGCGCTGGCAGGAGCAGTACGCCTCGGACCTGCCGCTGCGCGGACTCTGGGAGATCGCCTCGCTGGGCGTGCGCGGCTACTCGGGTCTGGCGCAGTGGGCGCTGCTCGAAGCGCGCCGCAAGGTGGCCGGCTGGGGCCGGCGCCGCCTGGCCGCGGCCGAACCCTGAAGCCGATCCCGAGTAGCATCGCCGCCCGGGCCGATCCCCTGCACCGCGACTGCCCCCGCAACGCTTTACCGCAGCAACCAATTCGCCGCAGCACGAATCGACGATGGGCGCCTGGAGCCTCTATTTTCTAGCCAAGCTGGGCCTGTACTACCACCGCGTCATGGGCCTGCACTGGCTTGCCAATGTTCTGCTGGCGCTGGCGCTCGCGTGGCCGCTGGCCTCGGCACGGGCGCGGCTGCTGCGCGGCGCGCTCGCCATCCCGGCCGCGCTGGCCCTGCTGGTTTACGACTCGTACCTGCCGCCCTGGACGCAGCTCATCGACGATGCCGGGGCGCTGGGCAATTTCCGTGCAGGCTACCTGCTCGAACTGGCGCGGCGCATCTTGCCCTTGCGCGCGCTGCTGGCCCTTGCCGTCCTGGTGCTCGCCTACGCGCTGCTGCGCCACCGCGTGCGTTTTGCCACGCTCGCCTTCCTGGGCCTGGGGCTGGCCGCCGTCGTGCCGGTACCCGGGGTCGCACCGCCGCCGCCCGACAGCAGCATCTACGTGCGCGCCGGCGAGGCGCCGGGACCCGAGTCCGGGCCCGAGCCGTCGGCCCCGCAGCTCGATACCGCGCTCGACGCCTTCTACGGCAGCGAGCGCGGCAAGACCGTCTCCTTCGCGCGCGCCGGCCCGGCGCGCTTTGACCTGGTGCTGCTCAGCGTCTGCTCGCTGTCCAACGACGATCTGGACTACACGCACCTGCGCGACGCGCCCTTGCTCGCGCGCTTTGACATCGTGTTCCGGCAATTCAACTCCGCCGCCACCTACAGCGGGCCCGCGGTGCTGCGCCTGCTGCACGGCACCTGCGGCCAGACGCCGCAAGGCGAGCTCTACGGCGGGACGGCCCCCGACGCGTGCTACCTGTTCCGCAGCCTCGCCGCTTCGGGCTATCGCCCGGCGCTGCTGCTCAACCACGACGGGCACTTCGATCACTTCGCCGACCAGTTGCGCCTGCAAGGCGGCGTGGGCGTTGACCCGCAGGACAACCGCGGCGCGCCGGTGGCCATGACGTCCTTTGACGGCTCGCCGCTGCGCGCCGACTTCGACCTGCTGTCGCAATGGTGGGCGCGGCACGAAGCCGATGAGGCCCACAACGTGCTGCTCTACAACACGATCAGCTTGCACGATGGCAACCGCCTGCCCGGCGTCAAGGGCAGCAGCCTGGAAACCTATGCCCCCCGCCTGCAGCGGCTGTTTTCCGACCTGGGGCGCTTTCTTGACCTGATCGAGGCGAGCGGCCGGCCGACGGTCATCGTGCTGATGCCCGAGCACGGCGCGGCGCTGCGCGGCGACGCGGTGCAGGTCGCGGGCCTGCGCGAGCTGCCGACGCCGGCCATCACCAGCGTTCCGGTCGCGGTCAAGCTGGTCGGCTTCCCGTCGCTGGCGGGCCCCAGCAAGGCCCCGCTCCTCATCGACCGGCCGGCGAGTTACCTGGCGCTGACCGCGCTCCTGGCCGGGCTGACCCAGCTCGGGCCGGCGCAGGCCTCGAGCGCATCGCTGCAGACGCTGGTTCGCGCGCTGCCACCGACCGAGTGGGTGGCGCAGAACGAGGCAACGGTGGTCTACCGCCGGGCCGGACGCAACTACTTGCGCGCGCCCGACGGCCAGTGGACCGACTTTGCTGGCAATGCCCCCTGAGGCGGCGCCCGTGCCGGTTGATTTTTTCCCGCTGGCGTGACAGATTGCGTCCGGCATCGCCGCGGGCGCGGTCCGCGCATGCGGCGCCGCACACATCGACCCGCTCCTTGACCTCCTGGTAGCCCCATGCCCACTTCCGCAGCACGACTCAACGACCGATACTCCCTGGCGCGCGAATTGCAATTTCGCGAAGGGCCCGATGGCCTGATCTTCGCCGAGGTGCAAAACGAACAGGCAAGCGCAACCGTATGCCTGCAGGGTGCGCACCTGACCACCTGGCGGCCGCGCTCGCAGGCCACGCCCGTCATCTGGATTTCGGCAGCGGCGCAGTACGCAGCGCGCAAATCCATCCGCGGCGGGATTCCGCTGTGCTGGCCCTGGTTCGGGCCCCATGCCTCGGACAGCGGCCTGCCCGCCCACGGCTTCGTGCGCACGATGCCCTGGGAGGTGCGCAACAGCCGCCGCACCGAGGACGGGCACACGCAGCTGTCGCTGGAGATCTCCGACGGCGAGCAGACCCGCGCGCTGTGGCCGCACCATTTCCACCTCGAACTGCAACTCACCGTCGGCGCAGCGCTCAACGTCGAGCTCATCACCACCAACACCGGGATCGCCGAGTTCCCCCTGGGCGAGGCGCTGCACACCTATTTCCAGGTCGGGGACATCGAATCGATTCGCGTGCTGGGCCTGGACGGGACCGAATTCGTCGACAAGGTCGGCGGCGGGCGAAGAGTTCGCCAGGAGGGTGCCGTGCGGTTCCACCAGGAAGTGGACCGGGTATACGTCAACAACGCCGCCGAATGCGCGATCGAGGATTCGCTACTGCGCCGGCGCATTCACCTCTCCAAGACCGACAGCCGCTCGACCGTGATCTGGACGCCGTGGGCGGAAAAGGCGCAGAAGATGGGCGACCTGGGCCCGGGCACGAAGAATCAGGGCGGGTGGCGGGAGATGGTCTGCGTGGAGAGCGGCAACGCGCTCGAAAATGCGCTGACCGTGGCCCCCGGCGCCATCCACCGTCTCACGGCGCGGTACCGCGTGGAAACCTTCTGAAGCCACCGGCAAAGGTCGCCCAGGGTGGTGTCACCGTCGGCCCTCCTCAAGCAGATCCACGTGGGCGCGGTGGTGCTGTCGCTGGCGGGCTTTTTTGCCCGCGGCCTGGGCTCGTTTGCCCACGGCGCCTGGATCAGCTCGCGCGCCGCGCGCCGCTACCGGGACAGCGTGGACACGGTGCTGCTGGTCTCGGCCATCGCCCTGGCCTACGTCCTTGGCGTCTCGCCCCTTGCCCACCCGTGGCTGGCGGCCAAGATTGTTGGCCTGCTGGCCTACATCGTCCTGGGGGTGGTCGCGCTGCGCGCCGACCTGCCGCTGCCCGCGCGCCTGGCGGCCTGGCTCGCGGCGCTGGGCGTCTTCGGGTACATCGTCTCGGTGGCATTGACCAAGGACCCGCTGGGGTTTCTGCGCTAGCGCGACCGGCGCCGTGGCTGGCGCGGCATTGCGGCAGATTGGCGGTATTTACCGCGCTTTTCCGCGGGACGACAGGCGCGCCGGTTGACCAAACTTGTGGTTGCCGCGCATGCAGCGCCGGAGCCTCCGGCGCTGGCAACCACCCGAGAAGGCGCCCATGAATTCTCTGATCCGCACCGCCGAAGCCCCGAGCCACCGCGCCTTCCCGTCCGGGCCGCAGGACGTTGCCCATGCGCTGCTGGCAAGCGACCTGGTCGCCTTCGTCCTGGTCGACTCGGGAAACATCATCGCCGCCTCGCCGGCGCTGCGCGAGATGCTGGGCGGAACGCCGCCCTACCACCATGTCGACGGCCGCACCCTGCTGTCCATCGTCGCCGAGGTCGACGGCGCCGGCGTCGCCGCATTTTGCGACGGCGCGCTGCAGGGCAACGGCCGCGCCGAACATCGCTGCCACCTGATGCGCGCCGACGGCGCGCCCTTGCCCGTGCTGCTCTCGGCCGCGCCGGTGCCGGTCGAAGGCGCGCGCCAGCTCCTCATCGTGGTGACCGACCTGTCCACGTGGGTCGGCGCTGCCGCCGAGGCTGATGCGGTCCTGTCCTTCACCGCCTTCGATCGGGCCACCGGCTTTCCCACGCGTGCCCTGCTGCTCGACCGGGCGCGAATTGCCCTCGCGGCGGCGCGGCGCTACCGCCGCCGTGCCGCGCTGCTGCGCATCGATATGGATCGGCTCAAGGCCCTGCTGCAGTCGCTCTCGCCCGAGGGCGCCGACGAGGTGCAGTCGACCGTCGCCGAGACCCTGCGCAACTGCGTGCGCGACTGCGACACGACCGCGCGCCTGGGCCCGGGCGAATTCGCCATCTTGCTGCCCGAAATCGGCCAGCGCGAGGATGCCGGAATCACCGCGGCGCGCGTGGTGCAGGCGATCGAGGCGCTGTTCGAGCGCAACGAAGCGCGCTACCGCGTCAGCGCGCATATCGGTGTGGCCGTCTATCCGACCGACGGCACCAATCCCGAACGCTTGCTCAACGGTGCCGAGCTGGCCGTCCACAGCGCCAAGAGCTCCAAGGGCGGCGGCTTTGCACTGGCCGAAGCCACCAGCGCGGAACTCACCGCCATCAAACCACTCGAATTCCTCGACCGCTACCGCGTCGGGATTCCGGAGATCGATAGCGAGCACCGCAATCTGGTCGATCGCATGAACGCACTGGCGCACGACCTGAAGTCGGGCGCCGATCCGACGACGCTCGAATACGACGTGCGGGCCATGGTCGAACTGCTGCGCGGCCACTTCGCCAGCGAGGCCAGCCTGCTGGCGCCCTCGCCCTACGACGGGACCGCCGACGTCAAGACGCGCAACCTGCGCTTTCTCGAGGAACTGCACTGCATCTTGCTGCATGTGAATTCGCAGAGCATCGCCTTGGCGATCCGCCACCTCTACGACTTTCTGATCCCGCACCTAGTCCATCTCGACCAGCGCAGGGTCTCCTAGGGCCGGCGCGGCGCCGCTGCCCCGCCCTTTTTTCCGCTCAGTACAGCGAAACCGGAACCACCGGATGCGGCGGGAAGGCCACGGCGCCCTGCTGCGGGGCGATCCAGTAGCGCAGATAAAACATCACGCGTGTCGGCTGGTAATACGCCGAGCGGTCGATATCGAGCCAGGCGCCGACGCTCCAGTGGGCCCCAGAGCGGTACTCAACGTCCGCGCGCAGGCTGCCGGCCGGGCCGCCGCCCGCGCCGGCCGTATGCACCGGGTTGCCGGCCAGGGCCTGCAAGCCGGCATCGGTCGGGTAATAGGGGACGTTCTGCTCGTAGGTCCAGGAGCGCGAGGCCGTGGCGCGCACATCGTACGAGAGCAGGCCGCGGCGGCCTTGCACCTCGACGGGCAGGCCGATCGCGACGTAGCGCTGCGGGCTGTAGTAGCCGCCCTGACCGAAGGTGTAGAAGCTCTCGTTGTGCTGGTAATGCCAGATGCTGAGCACGCCCCCGGCGCTCAGGTGAAAGTCCGGCCGGTGGATCCATTCGCGATCGAGCGCCGTGCGCCACTGCACGGTCGAATTCGATTGCACGTCGCGCCCGGTGAGCACCCCGAGCGAAAGGCTGGTCGAGCCGCTCCAGCGGTGCGCAAAGTCGCGACCGGCCCGCAGGCTCAGCGCCGTGTCGGTCACGCCGCCCCACACCGCCCCGGTGACCGGGTCGGCGGCCCCCGCGTAGGACAGCAGGCTGGCGTTGACGATGCGCCGCGAGAGCTCGGCGCTCACGTCGGTCTGGCGCCAGCCGCCGCCCTCGCGCCAGCCGCCGACCACGTTGGGCACCTTGAACCCGGCGCCGACCACGCCCAGGTCAAAGCGCCGATCCTCGCCGCGCCATCCGGCCGCCGCCGATAGGCCTTGCGCCTGCTGGTACACCGCCTGGCCAAGACCGCCGGGGGCTAAGGCCTGGACTTTGCCGAACTGCGCGGAGTCGGCTATGGGCGCGGGCAGCGTCCCGGCGTCCAGGCGCACCGTATCGAGCTGGGCGAACCAGTGCCCGTCGTAGCCGCCCGGCCACACCGCCAGCACCGGGATCTCCGTGCCGCGCAGCGTCGAGACCCCGTCGGTCGCGCTGCGCCAGTAGTGCAGCCAGGCGGCGTCGACGTGCGGCTGGCGACGCGCCTCGATCGCCGCGAGTTGCTCGCGAGCGCGCTCCTGCACGCTGGGTTCGGCCGGGGCCGCGGGGACCAGGGCCGGGGCCGCGCTCGTCGGCGGCGCGAGCAGGGGAATAGCGGCGGCGCCGGCACCCGCGCCGGCCGGCGGCGCGCTTGCGACCTGCTGCAGATAGCCGATCGCCACGGGGAACTGCCGGTCGCGCTCGGCCTGGCGCGCCGCCTCGAGCAGCACCTGCGGATCCTGCGGGTGGCGCCGGAGCAGCTCGGCCATCCACTCATGCGCGGTGGCCCGATCGGCATCCATCAGTTGCAGCGCCTCGATGTGCCGCTCGACGTCCTCGGCCGGCAGCAGGGCGCGCAGCTGCTCCCAGTCGGCGCGCAGCGCGAGCGCATCGTGATCGGCGCGGTGGGCCCGAGCGCGCAGCAGTGCCAGCTGCGCCTGCGTCTGCGGCTCGGTCGGCTGCGCCGCGGCCAGCTGATCGATCTGCGCCAGCGCTTCGCGGGGCTGCCCGGCATCGATCAGCGTCGCAGCCAGGTCGGCCCGCTGCTCGGGGGACAGTGCCCTGTCCGACCGCGCAATGAGGTCGATCAGGGGCCGCGCCGCGGCCGCGTCGTCGGCCGAAAGGTCGGCGCGCGCCACGCGCAGCAAACGCGCCGTGTCGTCCCCGGCCTGCTCTAGCGCCTCCCGGCGCCAGCGCTCGTCCTGCTCGGGCTCGCCGGCCGCACGTGCCGCGCGCGCCAGGCGCAAGGCGCGCTCAAAGCGCAGCCGCTGGGCCAGCGCGCGCATGCCCGTCGATTGCTGCGCGGCGGGAATCGACTCGACGCTGGCCAGGGCCGCGTCTTCGCGATCGCTGGCCGCATCGACCAGCGCCGCGGCGTAGCGCATCTCGACGTCCTGCGGCGCCGGGCGCTGCCCTTCCTGCATCACCTGCTGCCCGAGCACGGGAAGGTTCAGCCGCAGGTACAGCCGCGCCAAGTCGTAGCGCAGCCAGGGATCGCCGGGCAGCAGCGCGACGCTGCGCTCGAGCAGGCGCAGCGCCGCATCCGGGTGCTGCGCCGCCGTTCGCGCGATGGCGTCGCGCAGTGCGCCGGCCTCGAGCGCCTCGGCCGGCGCGACGTTGGCCGTGAGCGGCAGCGCCTGCGCCTGATCGAGCGCTTCTTCCACGCGCCCTTGCCCCAGCCACAAGGACAGCAGGCCGCGCCACGCGCGCCGGTCGCCGCTGTCGCGCCGTAGCAGTTCGCGGTACAGCCGCTCGGCATCGGCAGGGCGCTTTTGCGCCACCCGCAACGACGCGAGCAGATGGGCGGCCTCGGTCTGGTCGGGCTGCGTGTCCTGCACCGATTCGACCAGCCGCACGGCCGCATCCAGCTCACCGGCATCGCGCAGCGTGCGCACGCGCTGCAGGGCGCTCCAGTAGCGCGCGGTCGCGGCCAAGTCCTGCCAGCGCGCGCGCAAGGCCGGCTGCGCGCGCTCGCGCTCGCTCGCCTGCTCGAACTGCGCCAGGGCCTCCTGCGGGCGGCCCTGGCGCAGCCGCAGCAGCCCCAGCGTGCCGATGGTCTCGCCGTCGTCGGGCCGCAGCTCCAGGCTGCGCTGCAGCTGCGCCTCGGCGTCGGCCAGCGCGCCGGCCTCGAGCGAGCGCTCGGCCTGCAGGCGCAGCTGTATGCCTGGGTCATCGGCCAGCTGCGTGGCCGCGAGCTGCGCGGCCTGCGCCCGCGCCACCTCCGCGCGCACGTCGGCGTCGGCCGGGTACCGCGCCAGGAAGCGGCGCCGCTCCACCAGGCCCTGCTCATCATCGGCCAGCGCCAGCAAGGCGTGGCGCCACGCGCTGGCCACGCGCTGCGGGTCGACATCATGGCCACGCGAGAGCTCGGCAAAGCCGCGCAATGCCTCCTCGCGCGTGTCGGCGCGCTGCGCCAGCAGCTCGTAGAGCGTCAGGCGGTCGCGCGGATTGGGATCGGCGGCGATGCGCTCGGCGAGCAGCGCCCGCATCGTCTCCCAGCCTCCGGGCGTGCTGGCCAGCACCGGCGCAAACTCGTTGGCCAGGTCCCCCGGTGGGCGGCCGTCGGGAAACAGCGCGCGCGCCAGGACCAGGGCACGGGCCCGGTTGCCGCCGCGGATGGCCAGGCGCAGCTGCGCCAGGCGCGTCTTCTCCTGCGTGTAGATGCGCACCATTTCCCGCAGCTCGCGCTCGCGGCCGCCCCCGCCCGGGCTGCGGCCCAGCAAAGCCAGCGTGTGGCGGGCCTGCGCGAGGTTGCCGCTGCGCAGCTCCAGCTCGCCGAGCAGGAACAAGGCGCGCGGCTCGTCGGCCTGCACCGCCAGCAGCTTGCGCAACACCTGGCGCTCGGCGTCGGGGTGCTCCAGCGCCTGCCACAGCCGCGCACTGCGCAGCAGCTCCTCGATGGCCGCATCGTCGGGCGCGCGCGCGCTGGCCAGCACCGCCCCCGCGCACAGCGCGGCCCAGATCAGGGCCAGCGCGTGCCGCCACATGCCGCGGCCGGGACTCAGCGCGTGGCCGGCGGCGCGGAGCATTCCTGCCATGCGGGAACCAGGCTGCCATCGGCTGCAAGGGCGTAGCGCTGCTCGCGCCAGCCGGTGGCAAATAGCTGTAGGGCCTGCTCGTAATAGGCATCGGGGGGCACCGGGTGCGCCTGCAGGCGCAGCTCCTGCGCGCGCAATGCGCTAAGGCGATCGAGCGCGACCAGAAACGGCAGCAGCGCCGCCGAGAAACCCGCCGGGCCGACACCCTGGAAGCTGCCGTCGACGGCATCGATCGAGGCCGGCGGAGCGCCGTCGTGCTCGGTGCGGTCGGCCATCGGTGCAAGGTGGCGCAGCAGTTGCTCGCGCGCCGGGTCGCCCGGCGCCGTCAGACCCACCCACAGGTAAACGCGAATGGCGTCGTAGCTGCCCGCGCGATCGCTGGCCGGCAGCGCCTCGCCCTCGAAATTCCCCGACTCCGCGGCAGGCTCGGCGCCGGCGCTGCCGGCGCTGCTTGCGCGATAAAACGCCCAGTCCGGCGCAAAGCCGCGCGGCGCCGACTCGAGCAGCAGGCGCCGCGAGGACGCCAGCAACTCCTCCCAGCGAGCATCGCGGCTGCGCGTGGCAAACCAGCGCATCAGGAAGGGCGGCGCATAGCTCGGGTTGAGCCGCCAGCGACCGGCCGCCAGGGCAAAACCATGCGCGCCGGGCAGCAGAGTCCGGCCAAGGCCCGGGAGCAATGCCGACTCCTCGCGCAAGATGCGCTCGGCCAGCAGCGAGGAGAGCGCCAGGTAGCGCCGCTCCCCCCAGAGCCGCCCCGCCTCGCCGATCGTGTATGCCAGCCACAGGTCGGCATCGGCGGCGGAGTTCTCGTCGATCACCCCGTAGCTGCCGTCGTCGCGCCGGCCCCACAGCCATGCCGGCAGGCGCAGCGACAGGTCGCCGCCGGCCAGATTGTCCTGGGTCCAGCGCAGCACCTGCTCGAAGCGCGCGCGATCGTTGGCCACCAGCGCGAAGAACAGCGCGTAGGCCTGCGCCTCGGAGACCGAGTGGGCGCGCGCCGACGACGGATCGATCACCCGTGCGCCCTCGCGCAGGAACTGCTCGCGGAACGCCAGCCACGCCGGCCAGGGCGCGCAGCGACCCGGCGCATCCATCGAAGGGGCGGCGTGCGCGGGCAGCAGAGTCGCGTGAGCCGCCAGCACGCAGGCGCCGGCACCGGCTTGCAGCAGCCGGCGCCGCGCCGCGCCGTCCCGCACCGGCCTCACGAACCCGCGGCCAGGCGCCGCGCCGCCATCCGTCGCATAGCGCCAAAGACCACCAGCGCCAGAAACACGCCCAGCAGCAGACCCAGCAAGACGAGCAGCAAGGGATGGCTGTGGAGCTGGAACCAGATCCAGCGCCACCAGCTCAGGTGCCCGACGTAGTACGTATCGCCGACGCGGAAGGACTGGACCGCATCATCGCGCAGCAGGGCCAGATCGCCGCGCAGGTCCCGCACCCTGGACGGGTCGATGAGGGCGGCGGCCGTGCGCGGCAGCGTTGCCTCGTCGGTGGCATTGAGCACGATGACGGAGCGGCCGCTCTGCAGCGGCGACTCGAATCCCAGGATCGCAGCCAGCGGTCCCTTGGCGGAGATCTCGGCCCACCCGTCGTGCGGGACCATGCGGGGCAGCGCGCCGCTGAACCATTCCGCCCCGGCGTCGGCAATCTTGCCCAGCGTCGAGCTGGCCCGCTGCCCGGCATCGATGCGCGCCGGCAGCGTGTCCTTCCAAGCCTCCAGCAGCGGCGCGGCCACGCCACTGGCGATGACCAGCAGATCGCGGTCGTCCGCCTGCTGCGCATGGCTGGCGTCGAGCAGCTCGAAGCGGGTCGCGGCCATGCCGGTCGCCGCACCGAACTGGCCCAGTACGGTCAGGGCCGTCTCCACCTCGCCGGGCTTGGGCGCATCGGGCACGATGACAACTGTCTGGCCAAGGTCGGCGTACTTGGTGAAGGGGAAACCGCTGTTGGCAAAGAACGCCAGGTTGGGCATCGCGGCGTAGTGCTCGATGTGGGTGAGGTCGAGTGTCGAGTCCGGATCGATCGCCGCCTGCGCCCCGCCCAGCGTGGTGCGACAGCGGCCTTCATCCTGGGGCGGGATGTCGAAGACGAACTGCAGCTGGTTGTTGGCGCCCAGCTGGAACGCCGGAACGGTCAGCCCCTGGGTAACGAGCGTGCCGGTGTCCTCGAGAAAGGGCAGATCCAGGTGCTCGGAAGTACCCACCTGCCCGGCGCCGCGCAGGGCAAAGGACTGGACGAACTCCTCGTTGATGCGCACCACCAGGTTGGCCTGCCCGTTCTCGCGCGGCGGCGTGTAGCGAAAGTGCAGGTCGACCGGCATGCCCCGCGCCTCCCACGTGAAGATGTCGGCGGGCAGGCGCAGATTCACGCGGATCGCATCGAGCACCTGGCCGCTCACCTGCAGGTCGCTGGCATGCTCGACGAGCTCGCCGATGCGCACGCGCTCCCCGGTCTTGACCATGTTGGGAGCCCGGTACGCGACCGCGGCCTGCGGCAGGCGCACCGAGCGCACCTCGACGCGCTCGCCGCTCAGTGCCGCCTGGCCCAGGACCAGGGCCTCGGCCGCGGTGCGCAGCTGCTCGGCGTCGCGCCCGAGCACGAGCAGCAGCTTCACCGCCGGGTCGTCGGGATGGGTCATGACGGCCAGGGTCGGCACCTGCACCAGGGGCAGGGCGGGCCTGGCGGGGCGCTCGTCGTTGGTCGCCAGCAGCACGGCGTGGCGCGCCGGCAGGGCGTCGAACAGCGCCGGGAAGTGCGCCCCGCGATAGCTCGACTGCGCGCCGAACCAGGACGCGAGCACGCCCGCGGTGCGCAGGCTCGCCAGCGAGGGCTGGCGCGCAAACACGAAGGGCAGCTCCAGCCGGCGGTTGTCGCGCACGTCGAAGAACGGCGCCGGCATCATCGCTAAGTCGTTGCGCTGCTCCAGGCGCCGCGTCACCAGCTCCAGCGTGCTCTCGTTGCTGACGCTCGCCCACAGGCTGGTGTGGAACGGATATTCGCAGTCGGTCGTGTAGTGCCCGATGAACTCGAAGTGGAGTTTGGCAAACTCGACGAAGTAGCGCGGATCCAGATCGATATCGACATGCTGCGGCGTGCCCAGGCGCTCCTTGGACACGTGCACGCTTGCCAGCGGCTCGTCGTCGATCATCACCTTGAGCTGCGAGAGCTCCGGCAGCAGGGACGGCGAGAACGTGAAATTCAGATGCAGCCGCGCGCTCACCACCGACTCGTCAAAGCGCACGGTCAGCGGCAGGTAGGCGCTGCGATCGACGCCGCGCAGCTCGATGGGCCGGTACGCGCCCAGCTCGCGCAGGGTGATGGTCTGGGTGCGCAGTCCCGCTGCCAGCGCGGCGTGCACGGCCGCGCGCTTGGCCGGGGGCAGCGTCGCGGTGGCATCGGCGGCCATGGCCGGCGCGGCCAAGGCGCTGAGCAGCGCAGCCAGCAGCGCCAGCGCGCCACGGCACGCGTGCTGCCAGCGGCTTGGGCCGGTGCGCCGCGGCAGCACTCGGGCGGGACGGACGATGCGCATGGCGAGCTTCGATGTGCCGATCCGCCTGCGGCAGGGCACTGCGGGCCGGGCGGTTTGCGGAATGGACAAAGTTCGAATTATTAAGGAGAAATCACTTCGGCGGGCGGATTTCCCGCGCAAAGGGACAACAGTTGACGTCCCGGCAGGTAAACAGGTACCCTGCACGCGGGCCGCGGCTCCCCACCGAGTCGTTTTGTACAGGAAGTACCCGCATGTCTGCTGCCAAAGCGACCAAACCGTCGCATCGTCCCCGCTCCCCCAATTTTTCCTCCGGCCCCTGTGCCAAGCACCCCGGCTGGACCGTGGACGTGCTCAAGGCGGCGCCGCTGGGTCGCTCGCACCGCGCCAAGGTCGGCAAGGCGCGCCTGCTGCAAGTCATCGAGGAGACCAAGTCCCTGCTCGGCCTGCCCAAGGACTACCTCGTGGGGATCGTGCCCGCCTCCGATACCGGCGCCGTCGAGGCCGCGCTGTGGTCGCTGCTGGGGCCGCGGCCGGTGGACGTGTTTGCCTGGGAGAGCTTCGGCAAGGAGTGGGTGACCGACTGCCTGCAGCAGCTCAAGCCGCTGCAGACGCGCACCTTCGTGGCCGAGTTCGGCAGGCTGCCCAACCTGCGGCAGGCCAACTTCGAGCACGACATCGTCTTTACCTGGAATGGCACCACGGCCGGCGTGATCGTCCCCGACGGCGAGTGGATCCCCGATGACCGGTACGGCCTGACCATCTGCGACGCGACCTCGTCGGCGTGCGCGGTGCCGATGCCCTGGCACAAGCTCGACGTCGTCACCTTCAGCTGGCAGAAGGTACTGGGCGGCGAGGCCCAGCACGGCATGCTCATCGTCTCGCCGCGCGCGGTGCAGCGCCTGGAGACGCACACGCCGTCCTGGCCCGTGCCCAAGATCTTTCGCCTGACCAAGGGCAACAAGCTCATCCACGGGATCTTCGAGGGGGAAACGATCAACACGCCCTCGATGCTGTGCGTGGAGGATGCCCTCGATGCCATGGCCTGGGCACGCTCGGTCGGCGGGGCCGCGGCGCTGGAGCGGCGCACCCTGGACAACGCCCGCGCGCTGCAGCGCTGGGTCGACCGCACGCCCTGGATCGATTACCTGGCCGTGGACCCGGCGACGCGCTCGCCGACCTCGGTGTGCCTGCGCCTGGCGCCGCCGGCGGCGGCCGGCCTGACAGCCGAGCAGCAGTCGGCCTGGCTCAAGAAGATCATCGCCGCGCTGGAGACCGAAGGCGTCGCCTACGACATCGGCTCGTACCGCGACGCGCCGCCGGGGCTGCGCATCTGGTGCGGCGCTACCGTGGAAGCCGACGACATCGTCGCCCTCACCGAGTGGCTCGACTGGGCCTACGCGGTGCACGGGGATAACCTGGGGGCAAGCACAGCCGACAGCGCCGCGGTGCACCGGGCATGAGTATCCGCGTTCTCATCAGCGATGCGCTCTCGCCGCGCGCCGTCGAAATCTTCCAGGAGCGCGGCATCGAGGTCGAGCAGCGCGTGGGCCTCAAGCCCGAGGAGCTGCGCGCGCTCATCGGCGGCTTCGACGGCCTGGCGATCCGCTCGGCCACCAAGGTCACCTCCTCGATCCTGAGCGCCGCCACCCGGCTGCGGGTCATCGGCCGTGCTGGCATCGGGGTTGACAACGTCGACGTCGCGGGCGCGACCGCGCGCGGGGTCGTCGTCATGAACACGCCGTTCGGCAACTCGATCACCACGGCCGAGCACGCGATCGCGATGATGTTCGCGCTGGCGCGCGAGATCCCCGCGGCCAACGACTCGACCCACGCAGGCAAGTGGGAGAAGTCGCGCTTCATGGGCGTGGAACTCACCGGCAAGACGCTGGGCGTTATCGGCTGCGGCAACATCGGCTCGATCGTGGTCGACCGCGCGCTGGGCCTGAAGATGAAGGTGATCGCCAGCGACCCCTTCCTCACCCCAGAGCGCGCGCAGGCGCTGGGCGTGGAGAAGCTCGAGCTCGACGCGCTGCTGGCGCGCGCCGACTTCATCAGCCTGCACACGCCCCTCACCAGCCAGACGCGCAATATCCTGGACGCGCGCGCGCTCGGGCGCTGCAAGCGCGGCGTGCGCATCATCAACTGCGCCCGCGGCGGCCTGGTCGACGAGGGCGCGCTGCTGGCTGCGCTCAAGTCGGGCCAGGTGGCCGGCGCCGGCCTGGACGTCTTCGCCGAGGAGCCGGCGCAGCAAAATCCGCTGTTCGCGCTCGAGAACGTGGTGTGCACGCCGCACCTGGGCGCGGCCACCGCCGAGGCCCAGGAAAACGTGGCGCTGCAGATCGCCGAGCAGATGAGCGACTTCCTGCTCACGGGGGCGATCAGTAACGCGCTCAACATGCCCTCGGTCTCGGCCGAGGATGCCCCGCGGCTGCGGCCGTACATGAAGCTCGCCGAGCAGCTCGGCAGCCTGGTCGGCCAGGTGACGCCGGGCGGCATCCAGTCGGTCGAGATCTCCTACGAGGGCCACGCGGCCTCGGTGAACACGCGCCCGCTGTCCAACATCGTGCTCATGGGCCTGCTGCGGCCGTCGTCGGACTTCGTCAACATGGTCAATGCCCCGGTCATCGCCAAGGACCGCGGCATTCGTACCGCCGAGACGCGCCTGGAGATCGAGAGCGAATACCACACCCTGATCCGCGTCCATGTCACCACCGAGCACGGCGGCCTGGGCTTGGCCGGAACACTCTTTAGCGGCAAGCCGCGGCTGATCGGGATCGACGGCGTCGCGCTCGAATCCGAACTGACGCCGCGCATGCTGTTCGTGCGCAACAAGGACACGCCCGGATTCATCGGCAGCCTAGGCACCGCCCTGGGGCGCGCCGGTGTCAACATCGCCAACTTCAATCTGGGACGCGCCAAGCCGGGCGCCGATGCGGTCTGCCTGGTCTCGGTCGACGAGGAGATCCCCGCCGCGGTATTGCAGCAGATCCAGGCCCTGCCCGGCGTGGTTGGCGTCTACAGCCTGCGCTTCGAGGCGTTCGCTTAGCAAAGCGGGCACGGCCGGCTGCCGCCGGTCCCCAACGGGAGTATTCTGGTCTTCACTGCGGCGCTCGATCGACCGCGCAAGCGAGGGCCGTCGACGGCCCGCAGGCGAGGGTGAACCCAACTCAGGAGGGGACCATGCCTATCGTTCAGGCCGGCAGCATCAAGATGAATTACGACCAACAAGGTAGCGGGGAGCCGCTGGTGCTCATCCCCTACCTAGCGGCCGACTATGCGTGCTATGCATATCAGGTCGCCGACTACGCCAAGCACTTCACCTGCATTTCGGTCGATCTGCGCGGCACCGGAGCCTCGGACAAGCCGGGCGGCGCCTGGTCGACCGAGACGTTCGCCGACGACGTGGCCGCGCTCCTGCAGGCGCTGAACATACCGAAGGCGCACATCTACGGCCTGTCGCTGGGGGCGGCCACGGGCATCTGGCTGGCGGCAAAGTACCCCGACCGCGTCAAGTCCCTCTCGCTGCACAGCGCCTGGCACAAGAGCGATCCCTACCTCAAGGCCGTCGCCAACGGCTGGCAGGTCATGGCCAAGCAGCTCAACAACATGCCCGAGCTCATCATCCAGGGGATCTTCCCGTGGTGCTTCACGCCGGAGCTCTATGCGCAGAAGCAGGACTTGATCCAAGGCCTCTCCGACTTCGTGCGCGGCCGTCCCAAGCAGTCGCTCGAGGCATTCCTCCAGCAGTCCGACGCGGTGATCAACCACGACGCCGCCGCGCAGCTCGCCAAGGTCCGCGCGCCGACGCAGATCACCTTCGGGCGCCACGACATGGTTACCTCGACCCGGTTCGCGGACCCGCTAAAGAGCGGCATCAAGAATTCCGAGCTGCACATCTTCGAGGACTGCGCGCACGCGGGGCTCTACGAGAACATACCGGCATTCAACGAGACGACGCTCGCGTTCCTAAGAAGGCAGGCGCGCTGAAGCGGCGCACCGCTTGCGTAGCGACCGCTGCCGGCCTGCAAGGGCAGCGGTCGGTGGTCGCCGGGCCCTAGAGCTCGGGGGTGCTGGCACGCTCCGGCACCGTGCCCCGGCAAAGAGCGCCGCGGGGTAGCGCTGCTTCGCGCGCCAATCGATGCCCCGATCTCTGACGGGTCCCGCCGGCGTTGGGGCTAATCGCATTGGGCCCTGACATCGGCCAGGCCTCGTCGCCACGCAGGGGCGAAATGCGCCGCGGCGATACAACTGTCGCAGCGCTTTGATACGGTCGCGAACGTTTCTGCGACACCTGCTGCGCCATAGTGCGACGCAGCGTCTTTTGATTGCGCAGGCTCTCCGCCGGGGGCACACCTATCGGGAGCAACAAAGTGCGCGGTACGCCGACGGCGCGCGGGTGCGCAGTCTGACCCGGCGCGGGCCAATGGCACGGGATTTGCCCCTGGGTCCCTATCGATTCGACCGAAAGCTCGGTTCACGCCACGCGCACACGCCGGTGCTGCGCGGTCCCAGGACGCCCAGTGGAGACAAGACAATGAACACAAACGATCAACAGCTGCTCTGGATGTACGAGAAGATGCTCGAAATCCGCGAGTACGAGGAGACCATGGCCAAGGTCTATCTCGAAGGCAAGCTGCCGCCGCAGATCCAGAAGGGACTTGCGTTCGACATCGGCAGCGGGCCGGTTCCGGGCGAGATGCACCTGGCGGCAGGCCAGGAGCCGGTGGCGGTGGGCGTATGCGCGCACTTGCGCACCAAGGACACCGTTGTGGGAACGCATCGCCCCCATCACTTCGCAATTGCCAAGGGCGTCCCGCTCAAAGCGATGACTGCCGAAATGTTCGGCAAGGACACGGGACTAGGGCGCGGCAAGGGCGGCCACATGCACCTTTTCGACCCGGCGCACAAGTTCAGCTGCAGCGGCATCATCGGCGCGAGTCTGCCCCCGGCCTGCGGCGCCGCGCTCGCCGCCAAGAAGCGCGGCGAGGACAACGTCGCGGTGGCCTTCTTCGGCGAGGGGGCGGCCAACCAAGGCTCGTTCCATGAGTCCTTGAATCTCGCAGCGCTATGGAAGCTGCCGGTGCTGTTCGTCTGCGAAGACAACAAGTACGCGATCTCGGTCGAGAAGTCCGATTCGACCTCGGTCGCGTGGAACGCCGACCGCGCGTCGGCGTACGGCATGCCCGGAGCGCGGGTCGAACAAAACGATGCCATTGCGGTCTACGAGGCGGCCGGCGCGGCAATCGAGCGGGCGCGCCGCGGCGAAGGCCCGACGCTTCTGGAGGTAAAGACCGACCGCTATCTGGGCCACTTCCAGGGCGATCCGGAAACCTATCGCCCCAAAGGAGAGGTCGACGAGCTGCGCAAGCACGATCCGATCCCCCGGCTCGGCGCGCAGTTGCGTCGCCGCGGCCTGCTGAGCGACGCCGCCGATGCGACGCTGCGAGCCAGTGTGAGCGAGCGGGTCGCGGCGGCCTACGAATATGGCCGCACCAGCCCTTACCCCAAGCCCGAGGATGCGCTAAAGCACCTTTTCGTCTGAGCCCGCAATTCGGATGCCAACGGAGACCAACACCATGAACACCCAGACCAACCGCAAGCTGACCATGGCGGCGGCGATCGCCGAGGCAATCGGCCAGGAGATCGAACGCGATCCCGCCGTTTTCGTGATGGGCGAGGACATCGGAAAGTACGG
>JGI12269J14319_10001077_pt1 | contig 27115 bp, 22 predicted proteins | sample PeaSoiSIISIP2007_FD_14319 | JGI IMG/M metagenome (IMG submission 14319)
CGCGATCACGACGGCCGCGGCGAGGTAGCAGCCGTCGTCGGTCGCGACCTCGAAGGCGCCTGCCGTCCGCCGCACCCGCAGCACCGTGACGCGCGTGCGGACCGGGGCGCCGGTTCGGCAGGCGTAAGCCTCGAGCCAGCCAGCGGTCTCAGCCGCCGTCTGGTAGCCGTCGCGGTCCGGCCCCTCGTACTGGTACCCCGGTAGACGGCACATCCAGTTCGGAGTGAGCAGCCTGAGCGAGTCCCAGCGCTCGGTGCGCCACGACGATGCCACCTCGCCGCGTTCGATCACGACGTGGTCGAGCCCCGCGGCGGCAAGGTGACAGCTCATCGCCAGACCGGCCTGGCCGGCGCCGACGACGACGACCGTCACACGCATCGCTCGCATCGTGGCCGCCCGGTACTCGGGGTCCGGTCCGCAGCCCGATCAGGCGAGAGACACTTGGACGGTGGTCGGGTTGGTGATGATGTCGAAGACGGCCGAACGCTTCTGGGACTGGGCGAGGATCGCTTCGAGGTCAGCCCGATTCGCGTCCGCGTCGATGTCGTAGGTCACGGTGACCTGGTCGAAGCCGTTGCGGACATCACCGTCGATGCCGAGGATGCCTTGCAGGTCCATCCCGGCTGTGACGGTCGCTTTTACGGAGTGGAGGTGGACGCCGCGGTTCGACGCCACCGTTGCGACACCTGCCGTGAGACACGATGCCAGCGCCGCGAGCACGATCTCGGGCGGGGTGGGACCGTTGTCCTCGGAGGCGAAGACCTCTGGGTGGTCAGCGTCGACCGAGTAGGCCTGACGGTGCACGTGCTCCGCGCCGAGGCCAGAGAAGTCGGTGATCGTGGTGCGGCTGTGGGTCCCTCGCACCCACTCGCAGCTCGCCCGCCACTGGAAGCTGGCGGCCTCGGGATGGTTCGTGAGCGCCTCGCGGGCGCCGCGCAGCGCCTCGACGTTCACGCCGTTGTCGACGGTCGGGGTATCGGTGGTGGTCATCGCCACTCCTCCTTGTGATTGCGGCGGACGCTCGCCCGGCCGCAGCGATCACTTTCCGCCGACGGTGGCGCCGGAGTCTTGGAGCCGGGATGGAGAACGCCTGACGAACGGCAGTCGCGCCATCTTCAACCAATCTTCAGGACTTCTGGTGCCCGGCTGGTGCACGATGCGGTCCATGGCGACGCGAGCAGAACCCCAACGGGGCGGCGAAGCAGCCGAGACCAACGACGGCGCTGGGCCCGGTAACGGGCACGATTGGCGGGCGGCCGGCGAAGCGTGGGGCCACCGAGCGGCCGACTGGGCCTGCCTGTACGAGCACTATGCAATCGACGTGCTCGTCGCGATCTTTGGGCGCGTAGGCATCGGGCCGGGGACCAACCTGCTCGACGTCGCCTGCGGGTCCGGCCTCGCCGTGCGCCTCGCGGCTGGCATGGGAGCGTCGGTCTCGGGCATCGATGCCTCAGCCGATCTCCTCGCCGTGGCGACCGTCCGTACACCCGAAGCCGATCTGCGGCTCGGCTCCATGTTCGAGCTTCCGTGGCCGGACGCCTCGTTCGACGCCGCTATCTCGATCAACGGCATCTGGGGCGGATGCGAGGGAGCGCTCGACGAGGCGTTCCGGGTCCTCAAGCCCGACGCACCGCTTGGCATCAGCTTCTGGGGCGAGGGGCCGCCGCTCGACATCCGCGGCATCTTCCGTCCGCTCGCCCGCCATGCACCCGAGGCGCACCACGGGTCGATGAAGCGGCTGAACGACATCGCCACACCGGGCGTCGCCGAGGCGATGCTCGAGGCAGCCGGCTTCGTCGTCACTGAGCGGGGCGCTCGTGTCTCGGTCGTCGACTGGCCCGACGCCGATGTTGCCTGGCGGGCCGTTTCGAGCATCGGCCCTTCGGTGCCGGCGCTCCGAGGTCCCGCCGCCGATGTGGTCCGGCGCGAGATCATGGATGCCCTCGAGGCTGGCCGCGACGAGCGNGGCATCTACCGCGTGCGCAGCGACCACCAGTTCGTGATCGCCCGGAAGCGTTGACGGCGATCGGGTGGCGCTGGCCCAGCGGCCCCGTGTCCCAGGACCCGGCAGGCGACCCATGCAATGGTGCTGGGGGGCAGCGACCAAGGAGCAATTGCCGCCATAGGCGTCCGGGCCAATCCCCGGTTCAGGCCACTTACCAGGACTTTTAGTGGCGGGGGGAGGATTTGAACCTCCGACCTTCGGGTTATGAGCCCGACGAGCTACCAGACTGCTCCACCCCGCGGCGTGCTGCTCACCTTAGCACCCCGGTTCCCGCCATCGGGCTGGGCCCCGGGTCAGGGCACGGGCACGCCGGCGAAGCCGGCGCCGAGCGGCACGCCGGCGAAGCCGGCGCCGAGCGCCACGCCGCCCGCAGCCGTGGTCGTCGTGCCCGCCTTGGCCGTCGTCGTGGTCGAGCCCGCCTTGGGTGTGGTGGTCGACGTCGTGCCGGTCTTCGAAGCGCTCGATGTGTTGCTGCTCTGCTGGAGCTGCTGGAGGATGCTCCCCAGGGCGCTGACGTCGTTGCCGTAGGCGGCGAAGTTCCCGCTCTTCAGATCGGTCTGGGCCTGCTGGAAGTCCTGGCTCGCCTGGGCGATGAGGGCCTGCACGTGCGCGCTCAACGACGGGGAGGACGTGGATGGCTGGCTCGGCCCCGTGCTCGACTGGCCCGGCAGCTGGACCTGGAACAGGTCGGTCAGCGCTGCGCTCAACGTCGTGTCGAAGGCCACCTGGCTCTGCCCCTGGGCACCGGCGTACACCACGATGTAATAGTCGAGCTGGGGGAAGGCGTTGCGTGACGAGCTCACGTAGAGGGGCCGGAAATAAAGCATGGAGTTGCCCACCGGCACGAATTGGAGGGTCCCCAGGTCGACGCTCGATCCGTTCTGGTTGAGCAGGCTGATCTGGGACGAGATCTTCTGGGTGGCAGCGATGTCGGCGTCCACCAACGCCGGACCGTCGATCGGCGTCGGCGTCGTGAACACCGTGAGCTTGCCGTACTGCCCGGGGTCCGAGCCGGCGACGATGAAGCCCGACATGGTCTGGATGACGTCACCTTGCGACACGGGACTGAAGGCTTCGACCAGGTTGTAGGACTGGGAGGACTGGCCCGGCACCTGGAACACCTCGTACTCCGGCGACATGCGCTGCACCTGGCCCGAGCTGACCAGGTTGCCCTGGGCGTCGGTGGTGAAGGTCGTCGGCAGGGCCTGGTTGGGCGCTCCGGCACCGGCGCTCTCCGACACGTTCCAGGCGTTGGTGGCGTTGTAGAAGGCCGACGGCTGGGTGATGTGGTAGCGACCGTAGGTGGTGGCCTGCACCGTGAGGAGGTCCTCGGGGTAGCGCAGGTGCGCCCGCAGGGCGGGCGCCATCTCCGACACCGGCTTGAACATGCCGGGGAAGACCTTCTCCCACGTTTGGAGGATCGGGTCCTTCGTCCCCGTCAACCCCGTCACGTCATAGAAGGTCATGTTGCCGGAGTAGGCGTTCACGACCACCTTCACCGAGTTCCGGAGGTAGTTGAAGTTCTGCTGCAAGCCGCTGGTCGTCGGCAGCGACGACGTGTCGACGTTCTGCGCGTAGGGGTAGTTGTCGGTGGTGGTGTAGGCGTCGAGCACCCAGTAGATCTGGCCCCCCGACACCACCGGGTAGGGGTCGGAGTCGAAGGACAGGAACGGGGCGGCCTTCTGCGCCATCTGCGGGACGTTCCGCACGAACATGAGGCGCGAGTTGCGTGTGACGAGGTCCGACACCAGAAGGTTGAAGTCGCTGAAGCGGACGGCGAAGGCCAGCTTGACGAGAGAGTTCTTGAGCTTCACCCCACCCGTGCCGTGGTAGGTGCTGGTGATGGGGTTGCCGGAGGACGAGTAGTCGATCTCCGGCTGCCGGGTGTCGGCCAGGACGAAGTTGGCGTCGCCCCCGTTCGGATTGCTGAGCCCGAAGTACACCCGGGGCTCCACGATGGCCGGTGCACCGGGGGTGGACTGCGGCGGCACCTGGGAGATGTCGAAGGCCGGGTTGCTGCCGGCCGAGGTGTTGGAGGGCGACAGGATCATGGCGTACCCGTGGGTGTACTGCAGGTGGGTGTTGACCCATCCCTGGGAGGGCAGGTCGTTGTCGTTGACCTGCCGCACCCCCACCACGGTGGGCACGAGTTGGCCGTTGATGGAGTAGCGGTCGACGGCCAGCGTGTTGAAGGTGTAATAGGACTTCGTCTGTTGGAGCTTGGTGTACGTCTGGGCCGTCTGCGTGGGATCCCAGAGTTGCACGTTCCCGAGCGTCGACTGGTTGGCGACCACCTGGGACGGGGTCAGGGACTGGGCGGCGTTGAAGATCTTCTGGCGCACGTTGTCGAGGCCGACGGCCGCCCGGGTGGCGACGATGTTGCGCTCGATGTAGGGCTTCTCGAGCGAGTTCTGCGCCGGGTTGACCTTGACCGCCTGGACGATGGCCGGGTAGATGGCGCCCACCACCACAGCCACGAACGCCCACAGGCCCACACCCAGCACGGGAAGCGCCCATCCCCGGCGCCGGATGTTGATGAGGAAGATCAGCGCGGAGAGCACCGAGATCCAGATGAGCAGCGTCAGGGCGGGCAGGCGGGCGTGGACGTCGGTGTACCCCGCGCCCTGTACGTAACCGTTTTGGGACAGGTCCAGGTTGTAACGGGCCAGCACGTAGCCAAAGGCCTTCACCACGGCCATGCAGGCCAGCAGCACCGACACGTGCACCTTGACCTGGGGCGCCACGCTGGGCGAGCCCGACTGGATGCGGATGCCGCCGTTCAGGTAATGGGCGACGATGGTGAAGACGGCCACCACCACCAGCGCGATGAAGGACCAGCTGATGAGGAACGACAGGAACGGCAGCTTGAAGACGTAGAACCCGACGTTCATGTGGAACTGGGGGTCCTTGGCGGGGAAGGATCCACCCTCGGAGAACAGCAGGTAGTTCTGCCACTGGCCGATCACGCCCGACGCCGCGATCAGGGCGACGACAGCCGACACGATGCTCCGCACCAGCACGGCCCGGGGCGCCACATACTGCTGGTAGCGGCGGACCAGCTCGTCCTCGGGACCCATGGCCAGCTCGCTCGAAGCCAGGCGGTCCACCACCGCCAGGCTGACCCACATCAGCACGAAGAAGATGGCGGTGAAGCCGAAGAACAGCTCCACCTTGACCTCGAACGTGCGGCGCCACACCTGGCCGAGCTGGACGGATCCGAACCACAGGTAGTCCGTGTAGAAGGTGGCGAGCGTCCGCAGGGAGGCGAACAGCACCACCAGCACGACGATGGCCAAGACCAGCCACAACCGGCCGCGTCGGACGGCGCGCCGCGGTCGGCGCGGCAGATCCTGCGGGGTGCGCACGGAGCGGCAGCCTAGGCGTTCGCCGGTGCCAGCAAGCACCGGCATCCGGCGTGCGCCGGGGGATGCAGATGCCCGGTGGGGAAATCGTCGCCGGCGGGGACCGGGCCCGCCAGCGCGTTGTCGTCGCAATCGGGGCACTCCGCTCCGTCGTCGTCGACCACCCAACGCAGCGTGGTGCCGTCAGGCACGGCCGCCAATGCGGCTCGGGCGAAGGCGAACACCGCCTGGTCCCCCGCCAGACGTTCGACCCGGGCGCCCTTCCACTCCCGGAAGGCCGCGCCCACCAGCTCGACCAGGGCGGGCTCGTCCCCCACCTCGACCGCCGGGCCCTCGCCGTCGAGCCGGCGGCGAAGCGGCCCGACGATATCTGCCGCCAGCGTGGCCGCCACGTCGTCGACGCCAGGTGTGTCGTCGGGCTTTCCGCCCACGAACGCCGCCCCGGCGCGTCCTGCCTCGACCAGCTGGTCGTACGAGGCCCGCAGGTACCGCTCGGCGTGCTCCTCTTCGGGGAGCAGCACGTTGGGTCCCCACCCGCCCTTGGCCCGCAAGCGGTCCAGGATGTCGTTCTGGTCGTCCTGCAGCGCCCGCTTCAACCGGCGCGCCAGCGCCGCCACCAGCGGCGTGAGTGCCTCGTTGCGCCGGACCACGGCGGGGTCGAGGCCCTCGGCCGCTTCCTCCGCCGCCACCTCGTCGCCTTCAGCTCCCGCAGCCTCCGCCCCTCCGGGCACGTCGCCGGCCGGAACACTCACGGCGCCGACAGGCCGGAGGCTCGCCACGGGGGCGGGCGTGGCCGGTGCGGCCCCCGCCATCGACGCCGGCCGGCTCACCGCACCGACGTCCGCCCCGGCGACCGGGGCGACCTCGCCCGCCGCGGCGGGGGCGGGCGACGCCGCCGTCTGGGCCGTCGGTTCGTCCTCGGGCCGCTCGATCCCGGACTCTCCGGCGGGGTGTTGCAACGCACCGGCCTCGGCGCGGAGCCGGGCGAAGAGTTCCTCCACCGACTGCCGGCGGTCGCCGCCGCCGGCGACGGCAACGGGTGCCTCGCCTCCCGGTGCCTCGGCTGCGTCCGCCCCGGTGCCGGCGGCCGTCACGTCACCGAGGTCCTCGTGGGCCGCCTGCCGGCCGGCGGCCTCGGCGGCCAACCGGGCCTCGTCCTCGGCCCGGAAAAGCTCGTCGGCGATCCGGTCGACGGCGTTGCGCACGTCGCCGATGGTCTCGGCCAGTCGCTCACGCCCGGCCCGCAGCTGCTCGATCTGGCTGTGGAGCACCCGGCGACGGCGCGTGAGGTCGGCCAGCACGCGCGCCCGCAGCTCCTGGGCCTCTGTCACCATCGCCCGGCACTCCGCCCGCGCCTGCTCCATGAGCGCCTCGGCCTCGACCTTGGCCGTCTCGACCATGGAGGCCGCATCCTCCTGGGCGCGGCGTCGAAGCTCGGCCGCCGCCCCCTCGGACTGGGCCGTCTGCTCCCCGGCACGCTCCTGGGTGTTCCGTTGCAGTTCCTCGGCTTCCTGGCGCGCCGCATCGAGGACCCGCGCCGCGTCGTGCTCGGCCCGGGCCGTGAGCTCCGCCGCCGCGTCGTGCGCCGACTGCAGCACCCGGGCCGTCTCCTGCCCGAGCGCGCTGGTCAGCGTGGCGTCGTCGAGCACGGGGTGGGCTGCCCGGTGGTCGGCCTCGGCCACGGCCCGGCGCAGCTCCTGCTCGCGGTCAGCAGCGGCCATCAACTCGCGCGCCACGTGCTCGAGGAAGCTGCGCACCTCGGCCGGGTCGAAGCCGCGCCGCACCGTACCGAAGGTGTGGCGTGCCACCTCGTCGGGATGCATGCGGGCGGTGGAGGAGATCGTGAGCCGGTCCTCTGGCATGGGTGAGAGCCTAGGGCGCGCCGTGCCGGCGCGGTGGGTTGAACGACCGGACGCGGTGGCGGGCGGTCAGGTCCACGGCGAGCCCTGCCAGTCGGTGGGCACGCCGTGGCCGCCGGGGCCTGCCCGCGGCCCCGTGGTGGCGGTGCCCAGGACCCCACCCAGCCGTTCCAAGTCCCGGAGCGCCTGACCGAGCGACCCGACGGCGAAGACCTTCAGGTTCGGCGTGGCCATCGACCGGGCGGTGGCGAGCTCGGGATCGGGCACGAAGAAGACCGTGGCACCCGCCTGCTCGACGGCCACGGTCTTCTGCTTCACACCGCCGACGTCGCCCACCGTGCCGTCGGGGCGGATGGTCCCGGTGGCCGCGATCGTATGGCCGCCGGTGAGGTGTCCGCCGGTGAGGGTGTCGATGATCCCGAGCGTGAAGGCCAGGCCGGCCGACGGTCCGCCGATGTTGTCGCTGTTGATGCTGACCGGGAACGGCAGGTCGTAGGCGGGCTGGGTACCCATGGAGGCGATGAGGGGGGCCTTGCGGTCGCCGATGCCGAGGAGGGCCACCGTTTTGTGGTCCACCACCGTCGAAGCCAGGCGAACCGGCACGTCGTGGCCCGGCGTGGGATGCATGATCGAGCCCACCCTGAGCGTGACGACCTCGCCGGGTCGGTGCGAGCGGATGGCGCTCTGCAGCTCCAGCGGGCTGGTGGTCGGGGTGCCGTCGATGGAGGTGATGACGTCGCCCACCTGCAGGTCGCTCCACGCCGGCGTGCCCGGGCCGATGACGTAGACACACACCCCGACGTCGTGCTCGGGCACCGAGTACCCGAGCTGCCGCAGCGCCACGGCCTGCGCCGTGAGCTCGGACTCGGACATGTCCACCGTCCCCTCGGGGTTGAACTCGCTGACCGGGACGTTGGCCGTGAGGTCCTCCGTCTTGACCACGGTGGCGTCGTGGTCGAGATAGGCAGGCAGGAGGCTGATCAGCTTCAGCGGGGTCACCCCGACGTCGGTCAGCAGCAGCTGGCCCTTCACCGGGTGACGGAGCGCGGCTGGCACCGTGATCAGCTGCGACACGGGCTGGGCCTGCCCCGGCACGAGGGAGTAGTAGGGGACGCTGATGATCGACGCCGCCACCACGAACGCCACGACCAGCACCACCACCGCGGACACGACGACAGGCCAGCGCCGGCGGCGCCGACGAATCGGCTCGGTGGCCGGCGGTAGCGTGAACTGGGAGGTCGACATGGCTACGGAGGGTGCTGGCGGTCACCAGCCTGCCACGGTTCAACCGGTTCCGAACCGCGCCCGGGTGCGCGACGCCGTGCTGGCCGGCCACCGGGGCGACGCCGAAGCCGCCCGGGAGCTCGCCCAGGACGAGGATGCCGCCGTGCGCAGCGCGGCACTCGGGGCGCTGCACCGCCTGGGTCGGCTCGGCGTCGACGACCTCGGTGCCGCCCTGGGTGATCCCCGGCCCGCCGTCCGGCGCCGGGCGTGTGTGCTCGCCGGACGCACTCTGGACGCCGGCGCCGGGGACGACGGGTCCTGCGAGCCGGCGGCACCGGCCGACGTCGGCGTCCTGGTGCATCTCCTGGTGGAGGTGCTCACGTCCGACGACGATGCCTGGACGGTGGAAGCGGCGGCCTGGGCACTGGGCGAGGCCGGGACGTCGTGCGGTCGGCGTGCCGTGGGCGCGCTCGAGCGGGTGGCCCAAGAGCACGACGACGCGCTGTGCCGGGAGGCGGCGGTGGCCGCCCTCGGTGCCGTCGGCGACGAGGGTTCACTCGATACCGTGCTCCGCGCTCTCGACGACAAGCCGGCCGTCCGCCGGCGGGCGGCCATCGCCCTCGCCGCCTTCGACGACGACCGCGCCGACGAGGGACTGCGGCGGTGCCTCGACGATCGGGACTGGCAGGTCCGCCAGGCGGCGGAGGACGTCCTCGGTCGGGACTGACGACGGCGGAACGCCGGGGTGGGGTCGCCGGGGTCGGGGTCGCCGGGTCCGGCGGAGACCCGACCGGTTCAGGCGTCGGCGGCCACGAACAGCTGGCGCAGGGTGTCGAACGACTCGAGGCAGTGCCCCGCCCCCAGGGCCACGCATTCGAGTGGCGTGTCGACGAGGTGCACGGGGACGGCCGTTTCGTTGGCCAACCGGCGCGCCAGGCCGCGCAGCAGCGCCCCGCCCCCCACGAGATGGATGCCCTGGAAGATGATGTCCTGCGCCAGCTCGGGCGGTGCCGCGCCGAGGCACTCCACGGCGGCGGCGATGATCTGGTGGATCTGGTCCTCCACCGCGCCGCGCAGCTCCGACGGTGACAGCACCACCGTTTTGGGCATGCCGGACATGAGCTCGCGGCCCCGGACCTCCGCCTTCACCTCGCCGTTGTAGGGAGCGGCGGAACCGATGGCCAGCTTGATCTCCTCGGCCGTGCGCTCGCCGATGGCGACGCCGTGCTCGCGCCGCACGTAGGTCTGAATGGCGGCGTCGATGTCGAACCCGCCACAGCGGATCGCCTCCGATGCCACCACGCCGCCGAGGGAGATGACGGCCGTCTCCGATGTCCCGCCCCCCACGTCCACCACCATGTTGCCGATGGGCTCGTGGATGGCGAGGCCGGCGCCGATGGCAGCCGCCATCGGCTGTTCGATGAGATACGCGGCGGACGCACCGGCCCGGTGGGTGGCCTCCTTGACCGCCCTGCGCTCCACCGACGTGATGGCCGACGGAACGCAGATGAGGACCCGCGGCCGGTTCAAGCGCGACACGCCGCAGCGGTGCAACAGCAGCCGGATCATCCGCTCGGTGATGTCGAAGTCGGTGATGGCCCCCTGGCGCAGGGGCCGGACGGCCACGATGTACCCCGGCGTCCGTCCGATCATCTGCCAGGCGTCCTGGCCCATGGCCAGGACGTCATGGGTACGGGTGTTGAGCGCGATCACGGTGGGCTCGTTGAGCACGATGCCCTTGCCGCGCGCGTAGACGAGGGTGTTGGCCGTGCCGAGATCGATGGCGAGATCCCTAGCCACGTCGCCGTGCCTGCACGGGGGCCATCGTACGGCCTATCTCTGCCGGCCCGGGAAGAGGGCGCGCCTCAGGCCCGCGACGTCCCTTCACCAGGGCCTCACTGTAACCTCGGGCGCGATGGATTTCGGGGGCTCGTTCAGCCAGGGGGACTTTCCCGACGACCCTGACGGCCACGACGAGGGGTCCGACGGCGTCCAGCGGGGCTGGCTCCCTCCCGAGGACAGGCTGTGGCGCCATCCCTCGGAGATTGCGGAGCTGGGGCCACCCCGGCACGCGTCGTCGTATTTCGACACCGGCGCCGGCGGATGGCGCCGCCGCCGGGTTCGTCGCAGCTCGGTGGCCGTCGGCGTCGTGGGTGTGGCCGCCCTGGCCGCCACCGTGGCGGTCGTCCTGTCGGTCGTCGACTCCCCCGGTCTCCCCGCCGCGCTGCGCGCCCAAGGCCGGGTCGTGTCGACCACGTCGATGACCACGGCCGTCCTGGGCCGCGACGTCACCAACCTGGTGGCATCGGTGCGGCCGTCGCTCGTGCGTCTCGAGCCCCTCGCCGGCACCGGGACGCGCACCACCGGCGTGGTCCTGCCGGGTGGCAGCCTGGTGCTCACGGCCGCGTCGGCGGTGACGGGCGCGTCGGAGATACAGGTCGTCACCGCCGACGGCCGCCGGCACCGTGGCAAGGTGGTGGGTACCGACACGCACGCCGGCGTGGCCGTGGTCAGCACCGACGGGGGCATGGTGCCGGCCACGTTCGCCGACGAGAACGTCGAGCCCGACGACCTGGCGGTGGTGGCCTGCCTGTGCACGGCGGCAGCACCGTCGTCGTTCGGCGGGGCTGCGGCCGGCGTCGGCATGGTGACGGCGGTGGGGACCGGCGTCACCGTCGAGGGCGGGCCCGATCTGCTCAGCGCCATCGAAGCCGAAGTACCCCTGGGCCCGGCGTCGTGGGGGGACGTGCTGCTCGACGGGCGCGGCCGGGTCATCGGCATCCTCGACGGACAGATGAGCAACGGCAGCGACACGGTGGGGCTGTTCGTCCCGGCCCCGCTGGCCGAGAGCGTGGCCCTCGAGCTGGCCCAGACCCATCACATCGACCACGGCTGGCTGGGCATCGAGTGTGCCGACCAAGGATCGGACGGGGCCATGGTCACGGCGTTCCTTCCCGGCAGCCCGGCGGCGACGGCCGGGCTCCACCTCGGTGACGTGGTGGTGGCGGTGGGCCCGCACACGGTGGGCTCGGTGGCCGATCTCCAGGCCCGTCTGTACACCATGGCACCCGGCGCGACCGTCGAGCTGTCGGTGGAGCGCGACGGGGCCGGACCGCTCACGATGCCGGTGACGCTGGCGAGGACGCCGGCCAGCTGAGCGCCGGCGCGAGCGCCGGCGTGGCGCGGGCCTGCGCCTACGATCGAAGCAGTGGCGTTCCCCGGTGGCACAGGCGGCAACTTCTTCGAGCAGATCCTCATGGACCTGCTCAACCTCATGGGCGGCCCGGCGGCGGGCGGGGCGGGCATCGACCTCGCCCGGGCCCTCGCCCAGGGGGTGGCGACGGGGGGGCAACCCGAGGGCAATGTCGACCCCGTCGACCGGATCCAGTTCGAACAGCTCGCCCATGTGGCCGAGCTCCACGTCGCCGAGCTGACGGGCCTGGCCATCACACCCACCGGGGGTGCCCTCGAGATCGCCGCCGTCCGCCCGGGGGCCTGGGCATGGCAGACCGTCGAGGACTGGCGGTTCCTGCTCGACGCCATGGCGGGCCCGGCACCGGCTGCGGCCGACAGCCCCCCGGCCGATACCCGCTCCGACCCCGAGGTGCCCGGTCTGGGGCTCGCCGACCTCGGGCCGCCCGACTCGGGTGCGGGTGCGGCCGATCTCCTGGCCCGGTGGATGTCCACCATGGGGCCGATGTTGGCTGCCATGCAACTGGGCTCGGCCGTTGGCCATCTGGCCCGGACCACGCTCGGTCCCTACGAGCTGCCCATCCCCCGGCCCGGGGCGCGCCTGCTCGTCGTACCCGCCAACACCGCCCGCTTCGCCGAGGAGTGGAGCCTGGCGCCCGACGAGGTGCGGCTGTGGGTGTGCCTGCGCGAAGTGACCACCCACGCCGTGCTGGCCCGGCCCCACGTGGCGGCCCGCCTGCGGGACCTGCTCCTGGCGGTGGTGGCGGGAATGGCGGAGCAGTCGGCCGGGCTGATGGACCGGCTCCAGGGCATGGACCCCACCCGGCCCGAGACCCTCGAGGGCCTGCTGGAGGACCCCACCGCCCTGCTGGACGTCGAGCTGTCGCCGTCGCGCCGGCGGGCGGCGGACGATCTGATGGCCGTGGTGGCGGCCCTACTCGGCTACGTCGAGCACGTCCTCGATTCGGCTGCCACCCGCCTGCTCGGGGGGCGGGGGGCGATCGCCGAAGCGTGGCGACGCCGGCAGATGGAACGCGACGACTCCGAGCGGGGCGCCGAGCTGCTGCTCGGCCTCGACCTCGGTCCGGCCCAGATCGACCGCGGCGCCGGCTTCGTCCAGGGGGTGCGTGACCGGGCCGGAGACGAGGGCCTGGCCCGACTGTGGTCGGGTTCCACGACGCTCCCCACCCCGGCCGAGGTGGACGCCCCGGGTCTGTGGCTGGAACGGATCGCACTCGACGACCGCTGAGGCGGGGCCGGGGCGGCCCGGGTCAGCCGGCGGGCGCCACCGCTTCCTCCTCGGGGATGCCGAGGTCCCAGTCGAGCTCGAGGTGTTCGCGCTCCGCATCGCGCACGACCCGCTCCCGGTTGCGGCGGAACTGGGGGTCGTGCGGGGGGAGCAGGGTCAGCCGGGCGATCGTACGGTCCCGGAACGGCCCGATGACCGCATCCTCGCCGTAGGTCGACTGCACGTCCCAGTGGGGCGCCACCGGTCCCAGGTAGACGACCCGGACATGGCCCCGCGGCGGTTGCGGCTCCTCGGATTCCTCGATCTCGTCGGCCATGCTGCCTCCTCGCACGCGGCACGCCCCGCCCGACCGGACCCCGATCGGGGGATCGGTCCGGCGCTGGCCAGCCCACACTAACGGGTGCCCGTCGGGCCTCCGTGCCGGTGCACCCCACCTCCGGTGGCCGGTGAGCGAACCCACCCGTTGCGCCGTATACGGGACGCCGGGGTGGAGAACCTCCTCGGACGGCCCATCCGGTGGGCACCGGGGCGACGAAGTCGAAAGGTGCCGCTGGTAAGGTGAGCGAGGCATCGGAGGCGCCATGGAGACCGACTGGATGGGCGAGGGCAGGTGCAGGGACATGGACCCTGCGGTGTTCTTCCCCAGCGACGGTATCGGCGTGCAGTCCGCCCAGCGGATCTGCTCCGAGTGCCCGATGAAGGGGCCGTGCCTCGAGTACGCCCTCGACAATCGGGTCGACCACGGCGTGTGGGGCGGAACCTCCGAGCGCGAGCGCCGTCGCATCCTGCGCCGTCGCCGCCTGTCGCGGCTGGAGGCCAGCCACAACTGAGGGCCCCGGTCCCCTTCGGCGCGGCGTGAGGTCGGCGATGCTGGAGTGCGTCGTCAACGTCAGCGAAGGGCGCGACGCCGCTGTGGTGGCGGCCATCGCCGATGCCGGTCGGGACGCCCTGCTGGACGTGCACAGCGACCCGGACCATCACCGGTCGGTGCTGACCCTGGCCGGGCCCGCGGTCGAGGACGCCGTGCGCGCCGTGGCGGAAGCCGCCGTCCGGCTCGTCGACCTGCGCCGGCACGACGGCGTGCATCCCCGCCTGGGGGCGCTCGACGTCGTGCCCTTCGTGCCCCTCGACCACGCCGGGCATGCCTTCGCCCCGGGCACCGGCCTCGGCTCCGCCATGGGTGCCCGGGACCGGTTCGCCACCTGGATCGCCGGCACGCTGGGCGTGCCCTGCTTCCTCTACGGACCGGAGCGCACGCTTCCCGAGGTGCGCCGCGGCGCCTTCGGTGCCCTCACCCCCGACACGGGCCCCGGTCGCCCCCATCCCACGGCCGGGGCGTGCGCCGTGGGCGCCCGCCACGCGTTGGTGGCCTACAACCTGTGGCTGGACACCAGCGACGTGGCCCTGGCCCGCACCGTGGCGGCTCGGGCCCGCGGCCCGGCGTTGCGGGCACTGGGGCTGGCCGTGGGCGGCGTGGGCCAGGTGTCGTGCAACCTCGTCGACCCCGTGGGGCTCGGACCGGCCGACGCCTACGACCTGGTGGACCGTCTGGCGCGGGAACTGGGCACCGCCGTGGCCCGGGCCGAGCTCGTCGGCCTCGCCCCTGACGCCGTGGTGCGGGGCACGCCGGCACGACGCCGCCGTGCCCTCGACCTCGACCTCGACAGGACCATCGAAGCGCGCCTGGCGGTCCTCGCCACCGGCCCGCCGGAGCGGTCCTAGGACGCCGAGGCGGCGGCGGGGGCGGTGGCGGCCGCCCGGCGGCTCAGGGCGCGCGCCCGGCGCAGGCGACGCCGCTCGCGTTCGGAGAGGCCGCCCCAGATCCCGAACTTCTCGCCGTTGGCGAGGGCGTACTCGAGGCAGTCCTCGCGCACGACACAGCCTCGGCACACCTCCTTGGCTTCACGCGTCGATGCACCGCGCTCCGGAAAGAAGAGGTCGGGGTCGACTCCCATGCAGTTGGCCCTCGACTGCCAGTCGCGGTCTTGTCGGCCGTACAACAGTGAAACGACGTCCACCGGTACGCCTCCCCTCACCACCTAGTGGCATATATGTAGTTACAGCTGTGTCATCATGGTCGATGACCCCTGAGGGTGCAAGGGGAAATATCAGGAATGCGTCACGCCACGCGTACGTAGCGTGACTGTGTCACGCTCACGGACCGAGAAATAATCGCACACAGCGTGATTTGCGGGTCGCGCAGAGAATCAAAAGAGCGGCGCCGCCGCGACAGCTCCCCCTGCGGAGCGTCGATCGGGCCGCTATTGCACGCTACGTGGCAAGACGCTGGCTACGCGCCGCGCCGCGTGGCCGAACGCGTGGTCCGGCGATGCTCGAGGAAGTCCACCAGGACGTAGTCGCCCAGCGTCTCGGGGGTGGTGAAGAAGGCGCGCCCGCGGTTGAGCTTCGTCATCTGTTCCACGAATCCCTGCAGCGAGCGGTTGGCGTCGAGCATGAAGGTGTTGATGGTGATGCCCGCACGAGTGCACCGCACGACCTCGGACAGCGTGACGCGCAACGTCTCCGCCGTGGGCGGGTAGCTGAACGACACCTCGTAGCTGTCGCCACCGTCGGGGACGAGGTGGGCGGTGGGCTCGCCGTCGGTGATCATGATGATCTGCTTGGTCCCGGGGCGGTGGGCGAGCATCTTGCGGGCCAGCATCAGCCCGTGCTGCATGTTGGTGCCGTACACGAAGTCCCACGACACCTCGGGCAGCTCCTGCGGCTTGATCTCGCGTGCCACCTCGGAGAAGCCCACCAGCCCCAGGAAGTCACGGGGGAAGCGGGTGGAGATCAAGGTGTGCAGCGCCATGGCCACCTTCTTGGCGGCGAGGAAGTTGTCGCGCATCGGCATGGACAGCGAGAGGTCGACCATGAGGACGGTGGACGCCCGGGTGAGGTGCTCGGTGCGCGAGATCTCGAAGTCCTCGGGCTCGAGGTGCACCGGGGTCCCCGCCCCCGCCCGCACCACGGCGTTGTGCACCGTGCGCTGGATGTCGAGGGTGAAGGGGTCGCCGAACTCGTAGGGCTTGGTCTGGCCCTCGGGCTCGTGGCCGGTGCCCACGTACGTGTTGCGATGCCCGCCCAGGCGGTCCTTGGCGAGCTTCGAGAACAGGTCGGACAAGGCGCGTTGGCCGATGCGGCGGATCCCGAGGGCGGTGAGCTCGTAGCGCCCCTCGCGCTGCTCGATGAGCCCGGCCTCTTCGAGCTCGCGGGCCAGGCGGGCCAGGCGGTCGAGGGAGCGGGCTCCGTCGTCACCCAGGTACTTCGCCACCTGGTCGAGGTCGACCTCGGCCAGTGCCCCCGGTGAGGTGGCGGAGCGGAGGAACTGTTCGAGCTGGTCCATCTCCCCCAGGCGGCGCGCCGCGGCAGCGGCGTCGGCCAGTCCCATGGGATCGGACCCGCTGAAGCGGTAGCGCCGTCCCCAGCCGGCCCCGGGCACGGCCTTGCGCAGGTTTTCGGCCAGGCGGTCGACTTGCCAGCGCAGATCGAGGTCCTCGAACAACGACTCGGCCAGCGCCTGGAGCTGGGCCCGCTGCTCCGGGGACATGGAGTCGAGCGCGGCCTGGACCGCGGCCATCTGCGCCGCGAACTGCTCCAGGAGCTCGTCCAGGCTCTGGGGGTTGCCGGGGAAGAACTCGCCGTAGTTCTCCATGAACGACTCGAAGCTCGGATCGAGCGGCTCGCCCTGCTCATGCTGCTCGATCATGCGGTTGAGGGCGTCGAGCATCTGCCGGATGCGCTCGAGCTGTTCGGCGTCCGGGTTGGCCATGGCGTCCGACATCTGGTCGAACCAGCTCTTGGTGATCTCCTGGCGCAGCTTGTCGAGGAGCTCCTCGAAGTGCTCGCGGGCCTCGGAGGACACGAAGTCGTAGTGCTGCAGGCCCCGCACCCGGCCCGCCAGGTCGTTGGGCAGGAGATCGAGCTCCATGCTCCGCTCGGCCACCACATCGTCGGTGACCTGCCGGCGCCGCTCGTCTCCTGACGCACCGGCCTCGGCCGCGAGCGACTCGAGCCCGACGCGCTCCTCCGACAGCACCTGATCGAGCTCGTGGGCGATCTCGTCGAAGGCGCCACCGAGATCGCCGCGGTCGAGCTCCTCCTGGCGCTGCTGGCGCAGGCGCTCCATCAGCTCGCGCAGGCCCTGGACGCGTTCGCCGTCGGGACGTTCGAAGCCCGAGGTGAGCAGGCGGCGCAGGGCGGCGTCGGGATCGCCGTGGTAGAGCAGGTCGTCGGCCAGTTCGGAGAACAAGGCGTCGACCTCGTCCTCGAAGCCGCGCTGGGTGCCGTCCCAGCGGCGGTACTCCCAGCGGCGCGTCACGGCGCGCCCCGTGGCCCCGGGCCCTCCGGCGGCCGGCTCATCCCCGGCCCCGGTAGGTGGCCTTGGTGCCCGACGCCTCCTTGTTGAGCCGCTTGGTGAGGTGCAGCCCCTCCAGGATGAGCTCGGCGGCGGCGGCCACCGCCCCCGGCGTCTCCCCGCCGGCGAGCGCCAGCACCGGGCCTTCGAGGGCGGGGACCTGGGCCAGGATCTCGGCGTAGGCCGACGCCGGCAGATCGTCCCCGGCGTGCACCACCTTGGCCTGGTCGAAGGCACTCACCACCGGAGCGAGCTGCTCGCTGGGGCAACGGCGGCGGAACACCGCCAGCACCGCCGCCGACACCAGCCCTTGGAGGATGCGCTCCTCGCGGCCCTCCTCGAGCGCCTCGATTTCGATCTTCCCCTGGGTCGAGCTGATGAGGGCGCCGAGATCGCTGACGCGGGGCACGGCGTCGGCCTCGCCCAACCGCAGGGCCCGGCGCACGGCGTTGGCCGCCAGGGTCTCGTAGTTGGAGATGGTGAGCCGCACCGACACCCCGGAACGCTGGTTGACATGCGGGCTCTGGCGGGCGAGCTGCGACAGCTCGGCCACGATCTCGGCCATGAAGGGGGGGACCTCGACGTGCGGGCCGCCCACCGCGCTCACCGGGGGCCGCGCCTCTTGGAGCACGATGGCCAGCTCGGTGTCGGTGTCACTCGGGTAGTGCGTCCTGATCTGCGCCCCGAAGCGGTCCTTGAGGGGCGTGATGATCCGGCCCCGGTTGGTGTAGTCCTCGGGATTGGCCGTGGCCACCAGCACGACGTCGAGGGGCAGCCGCACCGTGAAGCCGCGGATCTGCACGTCGCGCTCCTCCAGGACGTTGAGCAGGCCCACCTGGATCCGCTCGGCGAGGTCGGGGAGCTCGTTGACGGCGAAGATGCCCCGGTTGGAGCGGGGGACGAGCCCGTAGTGCAGCGTGAGCTCGTCCGACAGGTACCGGCCCTCGGCCACCTTGATGGGGTCCACCTCGCCGATGAGGTCGGCGATCGAGGTGTCCGGGGTGGCCAGCTTCTCGGAGAAGCGCAGCTCCCGGTGCACCCACGACACGGGGGTGGCGTCCCCCTCCTCCGCCACCAGGTCGCGGGCATGGCGCGACACGGGGTGGAACGGGTCGTCACGGATCTCGGAGCCGGCCACCACCGGCAGCCACTCGTCGAGCAGGGCGGTGAGGGACCGCAGGATGCGGGTCTTGGCCTGACCCCGCTCGCCCAGCAGGATGACGTCGTGACCGGCCAACAGGGCATTTTCGAGCTGGGGCAGGACGCTGTCGTCGAAGCCCAGGATGCCTTCGACAAGGGGGTGCCCGCCGGCGATCCGGGCCGCCACGTTGCGCCGGATCTCCTCGTGGACCGGCCGGGACTCCCACCCCGAGGCGCGTAGCTCACCGAGGGTGGAGGACAGGCCCGGCGGGGGGTCGGGGGGGATGATCGCACTCATGGCGGCGAGCCTATGCCCGGCGGCCACCGTGCCCGGCCGCGCCGCTCGAGCGGGACCCGGTGCGCCGCGGCGCCCGCAGGACGGGCCCGTCGGCGCGCCCCACCCGTCCCTGTGGTTGCGCCTCACCCTCCCTGAAGGAAAGATGATGGGCCGTCAGACCCCTGGCAGCGTGACCACGGCCCGCCGGGCCGCGGCGACGCCCGGGGCGGTGCGATGTGGGAGGGGTTGCCGCCGCGCGCCGACGGATGGGAAGGAGGATGTCGAGGGCGTGAGCACCACACTCCAGGACCTTGAGCCCGTACCGGTCCAGCTGGGCGGCGTACGGGGCGGCCCCGACACCCGCACCCTGCGGCGCGACCGGTGGTGGGGGAACCCGGCGGTCACGGTGGCCTTCCTCACCGTCGTCGTGGTCTACGCCACGTGGGCGGTGTTCCAGAACGCTTACTACTTCGTGGGGGCGGCCGCGCACCGGGACCTCATCTCGCCGCTGTACTCGCCCTGCATCGTCGGCAGCTGCGTGCCCGGTGCCCACGGCACCTTCCTCGTCCTGCACTGGTGGCAGATCTCGCCCGGCCTGCTGGCATTGGCGGTGCCGGGCGGGTTCCGGGCCACCTGCTACTACTACCGCAAGGCGTATTACCGGGGCTTCTGGCAGTCGCCGCCCGCCTGCGGCGTGGCCGACGGGCACGCCCGCTACACGGGCGAGACGCGCTTTCCGCTCGTGCTGCAGAACCTGCACCGCTTCTTCTTCGTCCTGGCTCTCGGATTCAACGTGATCCTCACCATCGACGCCGTGATGTCCTTCCGCATGCCGGGCGACGGGGGGATCGGGGTGAGCGTGGGCACCCTCGTGCTGTGCGCCAACGCCGTCCTGCTGTGGCTGTACTCGGCCTCGTGCCACGCCTGCCGCCACCTGTGCGGGGGGCACGTCAACCAGTTCTCCAAGCACCCCATCCGCTACCGGCTGTGGAAGATCACCACTCCGCTCAACGCCCGCCACATGCAGATCGCCTGGGCGAGCCTGGCCGTGGTGGCCCTGGCCGACCTGTACGTGCGCCTGGTGGCGAGCGGCGCGTTCCACGATCCGAAGATCTTCTGACCGCCGCCGAGGACGATCCCATGCCCGACCACGAGTCCCACGACTACGACGTCGTCGTCATCGGCGCCGGCGGTGCCGGCCTCCGGGCCGCCATCGAGGCGTGCGAGCTGGGGCAGCGCACCGCCTTGGTGTGCAAGTCGCTGCTCGGCAAGGCCCACACCGTCATGGCCGAGGGGGGTGCGGCCGCGGCCATGGGCAACGTATGGCCCGAGGACAACTGGCAGGTCCATTTCCGTGACACCATGCGCGGCGGCAAGATGCTCAACAACTGGCGCATGGCCCAGCTCCACGCCCAGGAGTCGCCGGACCGCATCTACGAGCTCGAGCGGTGGGGCGCGCTGTTCGACCGCACCGCCGACGGCCGGATCCTGCAGCGCGACTTCGGCGGCCACCGCTACGCCCGGCTGGCCCACGTGGGCGACCGCACCGGCCTGGAGCTGATCCGAACCCTGCAGCAGCGGGCCGTGCAGATGGGCATCGACGTTTTCATGGAGTGCAAGATCCTGCGCCTGCTGAAGGACGGCGACGGGGTCGTCAGCGAGGCGGTGGGCTACTGGCGCCCCACCGGCGACATCGTGTCGTTCCGGGCCAAGGCCTTCGTGCTGGCCACAGGGAGCATCGGCAAGTCCTGGCTCTACACGTCGAACTCCTGGGAGTCGACGGGCGACGGGCACGCCATGGCGGCGTGGGCGGGCGCGGACATGATCGACATGGAGTTCGTGCAGTTCCACCCGACGGGCATGGTGTGGCCGCTGTCGGTGCGCGGCATCCTCGTGACCGAGGGGGTCCGGGGCGACGGCGGGGTCCTGCGCAACTCCGAAGGTCGCCGCTTCATGTTCGACTACATCCCCGAGATGTTCGCAGCCGAGACGGCGGACACCGAGGAGGAGGCGGACCGCTGGTACGACGACCACACCAACAACCGCCGCCCCCCCGAGCTCCTGCCCCGTGACGAGGTGGCCCGGTCGATCAACTCCGAGGTGAAGGCGGGCCGGGGCGGCCCCCACGGCGGCGTGCTGCTCGACATCGCCACCCGGCGCAGCGCCGAGGTCATCCGCCGGCGCCTGCCCTCGATGTACCACCAGTTCATGGAGCTGGCCGGTGTCGACATCACGGTGCAGCCCATGGAGGTGGGGCCCACCTGTCACTACATGATGGGCGGGGTACGGGTCGAGGCCGACACCGAGGCCACCACGGTGCCGGGCCTGTTCGCTGCCGGGGAGGTGGCCGGGGGGATGCACGGTGCCAACCGGCTGGGCGGCAACTCGCTGTCGGACCTCCTCGTCTTCGGCCGGCGGGCGGGGCTGGCAGCCGCCGAGTTCGCACGCGGCCGCACCTCGACGCCGGCGGCCGACGCGGCCGAGGTGGCCGAGGTGGTGGCCGAGGCCGAAGCCCCCCTCGGGCGCGAAGGGGGCGAGAGCCCCTACGAGGTTCACCAGGCTCTGCAGCAGACCATGCAGGAGCTGGTGGGCATCATCCGCACCGACGCCGAGCTGCGCCGGGCGCTCGACGAGCTCGACGTGCTGGACGAGCGGGCCCGAAAGCTGTCGGTGCCGGGCGGCCGGGCCTACAACCCCGGGTGGAACCTGGCCACCGACATGCCGTCGATGCTCACCGTGTCCCGCATGGTGGCCACGGGCGCGCTCGAGCGCCGAGAGAGCCGGGGCGGGCATACCCGGGAGGACTTCCCGGCGGCCGACCCCGAGCAGGGCAAGGTCAACCTGGTCCAGCGCTTCGATGCCGACCAGGGCTACACCCTCACGCCCGAACCACTGGCCGAGATGCCGGCCGAGCTCAAGGCGCTGTTCGAGGAGGCCCCGCACTGATGGCCGAAGTGAAGATGCGCGTGTGGCGGGGCGACGACGGCGGAGGCGACTTCGCCGAGTACGACATGCCGGCGGTGGAGGGCGAGGTGGTCCTCGACGTGATCCACCGCATCCAGGCCGGCCCCGCCCCCGACCTCGCTTGCCGATGGAACTGCAAGGCGGGCAAGTGCGGGTCGTGCTCGGCCGAGATCAACGGCCTGCCCCGCCTGATGTGCATGACCCGCATGGACCAGCTGCCCGAGGGCGAGCCCGTGGTGGTGGCGCCCATGCGGACGTTCCCCGTCACCCGCGACCTGGTGACCGACGTGTCGTTCAACTACACGATGGCCCGACAGGTCCCGCCTCTCGCGCCCCGGCCGCCGGAGGCCGACGGCACCTACCGGATGATGCAGATCGACATCGAGCGCGGGCAGGAGTTCCGCAAGTGCATCGAGTGCTTCATGTGCCAGGACATCTGTCACGTCATCCGTGACCACGAGGACAACAAGGCACATTACGCCGGGCCGCGGCTGTTCATCCGCTACATGGAGCTCGAGTCGCACCCGCTCGACACCGGAGACCGCCGCGAGCTGCTGCGCCAACGCATGGGCCTCGGCATGTGCAACATCACCAAGTGCTGCACCGAGGTCTGCCCCGAGCACATCAAGATCACGGACAACGCCATCATCCCGCTCAAGGAACGGGTGGTGGACTCTTCCTACGACCCGGTGGCGTGGCTGGGTCGCAAGATCCTGCGACGGGCCAAGTCCTCGGCCGTCGAGGCCGCCCGGGAGTCGCCCGCCTTCCGGTCACCGACCCGGGACGACGTCGCCGCGCCCGTCAGGGCCGGCCATTCGACACCGACATCGACACCCCCACCTGCGCCTGCGCCGACACCTGCACCTGCACCTGCACCTGCACCTGCACCTGTGCCTACGCCGACGGAAGGTGCCGACACATCCGCACCGCCCGACGGCACCTGATCCCGACCCGGTTCCTCGGCCCGACGAGGCTCGCCCACCGGACAGGGCCGATCCCCGGGTTCCGGTTCGGCGTCGGCACCGCGTCGGTGCAGGTGAGAGCCCACGTCGTGTGGACCGGGCGGCCGACGTCCCGATCGTGGGGGCAATTTTCCAGGATCCAACCGCGGCCTGCGCGGTACAGTCGGAGGTGAGGACGGCCCCGATCAGGGTGCCGATGAGGGGAGGTTCCATGACCATGCCCGGTGTGCTGGACGACCAGGCCCTTCGTCGCTACCGCGAGCTTCTCGATGCCGAGGACGCGGCGTTCGACGAACTGGAGCACGCCTACGAGGAGGGTGACCGCGCCCACTTCGAGGCCGACCTTTCGGCCTGGCGCGAGTCACTGGCGCGCAAGCTGGCCTTCCTCAGCCGCATCGGCATCGACGTCCCGCAGCCGGCCGTCCCGCAGCCGGCCGTCCCGCAACCAGCCGGAGTCTGACACCGGCCGGCGGTCCCCGCCGGCCCCCGACGCACGTCCCGTCGGCACGCACGACGCAACGCTGGTCCGGCGCGTGCGTCCGCGGTGACAGCGCCGCACCGGTCGCGTCGGCACACGGGCCGCGACGACGCACCCGCACGGCCGGGGTCGACATGGTGCCGGCCGGGGACCTCAGCCCAGCAGCCCCCGCACCGCGGCACGCTCGGACTCGAGCTCGTCGGTGGTGGCGGCGATGCGGTCCTGGGCGAACGGGCTGTGGTCGATGCCCGTCACCACCTGCCAGCTGCCGCCGTCGGACCGGACCGGGAACCCGAACACCAGTCCCTCGGGGGTGCCGTACTCTCCGTGCGACACGACGGCCAGCGACGTGAAGTCGCCCTCGGGGGTGGGGGTCAGGACGCTGCGGACCGAGTCGACCACGGCGTTGGCCGCCGACGCCGCCGACGACGCCCCGCGCGCCTCGATGATCTTGGCGCCCCGCTGCTGCACCGTGGCGATGAACTCGCCCTGGAGCCATCCGGGGTCGTCGACCACCTCGGGCGCGGGCTTGGCACCGATGCGGGCGTTCTCGAAGTCGGGGAACTGCGTCGAGGAGTGGTTCCCCCAGATGGCCAAACGGGTCACCGACGCCACCGGCACCCCGGCCTTGTGGGCGAGGAGGCTCTGGGCCCGGTTCTGGTCGAGCCGGGTCATGGCGAACCACCGGTCGTCAGGCACCTCCGGGGCGTGGGCCCGGGCGATCAGGCAGTTGGTGTTGCACGGGTTGCCCACGACGAGGACACGGACGTCGGAGGCGGCGTAGGCCGCGATGGCCTCGCCCTGGGGCCCGAAGATGCCACCGTTCACGGCCAGGAGGTCGTTGCGCTCCATGCCCGCCTTGCGGGGGATCGACCCCACCAGCAACGCCCACGACGTCCCGTCGAAGGCGGTCTTGGAGTCGGTGGTGGGCTCGATCCCGGCCAGGAGAGGGAAGGCGCAGTCGTCGAGCTCCATGACCACTCCCTCGAGCGCGCCCATGGCCGGCTCGATCTCGAGGAGGCGTAGGACCACGGGCTGGTCGGGACCGAACATCTGGCCCGAAGCGATGCGGAAGAGCAGCGAGTAGCCGATCTGCCCGGCGGCGCCGGTGACAGTGACGTTGACGGGGGTGGTGGTCGGGGCCATGCGACCGAGGCTACCGGCGCTCGGCCACCCCGGGCCACCGCCCGGTGACGGTGCCACGTTCCCGGGCCGACCGGCCCAGGGGATCAGAGACGGTCGACGATGGCGGCCGCGAACTCCGAGCACTTCACCTCGGTGGCCCCCTCCATGAGCCGGGCGAAGTCGTAGGTCACGATCTTCTCGGCGATGGTGGCCTCGAGGGCCCGAACGACGTCGGCGGCCGCCTCGGACCACCCCAGGTGCTCGAACATGAGCACGCCCGACAGGATGAGCGAGCCCGGGTTCACCTTGTCCAGGCCGGCGTACTTGGGGGCCGTGCCGTGGGTCGCCTCGAAGACGCCGTGGCCGGTGACGTAGTTGATGTTGCCCCCCGGCGCGATGCCGATCCCGCCCACCTGGGCCGCCAGGGCGTCGGAAAGGTAGTCGCCGTTCAGGTTGGTGGTGGCGATCACGTCGAACTCGTCGGGCCGGGTCAGCACCTGCTGCAGGGTGATGTCGGCGATGGTGTCCTTGACGAGCAGCTTGTCCCCCGGCTTGCCGTCGCAGTCGTCCCATCCCACGGCCACGTCGGAGAACTCCTCCCGCACGAGGTCGTAGCCCCAGCTGCGAAAGGCGCCCTCGGTGAACTTCTGGATGTTGCCCTTGTGCACCAGCGTGACGCTGCGACGGCCGCGCCGCAGCGCGTACTCGAGGGCGGCGCGCACCAGGCGCTTGGACCCGCTCTCGGAGATCGGCTTGATCCCGATGCCCGACTGCGGCTTGATCTGCCATCCCATCTCGTCGGCCAGGAACGCCGCCAGACGCTCCGCCTCGGGCGTGCCGGCCTGCACCTCGAGGCCGGCGTAGACGTCTTCGGTGTTCTCGCGGAAGATCACCATGTCCACCTTTTCGGGGTGACGCACCGGTGATGGCACCCCGGTGAACCAGCGCACGGGGCGCAGGCACACGTAGAGGTCGAGGATCTGGCGCAGCGCCACGTTGAGCGACCGGATGCCCCCGCCCACCGGGGTGGTGAGCGGTCCCTTGATGCCGATCAGGTGATGGCGGAACGCCTCCACCGTCTCCTGCGGGAGCCAGTCACCGGTCTCCTTGAACGCCTTTTCGCCCGCCAGCACCTCCTTCCAGGCGATGGTGCGGCCGTGCTTGGCGGCGGCGGCATCGAACACGAGACGCGACGCCGGCCAGATGTCGACGCCGGTACCGTCCCCTTCGATGAACGGAATGATGGGATCGTCGGGGACCTGCAGCGAACCGTCGGGTCCCATGGTGATGCGCTGTGCCATGGGGTGCGAGCCTAAGCGTTGGCAGACAGGCCCAGTGCGGCGTAGATCTCCCGGGTCGCGTTCGACCGGTTGAGCGTGTAGAAGTGCAGCCCCGGGGCGCCCGCCGACAGCAGCCCTTCGCACAGCTCGGTGGCCAGCTCCACCCCGGTGCGGCGGACCTCGTCGGCCCCACCGCGGGCGTCGGCCTGCTCGAGACGCGACAGCGCCCAGGGGGGGACCGCCGCCCCCATCTGGGCCATGCGGGGCACCGAGCGCAGAGCGGTCACCGGCATGATCCCGGGCAGGACGGGCTTGTGCACGTCGCGGTCGGCCAGGTCGTCCATGAGCCGGACGTACTCGTCGACCTCGAAGAAGAACTGGGTCACACCGAAGTCGGCCAAGCGGAGCTTCTCCGCCAGCAGGTCGCGGTCCGACGCCATGTCGGGCGAGGCGGGGTGTCCGGCGGGATGGGCCGCCACGCCGATCGAGAAGCCCCCGATCTCCCGGGCCAGCCGGACCAGCTCCACGGCGTGGGCCAGCTCGCCGGTCCCGGCGTCGGGGTCGGTCGGCGGGTCGCCCCCGAGGGCCATGAGGTTCTCCACCCCAGCCTTGCGCAACAGCAGCAAGATCTCGACCAGCTCCAGCCGGGTATGGGCCACGCACACCAGATGGGCCATGGGGTTGAGCGTGGTCGTCCGCAGCATCCCCGCCACCAGGTCGTGGGTGCGCTGGCGCGACTCGCGTCCCCCCCGGTAGGTGACCGACACGAACGACGGTGCCAGGGGCTCGAGCTCGCGCAGGGTCCGCACCAGCGTGGTCTGCTCCACGTCGTTCTTGGGGGGGAAGAACTCGAAGGAGTACGTCGGCCCGTTGGCCAAGAGGTCCGAGATCAAGGCCATGACCTGGAAATTGTACCGGAGCGCCGCCCCTTAGGCCCAGGGCGGACGGAGGACGGGAATTCCCCGGCGCGTCGGGACCAAGGGCCCTGCCCGACGAGGCCCGGTACGCCGCACCATGGACCCGGAACACCACGACGAGCGAGGACCCGCCGGTGGGCGGCGGGGTGGTGAGAGGAGAGCGGTGTCCGACGACAACCACAGGCCACAGGAGCGGGCGAGACGGGTGGTCGTCGGGGTGGACCCCTCTCCTGCGGCCCAGGCCGCCCTGGCCGTGGCGCTCGAGGAGGCACGGCTGCGCCACGCCGTGCTGCACGCCGTGCACGCGTGGCACTTCCCGCCCGACATGGCGTCGTCGGCGGGGGCGAGCGGCACCCTGCCCCCGATGGAGGAGATGCGGAACTGGGCCGAGGAGGTCCTCGACGACGCCCTGGCTGCCGTGGGCGTCGGTGCCGACGTCACCGTGATCCGCGACGCGCCCAACGGTCCCGCTGCGCCGGCCCTCGAGCGGGCCAGTCGAGGCGCCGAGCTCCTGGTGGTGGGCACGCGCGGGCACAGCCGGCTGTCGGGGCTCTTCCTCGGATCGGTGAGCCAGTACCTGGTGGTCCACGCCGCCTGCCCCGTCCTCGTCGTGCACGGGCCGAGGTCCTGGACCGAGATGACCGGGAACGCCGTCGAGGAGCCGGGCGGGGCCTCCACGCCCGCAGCGACGTCCGGTGCCACCGACCCCGTCACCACCGACCCC
>JGI12269J14319_10001078_pt1 | contig 27114 bp, 23 predicted proteins | sample PeaSoiSIISIP2007_FD_14319 | JGI IMG/M metagenome (IMG submission 14319)
TTGAAGGTACGTTCCGTGCAGACGGTCGTGTGCAAGTTCCACGCACCGAGGACCAACAGGACCAACAGCAATGTGATACTGCCCGATATTTTGTAAATCATTCTGAACCTCTCTATATTCGGCCTCGACCTTCCTCCCTGTCTGGTAAGGGCTAGAGCATTCCTTCCAGCCGAACGTAGCTCGCTTCCATTCCATGTTCCATACCTGTTGCAAGCATCGCCGCGCGCGTCTTACCATCGGGAAGCGTCATTCGCATGGTCATCAGCGTTCCTCCGCCGTCGGCTTCAAATCGCGTTTCAATATGGTTGTCTGGCGTGGGATCTGGCAGGTACATGCGCTCGACATGCACGATCCTGTTATAAGGCTCCAACTCCAAGTATTCGCCAGTAATATGAAATCCACCGCCTTTGCCATTGGTCCATTCGTAACGGAACTTGCCGCCGGCCTTCGCCTCGTTGATGCAGACTGGCATCGTCCAACCCTCCGGACCAAGCAACCATTTCTGGATTAATTTCGGATCGGTATGGGCGCGGTACACGGCTTCTGGAGGCGCAGCGAAGCGTCTGGTCACAATCACGTGGGTATCTCCTTCGATCTTCAGCGTCATCTTGCTCATCGCTTTTTTCCTTTCTTGTGTTTTTCCATCCCCGCCAGAACTTCGTCCAGCCGGTCGTAGTTTGTTTCAAGGGCTTTTCGCAGCATTGCGAGCCATTGATCCATCGCTTCAATACCCCCTTTTGCGAGCCGACGAGGGCGCTTCGTACCCTCGACTCGACGAACGATTAGTCCCGCATCTTCGAGCACCTTCAGGTGCTGGGAGATTGCGGGTTGCGTCATCTCGAACGGCTCTGTCAATTCATTGACGGTGGCCTCCCCTGTGGCCAGACGCGCAAGAATCGCCCGACGCGTCGGGTCAGCCAAAGCAGAGAAAGCACCATCGAGGTTATCCATAAGCGTTACCTTATATAAGTTGTGACTTATTGTCAAGAGAAATTTCGCAGTTTGTTGTGAGCGAGTGACGAGCAAACCGGAAGTTATGTCGTTGTTTAGAGTGGCCTTTCCGGAGCAGGAGATTGATGGTTGATGTAACCAGGCCGTTGCACGTTTTGACTGCTGGTCAATGAGCCATATCGAGATTTCTCGTTAATTGACTTGGCTGCGTTTTATCGGAACTTACGCGTGAGTCATGGAAGCGTAACATTGGTCAGTTCTGCGATCCGTCCTGATGAGGAACCTGCCGGTGAGTTCCGACCGAAGGGGCTTGGCGGAACTCAAACGGCAGCAGTCGTGAGCCATCGGGTTTTGAGAAATACCCTCGCATCATCTGGCATCCGTCGGAGAATTGTCCCTTAAAGATTCCGGTGATCCGATTTTCAGGGTAGTGTTCTTCAAGCACGAAATTGCCCAAGCTATCGACGGCACCTCTCAGCCATAGCGTCTTGCCGATCCGCGGATACTGTTCCGTCCCCGACAGGCTAGCGTCCTTTTCGATCAAGTGAACATTGACGCGCGTACCTGCGCCGACCGTGCCTGCAAAGTCGCTGTGCAGGTCAAGACAAGTGCTTCTTGGCTGCGGCGAAACATTGACGATCGCAATGTCGCCATTCCGCAGAACAACTTGGAATGAGATTTTCGGATCTTGCTTTCGGGCATTCCAGGGAAACACTTGGAAGAGAAATTCCATCTGATCGGGAGCGGCTGGAAACAGGTCCCAATACTCTGTGGTCGTGTTCTTGTCGAAGTGTAGGTCGTAGATACCCGGAGAACCTGAAAACGGCACAAAACCCTCGGGTGTCAGTTCCATCGGCACTTCAGTGTTTCCGTCTGTATCCTTGATGCGAAGCAGACCACTCGTTGCATAGCTGGTCATTGGAGTCGCGACCACGGACTTTGCCGAAAAGCCCAGTGCCAGTACGTACGAACGATCAGGATCGAAGGCTGGCTGCTCCCGGATCATTTTCGATCTGCTTTTGGACAGCATTTCTGGGGAGTCTGCCGGCCCCCAGGCGACACGAATCAGTGATATCTCCCCCGTGCTGGTTGTCCACTGAACCGCAGAAGGGAACGTCAGATTCTTCTCGACGATCTTCGACGAGGACTTATGCGGTCCAGATTGCGCCTGCATAGAGATCCCGAGACCGATGACCAGTATCCAAAGCGAACTACGTAACTGGGGTAGCGGCATAAGATTTTTGTTCCGTCCGCTGGTTTGAAAAGCACGCAGCTCGCCGCCGGCTCAATTCAGGCAAATGTGTGGGTTAGAGTTGGCAAAGCGTGAACCCCTGATACATGTGTGTTGGTGTTGACACGTCAGGGTTGACCCTGATGGTGTGAATCGTTTCCGTGACGGCCTCCAGCTAGCAACAAGGCGCGTTACTGCTGTAATCGTTAGCGCAAGTTTGCGCCTTCTCTTTGCCGAGAACAGGTCAATAACCGTTGTAGAGATTTTTCACCAGTTAGGGTCTGAATGCGACGTATGCGATGTAGAAAAATAGCGTGGCCACTGCCATAATAGACACTCCAGCCAAGCGCAATCCCCAGAGTGGCATCTTGTATGGATGCCAACTCCCTTGCTTCCAGTAATCGGCAAAACGATCAAAGTTCGCCCTGACACTGCTTGGACGTAGAATCATGGTCAAGTCGAAGGCCAAGAAAACAGTTCCCATGACGAGTGCTGCGGGTCCATCACTGGGGCTAACGCTGTGCATGGCTACAGAAGTATACGATCTGATCTCGGAGTCAATGAGTGCTATGGCGATGTTACGTAAACAATCGGCATAGTTTCCGAGTTTGCCGATAGTCCGCCCGGACCCTCATCACTTGCCTCCCGCATAAGCTTGCGATCTCGGCGCAGAGCGAGAAGAGAGAGCAGGAGGTATCCTGCTCTCTCAACCGCGCGGAACCTTTCTATCACTTCTCGGCCATCGGACACTGGCGCTAAGCGAAGAACACTATTGCTTCCCCATAAACGGTGCTCCGAATCGGCCGAAGCGCAGTTGTTGCTGAAGCAACTTGCGGACATCGTCGCTCAGAGCCCTACGGCTGATCACGCCTTGTGCAGTACCGTCGCTGGTCGCAACACCATGTGTCGGGGTTGCGAGATAGCTGTGAATTTCGCCGGTGCTGGTCATACCTAAGCCAGTGATTTCCCCGCGCGAATTGATGGAGCAACCCGTCATTAGATAAAGTGGAGAATGACCCGCAATCCGGGTGTTGAGGTCGGTCATCACGCCTTTCTCCCAGAGAAACGCGCGCGGGTTGAATTTCGCGTCGAGGGACGCGCCAACTGCCGAGCCGGCATCGTTAATGCTGATGCTGACGCTCGCTACGTCCCCGGAGAGTGTGCCCAAATCCTGCATCCCAGTTCCCTTGGTCCAGAGAAAAGCGTGAAAGGTTGTGTCGCCCGGCAGGTCCGAGTTACCGACCACCTGGCCTTGATTATTAATGTCATAGGCGATGTTTCCGCCCGCCTGTCCCGTTTTGCCCCCGAGATTGCCGAGGTCAATCGCTTTGCCGTTTTCCCAGAGCAAAGCATGAACTGGAACGAGGTTATAGAGGAAATTCGTGTTGAAGGTTGCACAAGTGCCCGATCCTCCGACAACCTCTCCTTTGTCGTTGATCTGCTGGGCGACGCCATCGGGATCGCCCCCAAACGTAGGCATTTTGTGAATCACTTCCTTTTCCCAGACGACGGGCATAAAGTGGAGAACTTGTGGAGATGGGCAGCCTGTGTCCGGTGTCGAGTTCTCCGCAAATCCGGCCAGTTGTCCCCGATTGCTGATCGCCATAGCCACGCCGTTGTTGCCACCGAGTGTCGGGAGTTGAATCATTTCCCCGTCCTGCCACAGGAAAGGTAAACAGGTGAGGTGAGTACCGAATCCGCAAAAATCTTCACCGTTGGGATCGGGAGTGGAGGTTTCGGCTTCACCGTCGGACTGGAATCCGTCGTTGTCGCCGAACGCGATGCTGTTCGGTCCCCCGAGTCCGGGCACGCCGATGTCAACCTTCAATTTTTCCAACCAAAGGGTTGCGTGCTGATTGCCGTCCGCGAGGTTCGACGAGCCACTCACTAGACCATACTTGTTAATAGAGAATGATTGGCTGAAGGTTCCGCCCTCCAGCGTGCCGAGGTCGGTGATGGTATAGCGAGCGGGCTCTGACTTCTGTTCTCGCGCGGCTACTTGAGTTGGCATAGCCATTGGAGCGCATACACTGAGTGCCACGATCCACGTAAACATGCGGGATTTCATGTTGTCTCCTCTTTTCGGGCGCCTGGAATGACTTTCTGGGCGCATTGTGTTGCTGTCATCTCAATAGGCGCAAACAGAGGGTCGGAACTATCACACGAAATTAACTTTTCTCGAAGGCGCAGCGTTATGAGTTAAGATTCCGAGGCGTGGCGCGATGGAGAAATCCACACTACCCGGAGACGACGAGGCTCAGAAGCCGCCAATCGGCGAGGTGAGTGGACTGCTTCGCGCCTGGGGTGACGGCGACCGGCGCGCACTCGACCAGTTGACCCCGATTGTTTATGACGAACTTCGCCGGCTCGCAAGTCACTACATGAGAGGCGAGCGTCCCGGCCACAGCCTTCAGGCGACAGCTCTGGTCAATGAGGCGTACATGCGGTTGGTTGATTACAAGGGCATGCAGTGGCAAAATCGCGCCCATTTCTTCGCGGTTTCAGCTCAGTTGATGAGGCGCATTCTGGTTGAACATGCGCGGCGTCATAACCTGAAACGCGGAGGCGGCGTGCAGCATGTTTCCCTGGACGAGACGGCCATCGTGGGCGGCGACCGAGGGGCGGACCTGGTGGCGCTCGACGACGCCCTGGACGCGCTGGCCCGGTTCGATGCGCGTAAAGTGCAGGTCGTCGAAATGCGCTTCTTTGGCGGACTCAGCGTAGAAGAGACGGCCGAGGTGCTCAAAGTCTCGTCCGTCACCGTAATGCGGGACTGGAGCACCGCCAAGGCCTGGCTCTATCGAGAATTGAGCGGCGGCACGACCAATGGACTCTGATCGGTGGAAACAAGTCGACGGTCTGCTGCAGGCGGTGTTGGAACGTCAACCGGAGGAGCGCGATGCATTTCTGCGGGACGCCTGCGGAGCCGACGAAGACCTGGAGCGTGAAGTTCGCTCTCTGCTCACGGCACAGCAACAGGCAGGAAGCTTCCTGGAGGGTCCCGCGATAGAGGCGGCCGCGCAGGCATTCGCCCAGCAACAGAAGAACGACAACCAGCGAAAATCCGACGACTCCCCGATCGGCCAAACCATTTCGCACTACCGCGTCATCGGGAAGCTCGGCGCGGGCGGCATGGGAGTGGTTTACGAGGCCGAGGACATCCGTCTGAACCGACGGGTCGCTCTGAAATTCCTTCCTGAAAATCTGGCACACGACTCAAAAGCCCTGCAGCGCTTTAAGCGCGAGGCCTACGCCGCCTCCTCCTTGAACCACGCGAGTATCTGCACTATTTATGAAGTGGAAGAACACGATGGACAGCCAGTGATCGTCATGGAGCTACTGGAAGGCGAGAGCCTGAAAGAGCGAATCCGCAATGGACCGCTCCCCGCCGAGGAACTCCTGGATCTGGGCATTCAAACGTCCGATGCGTTGGCAGCGGCCCACGCGAAGGGAATCATCCACCGGGACATAAAACCGGCAAACATTTTCGTGGCGAGTTCGGAGCGGGTGAAGATCCTGGATTTTGGGTTGGCCAAAGCCGTTCCCGGCCATCGACCAGAAATCGAGCCCGACGAGGAATCGCTCACCCTGGAAGGTGTGGTCCCCGGCACAACCGCCTACATGTCTCCCGAGCAGGTCCGCGGAGAGGAGATCGATGCGCGCAGCGATCTGTTTTCCTTGGGGGTCGTGCTTTACGAAGCGGCGACCGGCAAGCGGCCGTTCGTTGGCAAGAATCGCATATTGATGATGAATGCAATCCTGAACGAGAAGCCCGTCGTTCCCAGCCGAGTGAACGAAGAACTACCGGCTGGCGTGGACGCAATCATCGTGAAGGCGCTGGCAAAGGACCGTGAGCAGCGCTACCAGCATGCGTCCGAGATACGAGCCGACCTGCGAGCGTTGAAGCGGGAGACGGATTCGGCGCGAGTGATGACGAGNGCGAAGCCTGCGCCCGCAACGCGTATCGCAAGACACTGGAAGGCAATTGCTCCTGCTGCTGCGGCAGTACTGGTGTTGTCAGTCGGCGCTTACTTCTATTTTCACCGTACCCCAAAGCTCACCGACAAGGACACGATAATGCTCGCGGACTTCACTAATGCGACGGGTGATACGGTCTTTGACGGCACGTTGCAGCAGGGCATGGCGGTGCAGCTTGAGCAGTCGCCTTTCCTGAGCCTGGTCTCAGAGCAGCGTATCCAGCAGACACTCAGATTGATGGGCCAGTCAGCCGATGCACGGCTTACTCCAGAGATCGCTCGGGAAGTGTGTGAGCGCACGGCGAGCGCCGCTGTCCTCTACGGCTCAATTGCGAATCTCGGAAGCCAGTACGTATTGGGGCTACGCGCAAAGAGCTGTCGCACCGGGGACATCCTCGATGAAGAGCAGGTGGAAGTGGCAAGGAAAGAAGACGTACTGAATGCCTTGACTCAAATTGCAAGTAGGTTCAGAACGCGAGTCGGAGAATCTTTGGCAACAGTCGAAAAGCACGACACCCCGCTCGCTGAGGCTACGACGCCGTCACTTGAGGCCTTAAAAGCTTATAGCATGGGCTGGAAAGTTGTCGCTTCTCAGGGTGGGGACGCCGCTGTTCCCTTTTTCAAACATGCTGTTGAGATCGACCCCCGATTTGCAGCCGCATACGCCTCGCTTGGGCTCATGTACGGCTCCATGGGTGAAACGGAAGTGGGTACCCAAAATGCTAAAAAAGCCTACCAACTGCGGGACCGTGCCAGCGACAACGAGAAGTTCTTTATCACCTCTTATTATGATGGACGGGCGACAGGAAACCAGGAAAAAGCCCGGCAAACCTGTGAGGCGTGGGCGCAAGCTTATCCTCGAGAGTCCATGCCTCACTCATTCTTAGCGGGCTTCATTTATCCTGTGCTCGGCGAACACGAAAAGGCAGTCGAAGAGGCCCAAAAGGCGATTGAACTCGCCCCTGACTTTGGCGTTGGCTATGCCCTTCTTGGTTCCAACTCGCTTAGCCTCGACCGTCTGGGAGCGGCCGAAGATGCTGCTCGCAGAGCTTCCGAGCGACAAATCGAGATCCCTCTCTTAGCCCTCTTGCGATACGATATCGCCTTTTTGAAAGGCGACAGCAGCGGCATGCAGCGCGAGGTGGCCGCGGCTCACGGAAAATCAGGAGCCGAGGAATTGATTTCCGACCACCAAGCCTTCGCCCTCGCATATGCCGGTCAGCTGCAAGAGGCCACGAAGATGTTACGGCGGGCAAGCGATCTGGCCCAACAGACGGCCCATCGAGAAAAGGCCGCTTCATTCGAAACCCGAGTGGCACTGTGGGAAGCCTTCTACGGGAACGCGCCAGCCGCAAAGCTGGCGGCAATGTCAGCCCTCGCGCTTGCCAAGAACCGGGAAGTGCAGTATGGCGCGGCCGTCGCCCTGGCCATCGCGGGGAATTCTTCGCAGGCCCAAACCCTGGCCAACGATCTGGAAAACAGCTTCCCCGAAGATACGTCGGTTAAGTTCAATTACCTGCCAACCGTACGTGCGTTTCTTGCGCTGAACCATGGCGATCCCGAAAACGCGATCGAACTTCTCCAGGTTGCCGTTCCCTATGAACTGGGCCAACCGCGCAGCACTCAAACGGGTTTCTTCGGGGCCCTCTATCCCATCTATGCGCGTGGGCAGGCGTATTTGGCCGCGAGCCAAGGCGCTGAAGCGGTTAAAGAATTTCAGAAAATTTTGGATCACCCCGGGATACTGGTCGGGGATCCTCTGGGCGTACTGGCTCATCTCCAACTGGGTCGAGCGTATGCCACGCAGGGCGACGTCGCCAAAGCAAGAGCCGCCTATCAGGACTTCCTCACCCTCTGGAAAGACGCCGACCCCGACATTCCCGTCCTGAAGCAAGCCAAGGCAGAGTACGCGAAGTTGCAATAGCGGCTAGGACTATCGAAGATTTGCAATTCACTGTCTGGACCTGAGCTCAACGGCAGCGACATTGCTCCCGACGTGCTGTCGGCGGACCAGACAAGCCTCTGCTTCAGAATATTTTACCAACTTCAAATTACAACACTGCAGAGCAGGCTGAACTCCCGACACAGGTCACTTGCACTTATCCTTCATCACTTTTAGGCTTGCTTGCACAAGCTTCTTTACTAACGCGATCGATATCGCTCTATCTGCTGGGAAGCTAACAATGGCCCTTGTTGTGACACAACCTGCAAGTTCCTTTTTGTGGTCTTGTATCACTGGGGGTCGTAAATGTAATCGTATATATGGCTCCTTAAAGCTGAACCAGGCGAACATGCCAGCGTAATCATAGCCGTCATAGGAATAGCCAGGCATTTGGAAGTAATCTGTGCGTTCAGTCGCGCCTGGTGCCGCCTCGCGTATCGTGGCCCTAATCTCTCTCAATTTGCCTTGCACCTGTTTTGGGGCGTTTGCTATGTATTCGGACACGCCACTCGCGCCTTTGCGCTTCAGGCTCACTTTTCTTGCCATAATATCCCCTTGCTTGGATCTGGCTGAAGGCAGGCAAATTGAAACCTCTGCTTACTACTCTTTAGCCATCAACGAAATTTAACTTCCAAATTGGTTTCTACAGCCACAGGCTTGTCGTGTTTCCTCGCAGGTTCAAATCTCCACTTCTTAACCCATTCGATTGCCATGCCATCCAACTCCGCATCAACATGACGAACGACTCGGCGGCATGAACTAGTCCGTCGCACCCCGACAACCACCCAAAGGACGACGGTACATGGGCACCCGGCATTCGATGAATTGGAAAGCAGAGTTGGTGGCTGGTAGTCCCGTTGTTCTGGCACAATCAGTTTGGGAACGGACACTTCTCCTCCCACTCGACAGATGATGTCTCCCTTGAATTGCCGACACTTCTGCGGACCCCCCGGACCCAACCCTGATAGTCCTTCTCCTGTGTCGTCAGCGGCTGAAGGATGTGTCGTATCGCTCCGCTGCGGGGCAGCCGCCCAACTCATGGCGATGGCAGCCAAAGCGGCAAAGCCAAGAACCGAATAAAGAAAATTCTTCATCTGTAGTTGCTTTATCGTAAACCAGTGCCACGCCAGATGCATGCGCAGTTCTTCGACCAGTTTGCGCTCGCTGGTGATGCGGTACAGATATCGAATCAACAGGATGCGCAGCAGAAGTTCAGGGCCAATCGACGGCTGCCCAGTATCGCTGCAACTCTCTTTTAGCTTTTCCCGCACGAAGGCAAAGCTGATGTGCTTTTCGATGAGCCGCAGCAGGTGGGGTGGGTGTATGATCGATGCCGTTTTTGGGGAAGGTGTGGCAGGCTGTTTCATGCCCCCTCGCTCAACATGGGATTAGTTTGAATTCACAATTCAAATAGGAAATTTAGAGTTGTTGGACTCAATGCCTTAGGAGGTCAAAATGAAAGGTCGTATTTCGATAATGTTGTTGTCAAGCCAATCGATCGTGGTAGCCGTGTTTCTGTTGAGTATTCTCGGCGGCATCGCGCCGCTGGCGTATAGCCAGGTAGTAAGCTCGACCAAGAACGCGGAGCAAATCGCAATCCTGCACTGGTACCCCGCAAACTTGACGACCCAACTGCCAGTGGGACAAGGTCCCTATGGCGTCGCCTTTGACGGATCTAATATCTGGGTGGCGAACAATACCAGTAACAATGTGACCAAGCTGCGTGCGAGTGATGGAACTCTGCTGGGGACCTTCGCTGCCGGAACCTTCCCATTCGGTGTTGCCTTTGATGGGGCCAATATTTGGGTTTCGAGCCAGAACAGCGGTTTCGTCACCAAGCTTCGCGCGAGCGATGGCAAGACCTTAGGGACATTCGCCGTTGGAGCCGGCTCGACCGGAGTGGCGTTTGACGGAGCTAATGTTTGGGTCGCGAGCCAAAGCAATAACAACGTGACCAAATTGCGGGCGAGCGACGGCAGCGTGCTGGGGACATTTTCGGTGGGAGCCAGCCCGCAGTTCCTGGCCTTCGACGGGACGAACATTTGGGTGGCGAATTTTAACAGTAACAACGTGACTAAGTTGCGGGCGAGCGACGGTAAGGTTCTGGGGACCTTCGCGGTTGGAACAAATCCAATCGGTGTCGTGTTTGATGGCGCCAACATCTGGATATCAAACGTCAGCAGCAACAATGTGACGAAGCTGCGAGCCAGTGATGGCACCGTCCTAGGTACTTTCACCGCTGGATCTAGTCCGTGGGGCATAACCTTTGATGGGGCCAATATTTGGGTGGCGAACCATTCCGGCGGAAACGTGACCAAGTTGCGGGCGAGCGACGGGAAAGACCTGGGGGCGTTTACAGTGGGAAACACCCCCTTTGGGGTTGCGTTCGATGGGGCCAACGTTTGGGTGGCGAATTACAGCAGCAACACAGTCTCCAAGCTGTGAACTGAACCTGCCCTGAAGTGAGACAGACTTTTCAGCGGGGCACGAACATATTCGTCGATGAGCCGGGAGGTGTTGTCGGCTCGGTTTCCGCTCGATACCCAGATGCAGTCACTTTGGCTGCCTGCTATTCGCGCGCAACTGGCGCTGAATGGAAAGAATCCAGCGGAGGCCCTTCGCGTTCTGCAGACAGTTGAGTCGCCTATGGAGTACGGGACGATCTTGCTCACGAATAACCCTTCGTGTCTATATCCGACCTGCACCAAGGCTCAGGCGTATGTGGCTTCAGGACAAACCACAGACACCGCCACCGAATTTCAGAAGATTATTGATCACGCCGGCATGGTTTGGAATTGTTCAACGGGAGCGTTACCTCAACGTTATCGTTTCATTACTAATGATGCAGTTGCTCCAAAGTTTTCTGTGCGGCGTCGCGGTCTTGAAGCATAGGAGCGCTCTGCGCCTCAGTTTGAATATCGGATTGAAACTGAACCAAATGAAAGGCTCCGACCACGTCCCATGCGGTTTCCCGCAGAGGGAGATATGAATCATGCAATGCCGCACGGACAACCTCCACCAGGTCCTGCGCGTGATCGTGCTCGATTATCTCCTTCAATCTCGGCAGTCCAGACAGCGCGCTTAATCGAATTCGTTCCGGCACGCCGGGTTGGGCCTGCGCGAGCAAGATCGCTGCTGCCTTCGGGTCTTTGCATGCAGCCAAACCGCCCAACGTCGCTTGCATGACATGCGCCTCTGGCTTCGTTGCGGCTTCAGCTTGCAGAACCTCGAATGCTTGGGACACACCCGAGCGGCCGATTGCCGATGCTGCAGCGGCCTCCGCCGCATAGCTCGCATCGTCGTGCAGAGTGTTTACCAGAGCGCTGTAGACCACGGGATCTTTGGCAAACTTTCCCAGCGCTCGTACAACTGCCGTCCGGACCTGGCTATTCGGCTGTTGCAAGGCCGAAAGCAGGGCGGTCTTGGCCTTGTCCGTTCCGATACCGCCGAGACTCGTGGCGGCAGCAGCGCGCACGCCATAGAACCCATCCGTGGCGAGCACGTGCGTAAGCGCGTCCACGCGCACATCCCGGTTGTCAAGCGTCGTTCCTCCAAGCTGTTGCACAGCCCACAGGCGGCTCATCATAGATGGATCTTTCTCCGCCTCAGCAAGGAGCGCCGCAACCGGTTTGTCAAACTGCACAGTCTTATCGATGAAGTCGTCGGGGTCAAAATCCACCCACTGCGGCTCGAAGTCGATCGGAATCTCGAACTCCTGCCGCTGCAAATTATCGCGGACTTGAATTCTTTTCCGCTCGCCATTCGCGCCATAGAAGGCCAGGTCCACCGGCATATCGAAGATGGGTGTCTCCGCGTCAACGTGCTGCGTCTGCGTGACGATGAGTTTCTGCGTCTTTTTCGAGGCGTCGTAGCTGGCCTCGACACGATAGTCCGGTCGGCCTGCCATAAACACCCATTCACGAAAAAACCAACCAAGCTCCTGACCGGTGATATCCCGAATGGACTCGATCAATTCGGGCGTATCTGCGCTCTGGGCGGCGTGCGCCGTCAGGTAATGATGGAACGCCCGGAACAGCGCCTCGTCTTGCGACGCGGGATGCGACATGGCTTCCCGGCCATCGACCACGTAACGCAGCATATCCAGCACATCTGCGCCCTTCGCATGCGTGGTCACATCGACCATGTCAAAGGGATCGTTATAGTGCCGGTCAACAATTGGCCTGCGGTAGCTATCGCGATCTTCCGCCTGCTCCGCCAGCTGGAAGTCGTCGTAAATCTCGAAGCGATAGGCATCGTTCCCTTCGTGGTGCTGTGTGTAGAGCGCCTCGAGGTACGTCGCAAAACCCTCATTGAGCCAGATGTTGGCCCAATCGCGTCCTTGGACATAGTCGCCAAACCAATGCTGGCCCAACTCATGGGATACGAGGTTCGTGCTGGGATAATCCTGGTCGGCGCGCTCATCATGCAGCGTGGATTCGGTCAGCGTGGTCGCGCTCACATTTTCCTGTCCACCAAAGATAAAGTTGCGCACTGTCGTTTGTGCGTATTGCTCGTAGGGATACTCCAGGCCGCTGGCGCGCGAGAAAAATCCAATCATGTCTGGCGTCAGGTGGAGGGAACGCCGGGCAGTGGCCTCATCCACGTTACTAGGAACGTAATAATCGACCGGCTTGCCTTTGTACTCGTCGCTGAACTTTTTCCACGGTCCTATGGCCAGAGAAACCAGATACGAGCTGTGTGGAATGCTCTCCACCCAGTCATAGGTGACTTGGCCCGCGGAGCGCGTCACCTTGACCAATTTGCCGTTCGAGACCACGGTTTGCCCTTCGGGAACGGTGGTGATGGTCTCGCTGGTCGCCATATCGTTCGGATAGTCCCAGCACGGAAACCAGTAATGGTTGAACTCAGTTTCGCCTTGCGTGTAGATCTCTGCGGGGCGGTTCGGATAATCGGAGTCGGGGTAAACGAAAAATAGCCCGAAGCGCGGGGCGCCGTGGTACACAATGTGCACCTTTAATGTGCTCCTTGCGTCGTAGTCGCGATCAAGCGTGATCCACAGATGTGGCTCTTGCGCCGCGAACGTCAACGCGACAGGTGCGCCCTGCGCCGGCTCCAAAGTCACCGCATCGATGGTTAGTTCGGTGCTGTCCAAATAGAACTTTCGGAATTGCGGTTCGAATGGCCGTAGCGTGATCACTTCATCCCCGAATACTTCGCCTTTGAGTTCGTCGAAGCGCAGCTTCAGTTTGTAATTCTCCACGTGGTAGGTCCGGCTCGGAGCCCAGTGCCAAACCTCCGGATTGCCGAACACGTTGGGCTTTGCCTCTTCCGCTACGCACGCGCCCGTCGCAAAGAAAACACTCAGAGTAAAGACAGTCAGGCCATGCTGTCGCACCAGTTGGGCCAACCGCGCAAGCGTCGTCTTGGTCATTCTGTTTAGTCCTTATCCAGCAGTCGAAGCAGTCGGGTCATCAAGGATTGTATGGGTTGAATCCATCCGCAATCTGCTTTCCCCCTCCGAATTCGTTCCGTTGTGGATGGTGGACTACCAACTTGGAAGGATGCCACGGGTGAGATGGTGTTAGTCTTGAATGTATTTGACCTACTCGCGCGATGAATATGACGTCCATGTTAGCCAAGTGATGCACGCGAATCGGTGCAGTTAGCGCGAACAGCTGAGTTCCGCTGCCGGCCGACGTCATAACCGCAACTTAGCAAACTATTTCCGGCCGAGGCGCACGACGATCCCGGCGCCAATCCGCAAATTGTCCTGTCGGTTGTTGAGACCGTCGGGAATTTTTGTCATGAAGTATTCGGCCTGTATGGGGCGAACCGATACGTGTCGGGACACTTTGATATCAATGCCACCGCCTGCCGTCATGGCAAAATTATTTTCGGTCCCTGTTGATTGGGCGATGCCATCGGTTGTGCGGACGCCTCCGAAGAGGGCTTGAACGAACGGCGTAAGTTTCCCGTGCCTGAAATTCACTCGGGGCCCAAGAAGATAGGTGAGGAATGCTCCAGCAAATGCGCCGTTCCCGGCGCTGGTCGCATAAAAGCCGCTCAGATCTCCCACCACTCCGAGCCAGTTTTTGGCGTTGTACTCAAGCTGACCACCCCCGCCCTCTCCAATGTAAGTCGCCGAGGGCGCAATCCCGGGGACGTTCGCATTTACATTGATGCGTGCGTAATAGTAACCGCCGTACAGATCGAACTTTGAGGGTTCCTCCTCTGCCTTAGCCAGCAGCGCGGTTCCAAGTAGCCCGAGCAATAGACCAACAACAAGTGACTTCCTCATTCTTGGAGTGCTCCTTTCCACTCGTTCTGAGACTTTACCATTCAGTGGCGGCGTACAGCGGTGTCACAATCCGTCAAATCTAGTGTGCCGGTCGCTTGCACTCGTTGCATCCCAGAGGCGACAGGAGGAGTTCTTCCCAAAACGTCCGCAGCGGGCACAAGCTTATAAGGTTTGATAACCTTGTTGACCTGGACCAAGCATGGAATTTGAAACTGCCGCGACAAGAGATCAGCGTGCGAAACCCGTTCCCCGAATTGCCCGACAAGGTTGGATCGTTGTAGCGGCAGCTTGCCTCGTTTTCCTCGTCAACATCATCAGCCCTCCGCGCCTCATGGACGACGTGGATGCAGTTCAGGCGCAGGCGGCCCGCAACATGCTGGCGTCGGGAGACTGGGTAACCGCCCGCCTCGACGGCGTCGCCTACCTCGAAAAGGCCCCGCTCAATTACTGGATGATGGCGGTAGCGTACCGCATCTTCGGCGTTCATGACTGGGCCGCGCGACTTCCCCATGCGCTCACGGTAGTGCTTTTGTGCTGGCTTGTTTATCGATTCGGACGATGGGCTTTTGATGAGACCGCCGGGCTGTACGCGGGGATCGCGCTCAGCACTTCCGTCGGTCTGTTTCTCTTCACACGAATCCTGATCCCTGACGCCGTCCTGACTTTAACCATCACCGGCGCTATCTGGGCTTGGCTGCGTCTGCTTGAGCCCGACGCCGAACCTGGACTGCGCTGGTCGTTCATGCTGGGCTCCTGCTTGGGAGTTGGGCTGCTGCTGAAAGGTCTGATCGCCGCGGTCTTTCCCGTGATGGCGGCGCTTGTATACATGGCTGTTACCCATCGGCTGTTCTCATGGGCGGCGTGGCGACGTCTCCATCTTTGGCTCGCGATTCCAGTTGCCTTACTCATCGCTGTGCCCTGGTACGTGCTGGCGACTTTGCGCAACCCGCCTTATTTTGCGTTTTCGCTGCACAGCGGACCGGGTGAGTATCGCGGATTCTTCTGGTTCTACTTTTTCAACGAACACCTCCTGCGTTTTCTGGGCTTGAGATACCCGCGTGATTACAACACGGTGCCGAGGCTTTGGTTTTGGGTTCTGAACTTGGTTTGGATTTTCCCGTGGTCGTTCTATCTACTCTCCGCGCCGACGCTTGACTACAAACCGGCCTCGCGGGCAGGCAGAGCCAGGCTGATGGCACTCTGCTGGATCGGTGTGGTGATGCTGTTCTTCACCTTCTCGACCACGCAGGAATATTATTCAATGCCCATTTATCCCGCGCTGGCGCTGCTGGTCGGATCGGTTCTCAGCAGCGGCGGTCGCTGGGTACGCGCGGGAACGTATGCTCTTATCGCAGCAAGTACGATTCTGTTCGCCGTGCTTTCGGTCGTGCTTTTGTCAGTCTGGCGCCTTCCCGCACCCGGAGACATTTACCAGGCTCTGACCCAACATCCCGACTTGTACACGCTTTCTCTTGGCCACATTCGAGACCTGACGCTCAACGCATTCGCGTACCTGAAGTTGCCGCTGGGAATTGCAGCGATCGCGTTCGGTGGATGCGCCTTGGCGCTGGCGATATCGCGAAAGAATATCCGGCGAGCTGTTCTGGTCGTTGCCGCCAGCATGATCGTCTTTTTTCAAGCGGCAAGAATCGCTCTGGTCCGCTTCGATTCGTATCTCGGCTCTTACCCGTTGGCACAACGCCTGCAGCAGAGTCCGCCGGGAGAGTTGATCGAAGCGAACTCTTATTATGCTTTCTCGTCTGTTTTCTTCTATGCCAACCGAACGGCGCTGCTGCTGAACGGTCGCAACGACAACCTGGAGTATGGTTCATACGCCCCTGGCGCTCCGGGCGTTTTCATTGACGACAAGAAATTCACCTCATTGTGGACGAGTGAGTCTCGCTGGTACCTGCTGACCTACGGCGCTGAAATACCGCACCTTGAGCAACTCGTCGGCAAGACCAATATCCACGTCGTAGTGGAGAACGCCGGCAACTACTTACTTACAAACCGCGCGTTTCCCTGAGCAGGACGGATAGCGAAGACGATGATGTTGCATGGATGGCGCCGAGCGTGCCGGAAGACAACACTCCGGAGAAGCCGAAGGCAAAGCTGTGGCACGCCAAGAAGGCAGAATGAACGCAACGCCGATAAGCTCCCGGTAGCTCCACCGACATTAGCAAACCGCGCCAAGAAGGCAGAATGAACGCAACGCCGATAAGCTCCCGGTAGCTCCACCGACATTAGCAAACTTCCTGCATTCGATCACTTAGCTTTTTGTCCGGTGAGCAGCGACCTTCGGGTCGTGACTCGTTCGACAGCGCGTGAAACCCAAAGTTCCCATAGCACATCCTTGGACGCCGATTCAGTGCCGAATCCCATGTGGCTTACGCCGCTCTTGCCTAGCAATTGAACGTCATCTTCGCTCATCCTCGCAACGAAGTCAGTTGGTCACTAAGTCTGGGTCGGCAGGCCAGCGGGAAGTACACACGAAGAATGTTCAAATATGAATGCCAAATCGATTTCGCATTTCCCGTTGCCCAAGACTTGTGACGTCCAGGGCTCTGCTATCGAGATCCTGGATCACCCATTTTCTTTTCAACGCGACTTTCAGAAACGCGGCGCCGAGTGCGCCGCCGACATGAGGCCGCCGTTCACTCCAGTCCAGGCAGGCGCACGCGAATCGGCGGCGAAGCCCCCGCAGTGCCTCAATGTCGATGTCGAGACCTTCAAACGCCGTCATTCCCGCCGCAGTGAGGTCGTATACACTACTGCCGTCAATGGAACCCGCCGATAGCCACTTCAGCGCCTTGAAGCGATCGTGCAGCGAAACAGCCACCGTGCCCGCCATGTGATCGTAGCAAGTCCGGGCTGCACGTAAGCGGCTTGGCGTTCTTGGTTCGAACTTCTGGCGAGGTCCGCCCGCGAGAACGCTCAGTCCTTCGAGCGTAGTGGCCACATCAGGTCCTTCCAGGCTGTAGAAGCGATGTTTCCCCTGCACGAGCACTTTGACCAGACGCGATTCTGTCAGACGATTCAAGTGCACGCTCGCGGTTGACGGACTCACCTCGGCGACCACCGAAAGCTCGGTGCTGGTTCGGGCATGGCCATCCAGCAGGCAATAAAGGATGCGAGCTCGCGCCGGCTCGCCGATGGCCGCCGCGATTCTGGAGACGGCGACATCCGGGTGCGGCGATTCTACATTCATACTTTTACCATAAACGAATCGTTGTTGTCGGTCAACTGGCAGACTACCCAATATGCAGCGATAGAGTCGAAGTAATGGATGGACTCTTCGACCGTTCGTAGAAAGGTCGACGGAGAAAAGATTGAGCCGTGGATAAATTGAAAAGGATGAGCCTCGCTCAAAAAGGAGAACCGATGAACCGTGTTGCGCTTGCCTGCCTGCTTGCCGGCTGCAGTATTTTGTCGATCGCGGCGACGCCGCAGTCGTCACAGAAAACAACTCAGGACGAACCTTCGTCCCACAAATTGAAAGCCACGATTGAAGGTCTGGTTCGAGACATCGCCTGTCCGATTCAGAACCTCGAAGCCAAGGCTACAGAATTCAACCTGCAGTGTGCGCAGGAGTGTGCCCGGCATGGTTCTCCGCTGGTCATTCAGTCGGTCGATGGCGAGTTGTATATTCCGATCTCTGACTCAATGCCGGACACGGATCAGCGTGGAAAGCTCATGCCGTTCGTGGGCAAATATGTTCGGGCCAGCGGCACTGTGTACGAGCGCAAGGGAACGCGCGCCATTGTCATCGCCGAAATCAAAGAAATGAAGGACGTGCATTTAACGACCGACGCGAAGTGAGTACCGCGAGATAGATCTGCAACAAATTGCTTGAGCCGTCAGGATTGCCAGTTTCAGTAGGCGCCGCAAATTCAGAATCGCGGCGACAGCACCGACGCTTGCGCGCGAAGATTTACCAATCATACCGACCACCAGGAGGATACCAATGACCATTACCTGCGTCATTCGCTACGAAATCGATCCCTTCCAGCGAGACGGTTTCAAGAAGTACGCCGAAAACTGGGGCCGAATCATTCCCCGCTGCGGCGGCCAGCTCGTCGGATATTTTCTTCCCTATGAAGGCACGAACAATGTGGCGTGGGGCCTGATTGCATTCGACAGCCTGGCTTCGTATGAGGCTTACAAGGCGCGCTTGAAGTCAGACCCCGAAGCGCGCGAGAATTTCACCATGGCACAAACCAAGCGTCTGATCCTCCGCGAAGAACGGAATTTCGTGGAAGTAGTCGATGGAACATTTGGTCTTTCCTCGACACTAGGAGCGTAATCTCCATGTTGACTCAAGCTGAAAAAGGACGAATCTTTCGTGGGCTCCATGAGCGGGATCACGCTTTCATCATCCCGAATCCCTGGGACGTCGGAACGGCGCATCTCCTGGAGCACGTAGGCTTCGAGGCGCTGGCTACAACCAGCGCCGGCTATGCCTTCTCCGTCGGGCGACGCGACGGCACGATTGGGCGCGACGAAATGCTCGCGCATGTATCCACAATTGCGTCGGCCACCGACCTGCCGGTTAGCGCCGATCTTGAAAACGGCTACGGAGATGCGCCCGATATCGTCGCAGAAACCATCAGGCTGGCGGCGGCTACGGGACTCGCCGGAGGCTCAATCGAAGATGCAACTGGGCTGCCGGACCATCCCATCTACGAAAAGGAGCATGCGGTTGAACGCGTCCGCGCCGCGGTGGAGGTGGTGCGCAAGCTTTCCTTCCCTTTCACCCTGACTGCCCGAGCGGAAAACTACCTGCACGGTCGGCCTGACCTGAAAGACACAATTGAGCGACTGCAAGCCTACCAAGAAGCCGGTGCTAACGTTCTCTACGCTCCGGGCCTTGCCAGCAGAAAAGATATCGTTGCCGTGGTCAGCGCTGTCGATCGCCCCGTAAATGCCGTGATGGGACTGCAAGGGGTTCAACTGAGCCTGGCCGAACTCTCCGCGATAGGAGTCAGGCGGATCAGCGTCGGCAGCGCGCTCTCCCGCGCCGCTCTCGGCGCCTTTCTGCGCGCGGCCCGGGAAATGCGAGAGAAAGGGACCTTCGATTTCGCAAAGGAGGCAGTGAGCTATCGGGATATCAGCGCAATGCTGAAGCCTTGACATGCGCCGCTTCGAGGCGATGTCAACAATCAACAGCGAGCAAATGTGTGGTGCACAACTGACATTGAAAGTTGTGATGTCGCGTTTGTCGCTTGCCGAAGGTCGGAAACTGTCCCGTGGTTTGAGTGGCGGTTAATTCGCAGGAGAGCCCGCGACCATCGCGGCGGGAGTGACCAACCTTAATTGGTCCAGCGATGTCAGGACGCTCTGCCAGCGGACAGAGTCTTTTTTTGTTTCGATTGGAGCGGAGAGATCGGAATAAAAGTTCAGGATGTTGGCTCGCAATTCTGGCGGCGTTGAATCGAATTTCTTGACGGACAACTGGGACAGCAATTTTGCATAGGTGTCGTCGGTCAGGGAGTATTCCGCTGCCGCCGTCAGCTTGCCACTATCCAGATCACTATTGGGAAGTGCGAGCGTGTCATTGCGCACTGATTCGAGAAAGGCCCGGTATTGATCGACACTTGTATTGATACTCTTGAAGTACAGATCTTCCGTTTGCGGAGTCGGATTCTTGAATGCCATCGCCTTGAAGGGGCCGATTTTCGGCAGGTATCGCAAGAGAGTTGACAACACTCGGGTACCGAATCCAGGTTTCACATAATCTTTTCCCCAATCCTTTTCATAATCCGAGCGAGAAAGACGGTACAGAAATTTTCGTTTTGCAAAGTCCGGTTGTTCGCGCATCATGTCCTTCTTGTGGGTTTGCAGGGCGACCTGGGTCATCTCTGGAATCAGGCGGCTGATCGAGTAACGATACGAACCGATCGCAAGATCCTCATGGGCCAGCACGTCTTTCAGTTCCACTCCATAGACGACCGGGAAAACGCGTTCCAGTAAGGGCTTGCACACTTGAAACCCGATGAAATCGTGATATTGCTGCGAGGCATAGCGGTTCTTCGCGACCTGTACCATGTCGAATCCGAACTCGGTCTTCAAGTGCGCCGTCTTGTCCTGCGCATACTTGACCGACTTGCCAAACTTGGCCTGCAGCTTCGGATACTCGATCGCTACCGATTGATTTACTGCGGGATGTCCAGAGATGTCGGACGCATAGTGGGCCAGCGCGCCCAGCGCAAAGGCGTACTCATTCACATCCTGACTCTCGAGCAGCAACTCGCGAACGAAGTCACCGCTGCGAACGTAATGCACCAGATTGCTGAATTCCTTGCTGCCGAATGGGTAGTAACCCAGATCCTGGATGACCGCGCCCCCGTAAGCGTAGGCGTGTGCCTCTTTAAGTTGGTCCTCTGACAATCCCGGATATCGCTTAAGCAGCAGCGGCCGAATCTCGTCGGCCCATAGCAAGTCCACGATTTCTTCGTGGGTTAGAACGGAGTATGCGGACGAACCGCCGCCGCACATCAGCACGACAAGGAGAGATGCCACGATCCGGATAGAAAGCAGGCGCCACCCTTTAACTATGGCGCCTGACGATACCGACAGCTGGTGCATGGTTTAGATCCGACCGAGAACCAGGAGAATGACCACGATGCAAAGGACCAGTCCCACACCACCGGTCGGGGCATAACCCCAATCCCGGCTGTGTGACCACCTCGGCAGCGCACCAAAGAGTGCTAAGACCAAAATCACGATCAATATAGTTCCAAGCATGTTGTGCTCCTTTATTTCCTACGATTCAATCGGCGCGAACCCAGAAGAGCGGCTCCGCACCGACAACCTTAAGCTGCTTGCCCCGCGGCGCTAGAGTGTGATGTTGAGTTCAACATTGACGCCGGGATACGTCGGGTTGCAAAGGTAATACACGCCGCCTATGTCAACCACAAAAACCTCTTGCGTGTAGAGCCAGTTGCTCGGCCAAGGGGCGGCGAATCCGAACCAGTAGCCACCATATTGGAAGCGGTGATTGTTGAAATCGCCTTGGGTGACTCGAAACGTGTGTTCGCGTCCAAAGTTGGCCTTGTAACGATCGTCGGGAATGCGCCTGCCCCCGTTACCAGCGGCATGCTGCGCCGGCTGTGCGTGTTGCTGCTGCGCATTCTTCTCTTCCGGCTTGCTGTTGTTCTCCTGCTTCGCGTTTTTTTCTTCCGGCTTTGCGTTTTTCTCCTGCTGTGCGCCCTTCTCATCCTGCTTTGCGGACTTTTCCTCCTGCGCCTTTTTCTCTTCTTGCTGCGCAGGCTTCTCTGGCTGCGCCTTTTTCTCGTCCTGCTGGGCGTGTTCGTCCTGCGCGTGTTCTTCTTGCGCGTAAACGGGAGCTGCGACCCCCAGGGTCAAAGACAGAACTGCTGTGCTGATAACTCCTGCTAGTTTCATAAGTGTTGCCTCCGTGGAGTTCTTGAACGTTCCTGCCTTATTGCAAGCTTCCTGTGGTGACGTTAGCCGGATTGCCGATAGCATCGCCGGAGACGAGCAGTTCAACTCTCCGGTTCTGCTGGCGGCCTGCCGAATTGTCGTTTGAGGCTACCGGCAGCGTATTGCCGAAGCCTCTTGCGGTCACGGAATTCGTGGTTACGCCTTCTTGCACCAAGTAGTCGCGCACCGAACCGGCTCGATTTTCAGACAGCTTCTGATTCATGTCATCGCCGCCGACGTTATCTGTGTAGCCGCCGACTTCAATGTTGAGTCCAGGGTAAGCAAGCAGAATGCCGGCGACTTTCGCCAGCTTCTCGCGCGCTCCCGGCTTCAAGGAATACTGTCCGGTGTCAAACAACACGTCGGACATGCTGACGATCAGACCGCGTGCGCTATCGCGAGTCTGCAGAATGGAATTCAATTGCTCTGACAAACGAGCGCGCATCGCAGCTTTATCGGTGTCCGCTTGCTGAGCAGCTAGACGAGACTGATCGGCATCAGCCTGAGCCGCGGTGACCGCTGCAGCCGATGTTGCCTGGCTAGCAGCCATGTCGGATTGCGCTTTTGCCGCATCCGCCTGAGCCTGTTCCTTCTGCCGGGTCGCGTCGTCCGCCTGCGCTTGCGATTGCGCCTGTGCGTTCGTCGAAGCCTGGCGTTCGTTGGCCAGACGCTGGTCATCCATCTTCTTGACAGCGATCGCGCGAGCGTCTTCGGCAGTTTGGACCGTATCCCGAGCGACTGCGATCAGCGGTTTCTCCGGGACATTCTTCCGGGTGGCATATTCGTCCGCGTTATTCATCAAGTGGACGGCTTTCTGATAGCTTTCGGGGGCGTACTGCTCCGCGCCTTCAGATTGAGCGATGCGCACCGCGTTGCGCGCCTCAAAGAATTCCAACGGCAGCTTGGCATTCAGAACCACTGGGTCGAACTTGTAGCCGGTTGGAATATAGCCTCCCCGCTCCATCAGTTCATACTTCGCATCCACAGTTTCAACGGTTCCTTTGGTGTCCTTGCGAATCACATTTTCGAGGACCACCACATTGCTGGGTTGCCGCACAGCGTAGTAAGGTTCTGCCGTCACGATCAGAGCGAAAGCCTGAAGATCCGTAGTAACATGCAGCTTGCTGCGGCTGTCTCCGCCGACCAACACTTCGCCCAGGTTCACGGCGCGACCTTCGGGCGAAATCGCCCACAAGATGTAGGTCAAGTATTCGTTGCCGAAACTTTTGGGGCTCTGCAGGTTGCCGAATTCCGCCTTAACTTCGATGGTTCCCCGTTTGCTGTTCACTTCAGCTTCACCATTCGCAGAGGGCATAAGCTCCGTGCCCGCAAAATTCACCTTGGTGGCGCCGCTGTGATGCCGATAATTGACCGCGGGCGTGGTGCGGCTGATTACGACTACGCGGAACGTGGGCGTCTGCGCCATGGGCTCGACCGCAACTGTGCTTTGAGGATTGGTTTGCGCCAGTGCGCTCATGCTCAGTGCGACTCCGGTCACGAACAACAGTTTCATCTTCATTTGTTTCTCCTTGGCAGATGCCTGCCGGGTTACGTTGTCTCGATCTCTTCTTGGTGACAAAGTTCCTAAGCCATCTCTTTCTAGTTCGTCATCCTTTTCCGATGCGGACATTAGACAGAGAATGAAATAGTCCAAACACATTGAGCAGCCACAGCACCACGGCAATGACCACCACTCCGTTCAGGATCGACTTGATGGATGACTGCATTGGAATGAAGCGATTGACCAACCACAACAGAACACCCACCACGATGAGCACTTCTACAAGTTGAATCAACGGCATAACTTTGACCTTTCTTATTTCGCTGGCTAACGCCTCCCATCCGCTCGGAGGTGTTGCCCTCACTTTATGTTCGAGAGCTTTAGGGTCGAATCGTGTCCGCCGGAGGTTCCACGGCATACACACGGATGACGAATGCCAATCGACTGGATGTGGTCGCTTCGAAGTGACGTGATTTCAGACTCACCCGCTGCGGCCTAAGAGTAAGAGCTGCGAATTGGCGCTCGTCGCCCTCCCGACACACTCAGGAGAATAAATAATGACAGACGGAGGCGTTCGCGTCTGAGCAAGATTGCTCACATGTGAAGAATTAGGATTGCGATGCCTTGTGGCCCCAATTGGCTCAAATCGCGGAGGCCTCGGCTCGTTCCGCGTGATCCATTGGCGCATAGCCGCTGGCGGCCGCACTCGACCGTATTGGTTGCATCGATGCCCACGAATACTCGAATTCCTGCCCACACTCGAAGCAGACGCGGTAGGTCCGTCTCTTGATGGTGAACACGCGACTGATCTGTCTGTGATGACATCCAAACGCCGACTGCAAAATCCAGCGCAGTGGTTTCATAAGTCCCGCGCTCGTCTGCGCTCACAGGAGCTATTGGCATCCAGCCAGTCGAGTAGAGAGCGAACGCTGGCCCGAGCCAGTGCAATCGAGCAGTCAGCGGCTCCGTAGTAAACATTGAGGGTGTCGCCATCGGCGTCCATCGTGTATCCGCAGGGAAACACAACATCGTCGACGTCGCCGTGACGTTCGTACTCGGCCTCGGGCCCAAAGATCCACGAATCCCCTCGCAATAAACACTTCGCCGGATTCTCAAGATCAAACAGCGCCAAGCCCAGGCGATACAAACATCCCGAAGGCGTATGCCGTACTCCGTGGTAGAACACGAGCCATCCTCTGGAAGTTTCGATGGGCGGCGGGGACAAGCCAATCTTGTTCGCGTCCCACCAGGCGCCGCGGCGCGCCTCCAACATAAGTTTGTGCCTGCCCCAATAACGCAGGTCGGGAGAATAGGAAACCCACATGTGCGATCCCAGNGGCGTCATCGGCCGATGAATAAGTGCCCAGCATCCATCAATNCTCCGAGGCAGAAGCGCCGAGTCCTTATCATCNGGCGGCATGATGACCCCATAGCGCTCGAAACTGCGAAAGTCTTTGGTCAGAGCCAGAGACACTCCGGGGCCACCGCGTGAATAGGAAGTGTAAGTGACAACGTATTGCTGCAACTCGGGGACGAAAGTGATGCGAGGATCCTCAATGCCCCAGATTTCTTCGGGATGCTCCTTGGGGTTTGGCATCAAGGTCGGTTCGCTGTCAATTTGCCAATTGTCCACTCCGTTTCGAGAGCGGGCGGCACAAAGATGGGACAAGCCCCGTCGATCTTCGACGCGGCAAAGCAGCAGGGTCGATCCGTCCGCCAGTAGTGTCGCCCCTGCATTGAACACGCTGTTAATGGAGTAAGGCCAGTCCTTGGCCGTCAAAATTGGGTTGGCAGGATGCCGAAGAAGCAGCGGCTCGTGGCTAATTGTTGTGGCAACGCTCATAGGTGTTCACTCAGTGCCCCTGATCAAAATCTAGTTAGTGGAAGCAACAAACAACTCACCGCTTGTTCCCGCGCTATCAGCTTCTGGCAGCGAGCTCATCTCCAGCAGTGCCATCAGGAACGAAAGCGTAGATTCGGCTCCCTGATTTTCGTTGGCGCGGTCGGGATGCAGGCCGTCCCGGCAGCCGCCGGTGACAGAATCATAGAGAGGAAGCTGCAAATCGTTATCGCCAAGGAACCAGTTGAAGGCCGACCAAGCCTCGCTGCGCCAACGGCTGTCCCTGGTTATGCGATAGGCTTGCAAACAAGCGGAGACCGCGCCGGCCGCCTCAAGTGGCTGTTGATCGAAACGGGCTTTTTCGTCACCCTGGCGATAGAAGCCTTGCGAGCCGATCGGCACAAAATGGCCGTTGGTTGCGCAACGTTGAGTTTCAGTAAGCCAGTTGAGCGCTTCCAGACCGGCGGAAACCATTCGATCATCCGAACAAGCGGAGCCCACGAGCAGCATGGCTTGGGGCAACCTCGCGTTTCCATAGGCCAGAATGTTCTCGAACCATTTCCAATCTGATGTGCGAATCGACTCATACATTTCAAGCAATCGCATGCTGAGGACGGATCTTATTTTCTGTGCGTCCCGGTCTCCCGGATACGAATCGAGATATTCCTGAATTCCAAGCAAGGCGTATGCCCAGGCACGGGGACTCTTGAATTCCATAACTGCGGGAAGGGAGACCTCGAACAAACGCCCGGCAGCGGTCCTCAATCCCTGATCCTTGGAGCGGCCCAAAACCGTTCCAAGTCCCCACAGCGCGCGGCCATGACAATCTTCCGAGCCCTCAGCTTCGTTCCAGTGTCGGTCGTAGCCGAGAAAGTTTCTGAATCTACCCTTCTCTGGATTGAACGCATGCTGCAGGAAGGCCAAATACCGAAAAGACGAATCCCGGGCGGGCTTTTGGTACTGCTCCTTCCCCAGTTGCTCCTTCCCCAGTTGCTCCAGCAGAACTGCGAAAACAAGCGCCCGAGCATTGTCGTCGGTAGTGTATCCCTCGGCGTAGTTAGGGATGGTGAAGATTGCGTGTTGCAGCATTCCAGTGTCATCGGTCAGCCTGTTAAAGTGCTTCAGGTTAAGCTCCGGTAGCTGATTCAATGTTTTTGCTGCAACGCGGGCGGAGAACCGCACTTGTGGACTCTCCATGCGGTCGCTGCGAACTCGCGCAAAACTCTCCATGTAGCCTTGCGCCACCCTTTTCCAGACCATCTCGCGCGCGAACAGATAAGCACGCTTGCGCATGGCGTGGCGTATCGCCGGGGTATCCAAAAGCTCGACCGTCTTTCTCGCGATAGCGTCAGGATCCTGGAACGGAACCAGCGCGCCGCGGCGGTCGTCCAGCAACTCAATCGCATGCCAATACGGAGTCGAAATAATCGCCTTGCCAGCACCCAACGCATACGCAAGCGTCCCGGAAACCACTTGCGCCTCGTGACGGTAAGGAGTGATGTAAAGGTCCGCGGCGCCAATGAACTCGACCATCTCCTCCGGGCTGACGAAGCGGTTGTGGAAGATCACATTCGACTCTACTCCCACTTCCTTCGCCAAGGCTTGCAATTGGTTTCGGTACTTGTCGCCCTCCCGACGGAGCACGTGCGGATGGGTTGCCCCAGCGACGATGTAGACAACGTTCTTGTGTCTGGACAAGATCTGTGGCAGCGCTTGAATCACGTTTTCGATTCCCTTGTTCGGCGAAAGCAGACCGAATGTGAGTAGTACGGCCTTTCCTTCCACACCGAAGCGATCCTTGTAGAAATTGGGATCGAGGAATGGAAGGTCTGGAACGCCGTGGGGAACCATGTCGATCTTGCTGCCGGGCACTTTGAAGATTTCTTGCAAGAACTGGGATGAGAGCTGGCTCATCACGATGAGCCGATCCGAAAGCTCTGCGATCTCTTCCATCACCCTGAGCTGGTCAG
>JGI12269J14319_10001091_pt1 | contig 26956 bp, 21 predicted proteins | sample PeaSoiSIISIP2007_FD_14319 | JGI IMG/M metagenome (IMG submission 14319)
TCGCCCTGGATGGAATCCGTCCCGCAACCCAACACGCGGACGGGTCCTCCCAGGGCACCGAAGGCGAGGAAGTAGCTCGCGGAACTCGCGTCGCCTTCAACCGAAATCGTCCCCGGAGCCGTGTACGCGGCCGGTCGGACCCGGAACAGGCGGTATCCGTCCCTATCCACCTCCACTCCGAACCTATCCATCAGTCGGACCGTGATGTCCACGTAGGGTTTGGAGACGAGATCGCCTTCCACCTCGATTTCCAGTGGTTCCGGGGAAAGGGGAGCGGCCATCAGGAGACCGGTCAGGAATTGGCTGGAGGTGGTGCCCTTGACCCGGGTGCGGCCGCCCCGGAATCCCCTGGCGTGGATCTCCAGAGGAGGGAACCCCGACTTTCCCGGGTAGGCGATGGACGANCCCGGGGCCAGAATGGGACGCAATCCGTCCACCAGGTCGCCGATGGGCCTTTCTCGCATTCGAGGCACGCCGTCCAGCAGGAAATCGCCTCGGGAGGCGCAAAGGGCCGCGACCAAGGGCCGCATGGCGGTTCCCGCGTTGCCCAGATCCAGAGCCGATCCCGGGACGCGAAAGCCCACTCCGCCGATTCCCTCCACAGCCACCGTCCGGCCGTGGTCGGAATCCCGGATCCCGACTCCCAACGCGCCCAGCGCACCCCGCATCGCGTGGATGTCGTCGGAATCCAGCAGGCCCTGCAGCCCGGTCTCGCCCTTCGAAAGGGCGGCCAGCAACAGGTACCGGTTGGACAGGCTCTTCGAGCCCGGCAACCGGACCTCGCCCGAGAGGGGCGGCAGTGGTCCCAAGGTCAGTCGTTTCATCGCGTCGCGGAATTGTAGCCAACCGGAGAGGCCCGCGCCCGCGAAGGGAACGAGAAACGCGGGGATTCGGAGAAGTGGACTCCCGTGTCTTGTGTGGGAGGAATCGATGCTAGATTTTCCCAACCATGAGCACAGAAGCCGTCGCCACCGCAACCGCCGCACCGGTCAGCCACACGGACTGGATGGCCAAGAAGATCCATTCCTTCGTCGGCGTCGTCCCGCTCGGGGTCTATGTCGTCCTGCATCTTTCGCGCAACGTGTCCTCCATGGCGGGCCCGAAGGCGTTCGACAACGCCATCCGGCAGACCTGGACCCACCCGATCAACTACGTCTGGGTGGTCCTGCTCGTCTACCTCCCTCTGATCTTCCACGCCGGATGGGGCCTCAAGCTCGTCTGGGAGAGCGAAAAGACCAGCGTCTTCCGGAATTTCAACCTGGCGAACGTCAGGTACTTCTTCCAACGCCTGTCCGGCTTGGGCGTGCTCGCNTTCCTGTTCGCNCACATCTTCCTCACCCGCTTCCAGGTCTCCATGGGATGGCTTCAGGACGCCAACATCAACCCCGGTGGCCAAGTCACCTACGNCTACTTCGCGACGCACATGACCGATTGGAGCAAGGGAACGGCCATCGTCTACATCCTGGGGATCCTGGGAACGGTCTACCACCTGGCCAACGGGCTCACCACCTTCGGGATCAGNTGGGGCATCACCACCGGGGCCAAGTCCATCAAGAGGGCCGAGATNCTCGCGCTGGTGTTCGGACTCCTGCTGCTCGCGCTGGGCTACGCCACGATCGTGGGATTCTTCATGTACCCCTTCCACGAATTCGTGACCCCGCACGGACCGCTATCCCCAACGGGGATTCTCGGCCCATTCATGCACTACAAGACCTGATGAAGCTTCTCGTCACCGGCGGCGCCGGGTTCATCGGCTCCAATTTCGTCAAGCTCGTCCTGGCCCAGCGTCCGGACTGGTCCGTCACCAACCTGGACCTGCTGACCTACGCGGGCAATCCCCTGAGCTTGAAGGCGGAGGAAGCCGATCCGCGCTACCGCTTCGTGAAAGGCGACATCGCGGATGCGCTGCTGGTGGACAGGCTGGTGGCCGACGCCGATGCCGTGGTCCACTTCGCCGCGGAAAGCCACAACGACAATTCTCTCAAGGACCCTTCGCCCTTCCTGCGCACCAACCTGATCGGGACCTACACCCTGCTGGAAGCGGTGCGCAAGCACGGGGTGCGCTACCACCACATCTCCACAGACGAGGTCTACGGAGACCTGGAGCTGGACGACCCGGCCAAGTTCACCGAACACACCCCGTACAATCCATCCAGTCCGTATTCCAGCACCAAGGCGGGCTCGGACCTCCTCGTGCGCGCCTGGGTGCGCTCCTTCGGTGTGAAGGCCACCATCTCCAACTGCTCCAACAACTACGGGCCCTACCAGCACGTGGAAAAGTTCATCCCGCGCCAGATCACCAACCTCGTGGATGGAAATCGTCCCAAGCTCTACGGAAAAGGCGAGAACGTCCGTGACTGGATCCATGTGGAGGACCACAACCGCGCCGTCCTCCTGATCCTGGAGAAGGGAACGATCGGCGAGACCTACCTGATCGGCGCCGACGGAGAGAAGAACAACAAGGACGTGATCGAGCTCATCCTGGAGCTGATGGGTCGCGATCCCAAGGACTACGAGCACGTCTCCGACCGGCCCGGTCACGATCTCCGCTACGCCATCGACTCGACTCGCCTGCGGACGGAACTCGGTTGGACGCCGCTGTACACCAGCTTCCGCGACGGACTCCGGGCCACGGTGCAATGGTACCAAGCGAACGAATCCTGGTGGCGGGAGACCAAGGCGGCCACGGAGAACCGGTACGCACAGTTGGGCCGGTAGGCCCTCCGGGAGGGTACCTACTTACCCGTGGCCTTCCAGGATCGCACGGAGTTCCGCCGAAGGTCGCCGCGGCTTCCCCTCCCGATCCATGCAGACGTGGACGGTCCAGCCTTCGGCGAGAAGCTCGCCCTGGGCGTTCCCGCGCAGGGTCCGGTAGTCGAAGCGAATGCGCAATCCGTCCACCTCGGAAGGAGCCACGCGAACGACCAACTCGTCCCCGTACCGGGCCGGCGACCTGTAGGCGCAGTGGGCCTCCAGGACGGGGATGGCGAATCCCGTGGATTCCAGGACGTGGTAGGGAAGCCCGCGGGTCTCGAGCCATTCGGTGCGGGCGACCTCGTAGTAGACGAAATGGTTGGCGTAGTAGACGAACCGCATCTGGTCCGTCTCCGCGTAGCGCACCTTGATCCGGCAGTCGTGGACGAATTCCATCATTCACGGTCCGAGCGCGAAAGGCCCAGGTCGCGCAGCTTCTGCTGCAGGGTCTGGCGGTGCATGTCCATCGATTCGGCGGCGCGGGCCAGCACGTTCCCTTCACGCTCCATGTGGAAGAGGATGAACTTCCTTTCGAAGTCGTCGAAGACCCGCTGCTTGGCTTCCCGGAAGGGAAGGTCCAGGGAGACGGGATCCAACGCGAGCAGGCCGTCCTGGCTTTCCGCCGCCGCAAGGGGTGGGGACACGGGCGCCGGAAGCCGGATCTGCGGGGAAAGCCCGAGGTGTTCGGGACCCACCGTCTCGCTCCTGGCCAGCACGCTGGCGCGTTCGACGACGTTGCGGAGTTCCCGTACGTTGCCGGGCCAGGACCAGCCCGACAGCATGGATTCCGCCGACGGCGAAAATTCCAGATGGCGCCTGCCTCCGTAGTGGCCCAGGAACCGCCTGGCCAAAAGCAGCACGTCGCCGGGTCGTTCGCGGAGAGGGGGGATCTGGACGGAAAGCACGTCGAGTCGGTAGAAGAGGTCCTCCCGGAAGCGGCCTTCGGACACCAGCTGGCGAAGATCGCGGTGCGTGGCGGCCACGACCCGGATGTCCACTTCCACCGCGCGGTCCGAGCCCAGGGGCTCGACCACCCGCTCCTCGAGGGTGCGCAGCAGCCGCACCTGGGCTTCCACGGGCATGTCGCCGATCTCGTCCAGGAACAGGGTTCCGCCGTTGGCCTGGCGGACGCGGCCGGGGCGGGAGCCTGTGGCGCCGGTGAACGCACCCTTTTCGTGCCCGAAGAGCTCGGCCTCGACGAGGGTCGCCGGAAGGGCACCGCAGTTCACCGCCACGAAGGGGCCTTTTCGACGGGAATGGTCGTGGACGAAACGCGCGGCCATTTCCTTGCCCGTGCCGGATTCCCCCAACAGGAGGATGCTGGAGGTGGCCGGTGCCATGTGCAGGAGGTCCGATCGCAGGCGCTTCATGGCCGGCGAATCTCCCAGGATGGCGCGGGCCGGCCGGGCCCCTTCGGACTCGGATCGCAGGAGTTCGTGCTCCACGCGTTCCCGGAAGATCGCGGCGGCGCGCTCCAGGACCAGGATCAGCTCGTCCGCGTCGGCGGGTTTGGCCAGGTAGTCGAAGGCGCCGCACCGCATGGCCTCGACGGCGGTCCGCTCGGATCCCTGTGCGGTGAAGAAGACCACCGGGGGGGCGCCCGAGCGCTCCTGCAGCGCCCTCAGCGCTTCCAATCCGGACATCCCGCCCATCTGGTGGTCCAGCAGCACCACGTCGAAGTCGCGCACGCCGGTCAGCGAAAGCATCTCCTCGCCGGAACCGGCTTCGGCGACATCGTGACCCGCCCCCTCGAGCAGACGTCGCGCTCCGTACCTCGCCGGGGGTTCGTCGTCGACGACCAGGATCCGGCTCAAGGCGGATCCATTTTCCGAAGGGTCCCCGGACTTGCGGAATCTGACATCTCGGGATTCTCCCAGGTGAGGCGGAAGACGGTGCGTCCGGCCACCGGCAGGTATTCCAGGCGACCCCCCGCGGCTTCCGCCTTGGACCTCGAAATGTAGAGTCCCAATCCGTTCCCCCCGAGGGATGCCAGCGGTTGGAAGAGGCGCGGACGGAAATCGACGGGAATCTCGGACTCGTTCGCGACCTCGAGCCACGGACCCGGGGGGCAGAGCGACACCGCGACCTCCGTTCCGGGCGGGGCATGGTCGAGCGCGTTCTGGAGGAGGTTGAAGAGGATCGCCTTGAGGTCGTTTTCCGAAAGGGGCATGGCGAAATGGGCTTCGCTTCCCCGCACCGCCAGCGATACCCCGCGGTGGCGCGCCTCCACGGACAGGAGCCCCGCGACGACCCGGACGGTCTCGCCCGCATCCTCGCAGGATTCGCGATCGCGCGCGAAAAGCAGCATCCTGCGCACGGTGGCGTCCAGACGGTCGACTTCGCTCGCTACGATGGACAGATCCTGCCGCAACACGGACCCTTGGGGCGCGTCGCGGAGCGCCGCGGAGGCGACGTTCCGGATGGCGGAAAGGGGGTTCTTGATCTCGTGGGCGGCGGATGCCGCCATCAGACCCAGCATGGCCAGCCGCTCGCTTTCCTGGAGTCGCCGCTGCGATTCCAGTCCTTCGCGAAGCCGGTGGCGCGCCTCCAGGACACGCTCGCACGTGGCTTGCACCGCACCGAGCCTTTCCAGGACCGCCACCGGAAGCCGGTCGGCTTTCGGGGTGGCGCCCAGAACCAGCGTCTGCAAACCCGTGGGCGAACGCACGGGCACCAGGACCCTTGCGGAAAGCGCCTCCCAGGCCGGGATTTCGGACCGCGAGGTCGCCTGGAACATGGCCAGCGCACCGAATTGGCCGTCCCCGGAAGGTCGTTCCCGGGCGGAGAGGACNGCCCCGACCCGTTCATCCGAACCGGGCACGATCCGCCACCTGCATTTCAGGATGGAACCGATTCCCCTGGCGGCGAATGTCAGGACGGATTCCTCGGGCAGGGTCGGCTTCCAAAGGCGGGTTTCGAGGCGGGACAGCAGCCGTGCTTCGCCGAGCATTCCCCAGTCCAGCCAGCGGGTCAGGGCGATGCCCAACGACAGCGACATGGGTCCGAGCGTACCCAGGAACCCGAGACCGGCCATGACCCAGGTCGCGACGCGGTCCAGTTCGGAGAGGGGAAACGAAAACTTCAAGGCCATGTAGAGGACGAACGCCGTGCCGAAGGCTCGCACCCGCCGCACCGAAGAACGGGTGACTTCCAATGCCACGGATTCGGTCCGATAGGCGGCCCAAAGCAGTGCCGAAGGCGGGAGCAGGTGGGCGAGATCGTGCAGCAGGACCCAGTCGAATCGCCCCGGTCCGGAGAACCCGAAGACGATCTTGAGGGCCAAGGCCGCACCCAGGAGCGGGATCATGGCCGCCAACGCCTTCCGCAAAGGTCTGGCCACGGAGCGCTGTGAACGGTCGAAGCGAGGCAGCGCCGACGCGAGCATCCAAACCGCGGCGATGCAGGTCGCGATGTCGAGAGCCAGGAAGATTCGGGTCACCGGCTCCACGTTCTGGAGGAACCCCCTCATGGGATGGGCGGCCACGAGGAATCCCCCGAAGACCATGAGGAGCGCGGGAGGCGCGTACCATGCCCAGGCCGGAACCCGCCGGGCGACACCGGTCCAGCGGGAAAGGCCGTGCAGGAGGAAGGCGCACTGCAGGTTCAGCAGGGTTCCCTTGAGGAGATCCAGCCCCATGGAGATCCAGGGGAACCGGTCGTAGGAAATCGTCTCCAGGTTCAAGGAGGTGAACACCGATGCGTACCAGATGGACCACGAGAGCGACCAGGCGTAGAGCGCGGGGTTGAACCAGAGGGTCCGGGCGCTGGAAGAGCGGGCGAGAACGATGTGGATGTGCGCCAAGGCGCCTGTCCCCACCAGGACAAGCTCCAGGACCTGCAACGGGGCTAGGGGGAAACCCATGTCTCGGATCCGTGCGGATTCGGTTCCCGGACCCCGCTTGCTACCAGGCCACGCCCACGGAAACCTGGGCGAAGTAGAACCCACCCCAACCGGTCCCGCTCTTGTACGTGGGGTGCGGGTCGCCTTCGGTGACGACGGGTCCGTTGGCCACCGTGGTGGTGTAGTCGCCCAGGGTGAAGCCCATCTGCCCCTCGAGGACCAAGCGCTCCCCCACCAGATAGCAGTAACCCACCACCGGACTCACCTGGGGACCGGAGACGGTGACGCCGTGCACAGGCAGCAGCTTGCCCAGGGTGTCGGGCGCGTTCCCGTTGCGGACCTTGGCTCCGGTCTCTTCGTACCACTGGGCCGAAAGCTGGACATAGCCTCCATGGGCGAGATCCATGTAGTACCGACCGAAGACGCCCGCCGCCCAGATGGTCGCCTTCACCGAGTCCAGGGCGGGGTAGTAGGTGGCCAACGGGCCGAAACCGTAGGTGCCGTCCGCCCCGACGATGTGTTCGTAGCGCGCCTCGACCATGTCGATGTTCGGTGTCCAGGCGAGGTTCGTCCGCGGGCCTTGGTCCCGTTTGGTCGGATCCATCCCTCCGAATACCCTGACCGGAGAGATGACGATGCGGTCCGAAGCGTACTCGTATTCCCCGGTGGGGTAGTCGTTGTACTGTGCCATGACCGAGGCTGCGGCGAGCAGGAGGATCGGAGCGAGTCGTCTCTGCATAGCGTGATTCTCCGTGATGGGGTGGGTTGGCAGGATGGGTTCAAGGTAAGAAGGACCGGCCTCGAGCCGCAAGCTATATTCGGACCCATGCCTTTGCCGTCTCGCTCTTCCGTCTATTTCGCCCTGGCCACCGCTTTCGTCGCCGCCGCTTCCGCCGCCGCCGTGGGGCAGGGAAGGGAAGCCGGTTTCTACTCCGCCTCCCAGCGGCTGGGGAGCGTCCTGGCGAAGGTCAACGAGGTCTACGTGGAAAGCATCCCCTCGGACACCTTGGCCGATGCCGCCATCCGAGGACTGACCTCGGTGCTGGACCCCCACACGGACTACTTCGACGAACAGGAAGCGGACGATCTCCAGACCCACACCAAAGGCGAGTTCGGAGGTTTGGGGATCACCATCGGCGTGCGGGAGAACGTCCTGACCGTGATTTCCCCGCTGGTCGGAACCCCCGCCTACCGCATGGGGATCCAGGCCGGAGACAAGATCCTCGAGATCGACGGCAAATCCACCCGAGGACTCGCCGTCGACGACGCCGTCTCGAAACTTCGCGGAACTCCCGGCAGCCAGGTGTCCATAAAAGTCCTCCGGGACGGCCAGCACGGCCTTCTGGACTTCGACATCACCCGGGAGATCATCAAGATCGAATCCGTCCCCTATGCGGGAATCCTTCCGGGCAAGGTGGGATACATCAAGCTGATCCAGTTCTCGGAACCGACCGGGGACGACCTCGAGAAGGCCATCGACCAATTGAAAGCCCGCGGGGCGACTTCGTTCATCCTGGACCTGCGCTACAATCCGGGAGGCCTCCTGAACCAGGCGGTGGCCGTCTCCGAACAGTTCCTGCCCAGGGGCCGCGTCGTGGTCAGCACGCATGGACGCCTTCCCAGCCAGAACACCGAACTCACCAGCCAACGCGCTCCCCTGGTGGACACCACCGTGCCTCTCGTGGTCCTCGTGAACGGCGGATCCGCNTCGGCTTCGGAAATCGTGTCGGGCGCCATCCAGGATTGGGACCGCGGCGTGATCCTCGGAACCCAGACCTTCGGAAAGGGATCCGTCCAAACCATTTTCCCGATGGACCACAAGCATCTCCTGAAGGTGACAACGGCCTTCTACTACACGCCCAGCGGACGTTGCATCAACAAGAAGGAGAACGGGATCCGCTGGAAGGTGGAGCAAGCCGAGGATTCCGCCAAGGCCGCGGACACGGCCCGCAAGGCACCGGCGATCGACGACGACCTGGGCGCGGAACTCAACGACGGTCTTCCCCCCGATACCGCTCTGGACACGGTCGGCCACAAGTCCTTCCTCACCAAGGTCCTCGGGCGCAAGGTCTGGGATGCCGGGGGGATCCTTCCCGATGTCCGCGTTTCCGGACGCCGACTGGACGCCTGGCAGCAGGACGCCGAACGCAAGAACCTGTTCTTCCGTTTCGCGATCCTGATGAAGCCGAGAATCCTGGCCAAGGGGCCCATCGACAGCACCTTCAGGGCCTCCGACGCCACGGTCGAGGAATTCCGGAAATTCATCCATTCGGATTCCATCAAGTTCGTCTTCGATTCGCCGGAAAGCCGCATGGTCTCGGAAATCCGCAGGACCTTGAAGCAGGATTCCCTCCGCGGCGAGAAGTATTCCCAGGCGGAATGGGCGTTGATGCGCGAGCGCCTCGATGCGTTGGATTCCGCGCTCGTCCATTCCTCGGACGACCTGTTCAACGCGAACCGGGACTACATCCGCGAGGGCATCACCAGGGAGGTGCTCACCGCGGCCAACGGCGTGAACGGCGCCACGTCCTACGAGCTTTCCCTGGATCCCCAGGTGGCCGATGCCGTCCGGCTCCTGCATGATTCGGCGCGGTACCACCAGATCCTGTCGCGTCCGAAGGTCCCTGCGGCGAAATGAATCTCCTGGAGCGGATCCGGCTGGGTCTGGGCCGTTCCAGCGATGCCTTGGTCCGGAGCCTTCGCGCGGCGGTCGGAACGGGTCGCATCGACCAGCCCACCCTGGACGACCTGGTGGAGAGGCTGGTGCGCGCCGACACGGGAATGGAAACCGCGGAAGCCCTGGTGGAGCGGCTGCGACGCCGCGCATGGGGACGGGTTTATCGGGATGCAGACGAATTGCTGGATTGGCTCTCCGAGTGCGCCGTCGAACATCTGGGGAGATCCGAGCCCTTCGCCCTCGGTCCCGGACTCCAGGTGGTCGCCATCGTCGGGGTCAATGGCGCGGGCAAGACCACCACCATCGGAAAGCTCGCCCGAAGATTCAAAGCCGAAGGTCGGAACGTCCTGGTCGGCGCCTGCGACACCTTCCGCGCCGCCGCGGTGGACCAGCTCGAGGAGTGGTGCCGACGCGCGGAGGTCCCCTGCGTGCGCCAGAAGCCGGGTGCCGACCCGGCCGCCGTCGCCTACGACGCCGTCGGGGCGGGGATGAGCAGGGGGTGCGATCTCGTGCTGCTGGACACGGCGGGGAGATTGCAGAACCGCTCTGATCTCATGAACGAACTCGGCAAGATCCTCAAGGTCGTCGGAAAGCACGACCCGTCCTTTCCCCAGCACACCTGGCTGGTGCTGGACGGAAACACCGGCCAGAACGCGGTGAGCCAGGGAAAGCTCTTCCATGAATCCGCTCCCTTGACGGGAATCGTGGTGACCAAGCTGGACGGCACCGCCAAGGGTGGAGCGGTGCTTTCGCTCCAGGGCGTCGTCCAAGCTCCGGTGTTGTTCCTGGGTATCGGCGAAAAGATGGACGACCTGATCCCTTTCGAGGCCGAATCCTTCGTCCGGGCCCTGTTCGACCGCGAGGCGATGCCGTGAATCGCATCGCTTGGGCGGCGCTCCTTTCCACCATCCTGCTCGGGGGCTGCCGCCAGGGGCGAAGCGAGTCGGAGACGAGGGACTTTGCTAGGTTGTATGTGCGTCTCAGAGTCGCCTCTTCCAGTCGGGAAGGTCGCCCGGAGCGCGCGCGACAGGCGCGGGAGGATGTCCTCCGAGCCGCCGGGACCGACCTCGAGGGATACCGAACCGAACTGCGGCGACTCCAGGACGATCCCGATCGGTGGGAGGCATTTTGGACAGAGGTCCAGCGTGTGTCGGACTCGATTTCGAACCCACAGCGGAAAGGACACTGAAATGGCCGGCAATCTGATCGAATTCACCGATGCGAACTTCGACGAGGAGGTTCTCCAATCCGGAACTCCGGTGCTCGTGGACTTCTGGGCCCCCTGGTGCGGACCCTGCCGCCAGATCGGACCATCCGTCGAAGCGTTGTCCACGGAGTATGCCGGCAAGGTGAAGATCGGCAAGCTCAACACCGACGAGCAGATCGACACCGCCGCGAAGTTCGGCATCCGTTCCATCCCCACGCTTCTCGTGTTCAAGGGGGGCGAAGTGGTGAATCAGCTGGTGGGCGCGCTTCCAAAGGCCAAGATCGCCGAGCAGCTGGACAAAGTCCTGTAGGGTCGCCTTCCCGTCGAGGGCGAGGGCCTGGTGCCGCTTGCAACTCGTGTCGGAGTGCGCGGAGCGGATCGGACGCGTATATTCGCCTTTCGTGGAATTGGCGGGCGTGGGAGGTGTTTCATGAGCGGTGGGAATGGGATGTTGACGTTGCGGGTGGGCTTGGCTCTGGCGGTGGTCGGGATGTTTTCGCCCGTCATGGCACAGGAACAGGCGATGGGTCCGAAATTGCCGAGTGTGCAATGGGGAAGCCTGGACCAGGCTTTGCGGACCGCTCGGGAGCAGAAGAAAGCCGTGTTCGTGATGGTCTACACGGACTGGTGCGGGTACTGCCACCAGATGGAGGCGACCACCTTCCGCGATCCGACGATCATCGCCCGGCTCAACGGCAGCTTCGTGCCGGCGAAGCTCAACGGCGAAAGTCCGAAGGTCCTCCGGCTGGGGAAAGTGGACGTCACCGAGACCCAATGGGCGCAGGACCAAGGGGTCCAAGGGTTCCCCTCCCTCATCGTCTTGGATGCGAAGGGCCGCACGGTATACAACTATCCCGGGTTTCTCACCACCCCACAGACCGCGAAGTTCCTTTCCGACATCGCGGACTTCCTCAGGGCCGGGGGGATCGACAAGCTGGGGAATTTCGGCGATTGGGCCGTTCGCAGGGGTTGAGCCGCCGCTCAGCGCTCGAGCAAGGTCGAGAGCATGCGCCGTTTCAGGGATTCGTCGGCGAAGCCTTCCGGGAAGATGAGATCCAGATCCTCCACGATCTCCCAGGTGCAGTCGGCGCCCCCTCGAAGTGCTTGCCAGATGCATCCCAGGGCGTAGATCGGTCCCCAGGGGAGACCCCACCACCCGAAGAGGAGCGTCACCAGCAGGTATCGCGATCCCGCCCATTGCGCCAGGGTTTCCGGGGGCAGGTAGATCACTCCCGACGACCGCCGGAAGGTCACGAGCAGGAGCGATACGCAATAGCTGAAGCTGACGAATCGGGCGCCGCGTTCCAGCTCAGTCGCCAATCGGCGGCCATCGAGGTGTTCGATCCCGCGTATTCCGGCGACATGCGCCGGCGAGGGATCCGGAAAGGATCGATTGGTTTCAGGCATGGTATGGAGTCCGATGTGGCGACCGGATGGACGCTCGGGGCGCAAGATCTGATTGTAGTTCCAAGTCGATGCCACCGTCAGCGGACACCGGGACCATCGACCATGCCCTGAGTCGCCGTCGATGGCGCTCGCGTTCACGCCCTGGTCGGGTCGCGAGGAACGATCAATCCTTCAGTTCGTAGAAGTTCCGCCAGGTCGATTCGTTCGGAGGCGTCGATTCCTCGGATGCCGTCCGGCGGTGCACGAGGGTCGTGGAAGCCTGCGCCGTGGGCCAAAGCACGATCTCGCCGATCTCGACGTGGGGCGGGCGGGTGAGGATGAACAGGGCGGCTTCGGCCACGTCCTGCGCCTGGAGCGGATGCAGACCCGCGTAGACGGATTCCGCCCGCTCGCGCTCGCCGTGGAACCGAACCAGGGAGAACTCGGTGTCCACCATCCCGGGGCTGATCTGGCTCACCCGCACCGGAGAGGCCACCAGGTCGAGCCGCAGTCCGTGCGTCAGGGCGTCCACCGCGTGCTTGGTGGCGCAGTAGACGGCGCCGTTCGGATAGACTTCGTGGCTGGAGATGGAACCCAGGTTGACCACGTCGCCGCGGCGGCGTTCCACCATGCCAGGCAAGATCTGTCTGGTCACCAGCAGCAGACCCGTGATGTTGGTCTGGACCATCTCCTCCCAGTCGTCCGGATCGCCCTTCTGCAGGGGTTCCAGGCCGCGCGAAAGGCCTGCGTTGTTGACCAGGACGTCGATGTCCTGGAAATTCCCGGGCAGGCACTCCGGCAGCGCCTCGACGGCCTTGCGGTCGCGGACGTCCAGGGCGAAGGTGTGGATGTCGGTGTCGTGGGAGGCGCGCAGTTCGTCGGCCAGGACCTGGAGCCGTTCCAGTCGACGCGCGCACAGCAGGAGTCTCGCTCCCTCGCGGGCGAATTGGCGGGCCATGGCCTCGCCGATCCCGCTGGACGCTCCGGTGATCAGGATGGTCTTTCCCATCAGGTCGTACATGGTTGCCTTTCCCGGAAATCCCGTGCTCGAGCGTGAAGTCTACCATCGCATCGGGGATGCGGCGAGGTCGGAACCTGTCCTCGGGGATCGCGCGGGTGCGCTGGGGAAATCCGGGGCGGTCGGAAAACCGGTCACCCAGGCGGTTTTTTGGCCGCCCTCCACCCGCCCCGGGCCGTGATGTCTTCCATCCCCTCCACGGCCCAGGATTCGCCCAGGAATCCGGTGGCCGTGGTCCCGTCCTCCAGTTCGAGCGTTCCCAGGCACAGCGGCGGGCGAACGCAATCTCGCAGGAAGGTACCCGCGCCATCGGCGGGAAGGCTCCAGATCTCCACTTCGGTGGGAGCGCCGTCGCCGGTGCGCACAAGGGCAGGGAACTGCCGATCGCCGCGCCGGATCCGATAGCACCTGTAGGCCGAGGAGGTCCTCGCGCTGGACTCGAGCCGTGCTCCCCTGGCGGTCAATTCATGGTTGAGGGGCTCGCCGGAGAGGTGCAGTCCCGCCACGGCCACGCGGACGCGGTCGGGATCCGCAGGGGTGGCGGGGGAGGCGACTCCCGTCCATCGATCCCCCAGTTCCAACAAGGCGGCATCGTGGAAGGCCGGTGCGAAAAAAGTGATCCCGAAGGGAAGTCCGCGACCGTCGAAACCGGAAGGAAGGGCGAGGGCGGACAGGTCAAGGAGGTTGCAGAAGTTGGTGCCCCTCCCGAGATCGGCATTGACCCCGAGGGGGTCGGCCTCGACCTCGGCCAGGGTGGGCAGGCGCCCCGACGTGGGCAGGACGAGGACTTCGAACTCGCGAAATTGCGCTTCCACCAGGTGGCGAAGATCCTCCAATCGGTGCAGGGCGGCGAAGACCTCCGCACCGGAACGGGACCTCCCTTGTTCCAGAACGAGGCGAGTGGTAGGATGGAGGGAATCCGCGTGCGATGCCGCGAAACCGCCGAGATCCGCCCACCGTTCGGCGATCCATGGGCCTTCGTACAGGAGCGCGGCGGTCTCCTGGAGGGGCGCGAAGTCGAATTCGACCGGCGTTCCGCCGAGGGATTGCAGACGTGTTACAGAATCTGTCCACATACTTGTCCACAACTGTTCGCTCAGGAAGGGAACCCCTCCCCGGGGGACGCCGAATCGGAATGCCTTCGGGAGGACTTGGGGAGCGGACACGGGCATGGGACGGGAAAGGCGGTCGAGAGCATCCCGACCGGCGACGGAGCGCCACACCGCTCGGGCCAGGGATGTCCCCCGGGTGAAGACACTGACGCAGTCCAGACTGCGGCAGGCGGGCACCACCCCGGCCGCGGACCAGACGCCACGGGTGGGCTTGAGCCCCACCAGGTTTGCGAAGCCGGCGGGAATGCGCCCGGAACCGGCGGTGTCGGTGCCCAGGGCGAAAGGGACGTGGCCGAGGGCCACCGCGGCGGCGGACCCCGAGCTGGACCCCCCCGAGATGTGCCGGTCGGAATAGACGTTGCGCACGGCGCCGTAGGGGCTGCGCGTTCCCACCAAACCTGTGGCGAACTGGTCGAGGTTCGTCTTGCCCAACGGGACGGCTCCCGCGCGGCGCAGGCGCAGGACGGTGGTGGCGTCCCGGTCGGGCGTGTACGCGAAGTCCGGACAGCCGGCCGTCGTGGGCCAACCAGCGACATCGATGTTGTCCTTCACCCCGAAGGACATTCCCGCCAGCGGGAGGTCGTCCCCGCCCGCACGCCTCTCCTCCAGGGATGCCGCTTCCCGGAGGATCTCCGCTTCGCTCGCCAGGTGGATCCAGACCGCCGGGTCGGACGAGGACTTCGCCGTTTCCAGCGCCGAAAGCAGGGAATCGCGGAAGCCGGTCATGTCCTCACCACCAACAGGATCTGTCCAGGTGCCACCGACTGGCCGGCGGCGCAACGGATTTCCACGACCGTTCCCGTCGCGGAGCAGAAGACGGGGCTCTCCATCTTCATGGACTCCAGGATCGCGACCACCTCGCCCACCGCCACGGATGCGCCGATCGAAGGCAGAACCTTCCAGACCGAACCGGGGATGTCCGCAGCGACCGCTTCGCAGCCATCGGGCACCTCCCTGGAGGGCGCCACCGCGTCGGATTCCGCGCTGGAAACCACCTGTACCCCTTGTTCGGCCCAGCGTGCGCGTTCTTCCTGGAACGCCTTGCGCTGCATGCGGCGGAAGCGGTCGATGGATTCCGCGTTGTCGGATAGGAAGGCCAGATAATCCTTCATGCGGAAGATCGAGCTTTCGATCTTCGGACTCCAACGTCCGCGCGGAAAGTCCTCGCGCATGCCCAGCAGCTCAGATGCCGAAACCGGATGGAAGCGAAGGATGTCGAAAGAGCGCAGAAGCCAGGGCTTGGGAAAGGCCTCCGTCCTGTTCCAGCGGTTCCACATCTGGACGGTTCGACCCACGAACTGGTAGCCGCCAGGACCTTCCATGCCGTAGACGCAGAGATACGCTCCGCCGATCCCGACCGCGTTCTCCGGGGTCCAGGTGCGGGCCGGGTTGTACTTGGTGGTGACCAGGCGGTGCCGGGGATCCAGCGGGGTGGCGACCGGTGCGCCCAGGTAGACGTCGCCCAGCCCCATCACCAGGTACTCGGCTTGGAAGACGATGTCCTGGACCTCTTCGCAGGATCCCAAGCCGTTGATGCGACGGATGAACTCGATGTTGGACGGGCACCAGGGGGCGTCTGGCCGCACCGTGGCGGCGTATTTCTCGATGGCGAGACGGGTTTGCGGATCGTCCCAGGACAGGGGCAAATGGACCACGCGATTGCGGATCTCGATCTCGCCGACGGCGGGAAGGGTCGCTTCCAAGGAAAGGATCCTGTCCAGGAGATCCGACCTGGCGACGCGCAGGGGATCAAACCGGACCTGGAGACTGCGGATGCCCGGCGTGCAGTCGAGGATTCCATCCCACGCAAGCGACTCCAGGCGTTCCAGCAGCAGATGGACGCGCAAACGCTGTTCCAGGTCCAGGACCATGGGCCCGAACTCGAACAGGACCGCGTCGTCGCCGTCCTGGCGCACGCAAAGGTCCGGCGCCTGGGGACGGTCCGAAGAGCGGTGGAGCACGATCTCGGAAGACAGGCGATGCCAGTCGCTTTTCAGGGCGCGAGGTTCCGATGTCCAACCCGCGACCCGAGAACCCCTCGACACGAACGTGCGCAAGGCCTCTTCCTGCGCTTCGTGCGCCGTGCGCGCCTCCGACCAGGAGAGCGGGGAGAATCGCACGGTATCGCCTGCGGACAGCTGTCCCAGCTTCCAGACTTCGGACAGGGCCAGGGTGACGGGACAGGCGAATCCCCCGAGCGACGGGCCGTCCGGCCCCAGGATCACGGGAGTGTCGCCGGTGAAATCCACCGTGCCCACCACGTAGGCGTTGTCGTGGAGGTTGGAGGGATGCAGACCGGCCTCCCCGCCGTCCTCGCGCGCCCAGCGCGGACGTGGCCCCACCAGCCGCACCCCCGTGCGATCCGAATTGTAGTGCACGGTGTACGGCGATCCGAACAGGTCGTCCATGTCCTCGGGAAGGAAATAATCGGGTGCGGCGTGGGGACCCAGCAACACGCCCAGGGTCCAGTCCCTGCCGAGCAACGGTCGGAGCGGGTCCGGAATTTCCCTGCCGGCGGGAAGGTCGCAGTCGATCTGAACGGACGAGGTGGAATCGACGTCCAGGGGCAGTTGGTCGCCGACACGAATCGCTCTGCCTCCATGCCCACCGAATTGCCCGAGCGTGAAGGTGGACTTGGAGCCCAGATGCTCCGGCACCTCGAATCCCCCCTTGACCAGCAGATACCCGCGCGAACCTTGCCGGGGTCGCGGGATCCGCAATAGGGAGCCTGCCGGCCAATAGAAAGGACGCCAGACCGGAATGGCCACTCCATCCAGCGTCGCCCCGAAATCCGCGCCGGTCAGGACCGCGGTGGTGTCTCGATTCGACTTCAGGGTGGGGCCCCGGAGGACGAATTCGAGACCGGCAATCCCCTCGGGGTTCCCCAACGCCAGGTTTCCCATCCGAAAGGAAAGGGCGTCCATCGGTCCCGAAGGCGGGATCCCCACGTTCCAGAGTCCCAGCCGTCCCGGCCAGTCCTGCACGGTGGTTTGGGCGCCACCTTCCAGAACTTCGACCGTGGCCGGTGTCCAGGCGAGTTCCGCGAGCATTCCGGTCCAGACATTTCCGGACTGGAAGGCATGCGACTCCAGGAGGTGGCGCAAATACCCGAGGTTGGTGGCGATCCCCGCAAGCCTCGTCTGGGCAAGCGCACGATCCAGGGCCTCGATGGCTTCGCTCCGGGAGGGCGCGTGGACGATGATCTTGGCCACCATGGGGTCGTACCAGGGAGGCACCTCCGTGCCGGTGCGAACCCAGGTCTCGACGCGCGCGGATTCGGGGAACGAAACCTCGGTCAGGCGACCCGAGGAGGGTTGGAAGTTCCGGGAAGGATCCTCCGCGTAGACGCGCGCTTGGAGGGAATGTCCGCGCGAAGCGAGGACGAAGGAATCGAGGGGAGCCAGATCGCCCGAACCCAATTTCACCATCCACTCCACCAGGTCGACCCCGAAGACCTCCTCGGTGACCCCGTGCTCCACCTGCAGACGGGTGTTCACTTCCAGGAACCAGAACGCCCCCGAATCCGCATCCAGCACGAACTCCACCGTGCCCGCGGAGCGATAGGACACCGATCTCCCGAGGGCGAGGGCGGCTTCCCGCAAAAGGCGGCGGGTTTCGTCGGAAAGTCCGGGCGCGGGTGTTTCCTCCACCACCTTCTGGTTGCGCCTCTGGACGGAGCAATCGCGTTCGCCGAGTGCGACGACCTGGCCTTTGCCGTCCCCGAAGATCTGCACCTCCACATGGCGGGCGCGGACCACGAGCTTTTCCAGGTAGAGGCCACCGTCCTTGAAATTCGCCGCGGCGAGGGCCGAGACCGATTCCCACGCGTCGGACAATTCCCGGTCGGAACCGCACCGCCGCATCCCGATGCCGCCGCCCCCGGCGGTGCTCTTGAGCATCACGGGGTACCCGATCCGATCCGCCTCTCCCAGGGCCGATTCCAGGTCGGGGAGGATCCCGGTGCCGGGAAGCAGCGGAACGCCGCACTCCAACGCCTTTTCCCGGGCAGTGTGCTTGAGGCCGAAGACCCGCATCTGGTCTGGAGTGGGTCCCAGGAATGCGATCCCCCGGGATTCGCAACTTTCGGCGAAGGCGGCGTTCTCGGACAGGAACCCGTACCCGGGGTGGATGGCCTGCGCGCCGGTGGAAAGGGCGACCTCCAGGATTTTCGCGGCGTCCAGGTAGGACAGTGCCGCCTGGGCAGGTCCGATGAGCACGGATTCGGTGGCCGCGTCCACGTGCAGGCTGTCGCGATCGGCCTCCGAATAGACGGCGACGGACGCGATTCCGAGGCGGTCCAGGGTGCGGACGACGCGGCAGGCGATGGCGCCGCGGTTGGCGATCAGGACCTTGGTGAACATGTGTGCTTCCGTGCTGCAGCGGGTCGTCCCGCCGGTTCGTGTCCCCCGTGCGAGCCGTCCCGCGCGGTCGTCGTGGAAAAAACCATCTCAGTCCTCGGGCGGCCGGCGGGCTCCGCTGGTCCGCCGTGGATCCCAAACCAGCATCCGCACCGGGGTGGGGTTCCAACCGTTGCAGGGATTGTTCAACTGGGGGCAGTTGGAGACCAGCACCAGGATGTCCCGCTCGGCGCGGATCTCCACGTATTTGCCGGAACCGGAAATGCCGTCGGCGAAGGTCAAGGCGCCCTCGGAGGTCACCGGAACGTTCATGAAGAAATTGACGTTGGCGCCGATGTCCCGCTTGGACAGATCCCCGCCAAAGCGGGAAAGCGCGAGCAAAAAACTGTCCCGGCAGCTGTGCATGGGACGTTTCTCGATCGCGTAGCGCACCTGGTTCGATTCCGCCGCGCAGGCGCCGCCAACGGTGTCGTGCCGGCCGCAGGTGTCCGCCACGATGGTCGCCATGGCGTTCCCGCGCACGGAACGGAGGACCGAACCCGTGGTGAGGTACAGGTTGCCCTGCGAACGGACCGTCACCTCCGCGCTGTAGCGGTCGCCGGGATCTTCGGCGTCCAGGAAGAAGGTGTCCACGGCCTGGTTCCCCTCCAGGTCGACGATGCGAAGATGCTGCCCGACGGCCAAGGGGTGGAGCCAGTGGTCGCCGGAGTCCACCACCCGGTCCAGGACGGCATCGGAGGGATCCAGCTTGGATTCGGTCAGGGTCGTCATGTTCGCCCTCAGAGGAAGAGACGTTCGGTGAGCGTGAATCCGCGCACGTTGTACGGACAGCATTGGCGGCTCGGGTCCTCGAAGGTCGGAGCAGGCAGCCGCAGGAACTCCATGCGCACCCCCGCCGGATCCCATGCGGTGGAGGGATCCAGGGGGTGCGGGGTGGCGGAGAGGGCCACCAGCACGTCCATCTCGAATCGGAGTGTCAAGAATTGCCCTGCCTTCCCCTGCGGAGTCCAGGAAAGGGCCCCGTCGTCGGCCACCGAAACACGGCTGAAGACGTTCACGACGGAGGGCAGATCCCGCTCGGAAAGGCCGTATTTCGCCAGTTCCACCAGCAGGTGTTCGCGGGCGTTGGTGTGGCGCCCGTTGCGCAGTTCCTGGTACGTGCCGGGACCGAACCTGGCTTCCACGGTGGCCGCGTCCGAAGGACCCGTGAACGCGTCGTGCCAGCCCACGCTGTCCTCAACCAGGGAGGCAAGCACATGGCCCATGTCGGAGTAGAGCACGTAGGGTGCCGCAAGCCGCGCGATGAACTGCGACTTCAACGTGTCGGGCATGTTGTAGCGCTCCGACGGCGCGTCGGCGCGAAGAAACGTGGCCGACACGTTGGCGCGTCCGCTGGGGTCCACCAGACGCAGGCCCCTGCCGCGTCGCAGCACGCCGGACCAGGAAGCGCCCCCGGGGAGTTCTTCCGTGTAGAGGAGTTCCATCATTCGACCTCGTCGCCGACCACGGTGAGCCGGACCATCGGGATGCGCTCGACCTTGGGAGTCGGCAGGGGTGGGTGGATGAGGTGGTCCAGATGGGCGCGGGTGCCCTGGAACACCGGAGTGGGCACCTGGGCGAATGCGCGCGGCCTGGGGACCGGAACCTCGATGTGTTCGCGAACGCGTCCCGGCCTGGGATCCAGCACCAGGATCCGGTCGGAAAGGAAGATGGCCTCGTCGAGGTCGTGGGTGATGAACACGATGGTGATGTCGACGTTCTTCCAGATCTGCAGAAGGTGTGCCTGCATCTGCGAGCGGGTCTGCGCGTCCAGGGCCCCGAAGGGTTCGTCCATCAGAAGCACCCTGGGACCGGCCGCGAGACTGCGGGCGATGGCGACTCGCTGCTTCATGCCTCCGGAAAGCTGGTGCGGATACTTCTCCTCGAACCCGCTCAGCCCCACCAGCTCGATCCATTCGCGGGCGTCCGTCTCGGCCGTGCTGCGCCCGGAACCGGCCATTTCCAGACCGAAAGCGACGTTCCGGAGAACCGTGAGCCAGGGAAACAAGGTGTACCCCTGGAAGACCATGCCGCGGTCCCGCCCCGGTCCGTCCACCGGGTGTCCGTCCACCAGGACCTCTCCAGAGGTCTTCTCCTCCAGTCCCGCCAGGATCCGGATGAGTGTGGACTTGCCGCAACCGGAGGCACCCACCACGCACAGGAATTCCCGGCGGTGGACGGAAAACGACACCCCCCTCAAGGCCTCCACCGGGCCTTGGGCGCTCTCGAAGGTCTTCCCGAGGTTCCGGACTTCCAGGACCGACTCCCGGCCCTTCATCCGGTCCAGGCGTTCCCTGGAGGCTCCGTCCGGAGACGGCGGAGCAGAGGGATTCGCGTCGTCGCTCACGCGAACACCTCTTCCGCCGCGGCAGCCAGGGCCGCGGTCTTGCGACGGCGGAAGAAACCCGGCTTGGCGTCCTTGCGCCAGGGGAACAGCCTCCGTCCGATCCAGGCGAACACCAGATCCCCCCCGAGCCCCACGACCCCGATGAGCAGGATGGCGGCCATCACGTTGTCGTACTGGCGGTACTTGGCCTGGAGGTTGATGAAATAGGTGATGCCGGAACTCGTCCCGATGAGTTCGGCAACGATCAGGTAGGTCCAGGCCCAGCCCAGCAGCACCCGTTGGTCGGTGTAGATGTCGGCGATGGAGGCCGGGAGCACCACCCTCCACAGGAGCTGGCGGGGTTTGGCTCCCAGCGTCTGGGCGGCCTCCACGAGCGATGGCTCGACGCGCCGGACCGTGTTGGCGATCACCAGCACTTGCTGGAAGAAGGTCCCGATGAAGATGATCGCGATCTTGGGGGCGTCGTTGATCCCGAGGATCGCAACGCACAGCGCCCCGAAGGCGGGAGCGGGAAGGTAGCGGAAGAATTCGATGAACGGCTCCGAGAGCCTGGTGACGGCGGGGATGGCGCCGCAGAGGATTCCCAAGGGCACACCCACCAGGCTGGACAGGAAGAACCCCCAGAAGATGATCTGGATGGAATGCCACATCTCCTCGTGGAGCCAACGCTCCTCCTTCAATCGGGGAGCGGTGGTGAACGAGGTCACCATGGCCACCGCGACCTGGTGGGGCGCGGGCAGGAACACGGGGTTGGCGGGGACTCCTGTTGCCGGTTTTTGGCCACGGGTCGTTTCCAGGGCGTTGGCCCGGTCGAAACCCTCCTTTTCCACCCGCAGTCCCGGCGTGAACCAGGAAACGTCACCCGGATCGCGCACCTCCACCAGAGGATGCCAGATCCAAGGCACGTAGCTGATCATGGCCCACAGGAGAAGCGGAATCCCGAAGGACAGCGCCCACAGGATCCGCCGGGAGCGTTCGTCCAGGTCCCCTTGGATCTTCCACAGCGAGCTGCGGCGTTTGGGCGTCTTGGGATCAGGCATGGCTTGGGCCCCACAATTCGGAGCTGGACGGGTCGTCCCGTCCGTTGGCGAAGCCGGGGGGGCCGTCCCTCCCGGGGTCCTGGAGCATCGTCCTGCAAGAGAGTCCACCAACTCTCCGAAATTGCAGGACCCTGCACCAGGGACCATGCTTGGATTCGCTCGCGTCTACTTCAGGGCGTCGATCTCCAAGGTGGAGTCCAAGTAGGCGGATGGCTTTTGGGTCTCCTTGTAGACCTTGTTGGCCAGATTGAACGTGTCCGAAACGGACATGGAATAGGGGATGCTGACGAGATCGGTCCCCGCCTGGAAGCGGGGGCGGGATTCCTCCAGTTTCAGGAAGCGGGTCCCGTCCAGGAACTTGGCATACTCCTCCGGAGCCACTCCCACCCTGGCGGCCATGATCTTGATCGCGTCGGCGCGAGTGGCCGGGTCGGCGATGTAGGCCAGGATCTTGTCCCACACCTTCACCACCTTCACCCAATCGTCTCGACGTTCCGCCAAGCTCTGCGGCGAGACGGACAGGAAGTCGTAGATGAGTCCTGGCTGGTCGGCGCTGGTGTAGATGGCCTTGGACCCCGGAAGGGCCTTCAGCGCCTGCCCGGCATTGGGCTGCCAAGCCCCGATGGCCGCGACGTCCCCCGTGGCGAGGACCTGGGCGGTCTGGTTGGTGGGCGTTCCCACCAGCTGCACGTCCGATTCCTTCAAGCCCATGGTCTGCAGGCCCTTGGTCAGGAGCAGGTGTTCCACCAGCCCGATCTCGATCCCCACCTTCTTGCCCTTGAGGTCCTTCAAGGTCTTGATGCCGGGTTTGGCCACGATCATGTCGTTGCCGTTGGAATAGTCGGTGACCAGGACGGCCACGCTCTTGCCACCTTGGGCGCCCGTCACCAAGGCATCTCCGGAGGCGATGGTCACGGCGTCCACCTTGCCCGCCGTGAAGGCGTCCATGGAAGGGGCGTATTCGAACCAGGAAAACTGGACATCCACGCCGGCATCCTTGAACCATCCCTTCTGGATGGCGATCTCGAAGGCGGTCCAGCCCGGCCAGTCGCTGTAGGCGATCTTCAAGGGCGCCTTGGGAGTCGCGACGGCAGCCGCCTTCTTTTGGCACCCTGATACCAAGCTCAACACGGCCAAGCATGCCGCCATGCGAATCATCTTCATGGAATCCCTCCTGATTGGGCAAGGAAGCCACGAATCAAGGGACGTGCCAGAGTCCGCGCGGCGGATGTCCCGCAGTCGAGATGACAATTTTATGGGGCAATTGGCGATGTGGCAACACAATTTAGACAATTGTCATTTTGAATTTGGCCGGTCCGGTATTGTTCAGTGTCCAATTTGGATGGAGATTCTGGGTTCATGCCGATCCTTTTTCTGATTCTTTCCCTGGCCGGGGGGCCGAGTCCACCCGAGGTGTCCGCGTCCCTGGCGCAGGCTTCGATGCTTCGGGAAAAGCTGGACGAGGCCGGTGCGCTCGCGAAATATCGAGAGGCGTTGCTCGAGGACTCCACCAATCTGGAGGCTCTCTGGAACGCGAGCTATCTGGCCACCATCCTGGGTGCGCGCGACTCGCTCCACCATTCCCCCTTGATGGACTTGGGGAGGCACCTCGCGGAAAAAGCCATCCAGCAGTGGCCCGACCAGGCGGAATCCCACTTCGCCTTGGCCGTCAACATCGCCATGGGCCTGAAGCATCTGCCCGTCCGGCAGAAAATGGAGTCGTCCCGAGCGCTGCGCGAAGAGATCCGCCGCACCCTGGAGTTGAATCCACGCCATGGTGGCGCGTGGTTCCTGCTGGGACGGTGGCAGTATGCCTACGCCACGTTGGGGACCTTCGAGAAGATGACCGCCAAGCTCTTCCTGGGCGGCATTCCTCCCGAGGCCACCTTGGCGAACGCGGAGGTCAGTTTCCGCAACGCTCTCCAGTGGAACCCGAACGAGCCCCTCTTCCACCTGGACCTGGCGCGCACCTTGGTGGCGGAAGGACGAAAGGACGAGGCGCGCAAGGTCCTGGTGTACGCCATCCACCTCGCCCCCCGGTCCGGCGACGACCCGCGGAATTTCGCAAAGATGCGGGATTTGCTCAAGCGCATCGAGGGGTGAGGGCTCTCCGGTTTTCCGGTCGTTTCGAGGACACGAGGGGCTTGCAGGTGCAGCAGCTCTAGATTCGCCAATGCAATCGGAAGCCAACCCCAGTCCGGGTGCATGCACCGAGAGGGAAGATGCGAATGAATCTCAACAAAATCAGGGACCTCCCAAAGGTCTTGTGGCTTGGCGTGTTGCTCGTGTCCTTGGCGCCAGGTGCTGAAACCTTCACCTGGCAGAACGTGAAGATCGGTGGCGGCGGCGGGTTCGTCCCGGATATCGTCTACAGCCCTACCCAGCGGGGGCTGGTGTACGCCCGTACCGACATGGGCGGCCTCTATCGTCGAGATTCCGTTTCCAAGACCTGGACCCCCCTGACGGATTGGATCGCTCCCTCCAACTGGGACATGCTGGGGGTCGAATCCTTCGCCACCGACCCGGTCCATCCCAACATCTGCTACTACGCGGCCGGGACGTACACGAACAGCTGGGATCCCGGAAACGGCCGCATCGAACGCTCCACGGACTACGGCGATTCCTGGACGACCGCCGCGCAGCTGACCTTCAAATGCGGAGGCAACATGCCCGGGCGCGGCATGGGGGAGCGGCTCGATATCGATCCGAACAGCGACAACGTCCTTTATTTCGCGGCGCGATCGGGCAACGGCCTGTGGAAGTCCACCAATTCCGGCCAGACCTGGGCCCGTGTCACGTCGTTTCCCGTCACGGGGGATTACGTGCAGGACGGAACCCAGGACTACACCTCGGATCCCGTCGGCATCGCTTGGGTCGCCTTCGACAAGAGCTCCTCGACGGCGGGGACGCCGTGCTCGCGCATCTTCGTGGGGGCCGCCCAGAAGAGCGGTCCAACCGTCTTCGAAAGCGACGACGCCGGTTCCACCTGGGCCGCGATCGCGGGACAACCGCTGGGTCCGGACACCTTGCACATCATGCCCCACCACGGGGTGATCCGCGACAGCGTCCTCTATCTTCCCTACTGCGACAAGGCAGGGCCCTACGATGGCGACTACGGCGAGATCTGGAAGTACAACTTCGTTGCCAAGGTCTGGACGGACATCACCCCCCACACCCACGAAAAGGACGAGGCCTGGGGGACGTCCACCCTCCAGAAGGAAACCCCGTATTTCGGGTACGGTGGTTTCGACGTGGATCCCGAGAATCCGCAGGTGATCATGGCGGCCAGCTTGAACAGTTGGTGGCCGGACGCCATCCTCTTCCGATCCACAAACGGAGGGGCCTCGTGGACAAAAAGCTTCTACTGGACCAGCTACCCCACCGCGAAATTCAAGTACACCCTGGAAACCACGTACCCTTGGTTGAACTGGGGAGTGACTGCCAGTTCCTGGCCGAGCACAGTGGAGCCCAAGCTCGGCTGGATGATCAGCGGATTGGCCATCGATCCGTTCGATTCCGACGAGATGATGTACGGCACGGGAGCCACCATCTACGGGACCGAAAACCTGACCGACTGGGGAGACACGTCCAAACCCCTGGTGGACATCAAGTCGGTGGCCGACGGAGTGGAGGAATGTGCCGTTCTCGCCCTCGCTGCTCCACCGGTGGTTGGAGGGACCGGGTCGAACGTGAAGCTCGTATCCGGTGTGGGCGACATCGGCGGGTTCGCCCATACGGATCTCCAGACCCCCACCCAGATGTTCCAGACGCCGCTCTTCACGACCACTTCGTCCCTCGACTACGCCGAACTCGCGCCCGTGAACATGGTGCGCGTGGGCACCTCGGACATCGGCATCGACCCGAACTCGACCAACCATATCGGGACGTCCTCGAACGCGGGACTGAGCTGGAACATGCTCTACGTGTTGGATACTTCCTACAACAGCGGTTCCGTGGCGATGTCCGCCAAGGCCAGCAGCATCCTCTGGGCCGCTGCGGGCAAGGTTCCGCAATCCGGAGCCGTCTACGCCTTGAAACCGACCAACCTTCCCCCCAACGCCATGGTCGCCTCCGACCGCGTCGACGACAGCACCTTCTACGCCTCCTACGACAGCGCATTCTACCGCGGATCGGGCGCGACCTACACGGCGAACCTCTCGGCGTATCCCGCGGGGACCTACCACATCAAGGCCGTACCCGGGCGACAGGGTCAGGTCTGGGTTCCTGCCGACACGCAAGGGCTTTGGCTCACCAAGGATGGCGGCAAGACCTTCTCGAGGGAGACCTCGGCGGTGCAGGAAGCCGATGTCGTCGGATTCGGCATGGCCGCTCCCGGCCAGTCCTACCCAGCGGTCTACATCACGGGCAAGGTCTCCGGTGTGGAAGGCGTTTTCCTCTCCAAGGATTCCGGTTCCACCTGGACACGGATCAACGACGACGCCCACCAGTACGCACAGATCAATTCCGCCATCACCGGAGACATGCGCCAGTACGGGATCGTATTCGTGGGCACCAACGGACGCGGCATCGTCTACGGTCAGGTGTCCAGCGGGGGCTCGGCCATCAAGACCGCGCAAACGCCTCCAAAGTCGACCTTGTCCCGCAATGGCAGGATTCTCACGGCATCGGGCACCAACATCCTCAGATTGTTCGACCTTCGGGGGGTGCTGCTGCGCGGGGGCGGTTCCGATGGTCGCAGCGCGAGCGTCGACCTGACGGGTCTGGGTGCAGGGGTCTACCTCGCCCGTTGGGGCCGCAACGCCCAAGCTGTGGCCGTCGGGGATTAGTCGTCCGATCCGGCACCCGGCGCAGGGTGCCCCTCAGCGCAAGGTGCGGAACACTCCCACGACTTTGCCCAGGATGCGGAAGTCGGGACTGCGAGAGCTGATCCAGATGGGCTCCATGGCCTCGTTGCGTGGTTGCAACCGGATGCGGTGGCGCTCTGGGTAATAGTCCTTCACGGTGGCCTCGTCGCCCACCAAAGCCACCACGGTTTCGCCGGTCTGCGCCTCCGATTGGGGGTGGGCGAACACGATGTCCCCATCCATGATCCCGATCTCGCGCATGGACTCCCCCTTCACCCGCAAAGCGAACGCTTGGGAAACCGGAAGCATGCCCTTGGGGAGAGACAGGGTTTCCTCCCAATGCTCTTCGGCCAAAAGGGGTTGGCCCGCCGC
>JGI12269J14319_10001093_pt1 | contig 26925 bp, 23 predicted proteins | sample PeaSoiSIISIP2007_FD_14319 | JGI IMG/M metagenome (IMG submission 14319)
GTGTAATCTGTGTAATCTGTGGTTCCCCGTTCAGAATTCCCCAAGGCGTATTTACAGTGTTTTTCCTTGTAGGTATAAAAAAATGCGGGATTTTAGGATAAAATTCTTACCAATCAGAATTATATAGCCCGGAATATTGATTTGTTGCTGATCCTTATAAAAATGATCATCCCATCCTTCTTTTGACAATATTTATGATGGCGAGTATAATATATCTAATTAAATATTCGTAATAAGCTCGAAGAATGTGAGGAATAGCTCAGTGAACCGTTCAGAGAGAAAGGCCATTGCTGGGAAACGCAATGTTCCTCAGAATAAAGGTGGTACTACGAAAGCTTTTCGTCCTTTGCCAGGATGAAAGGCTTTTTTCAGTCGGTTTGAGGAGGAAGCATCGAGGCAATTCCGCTATCAACTGGGATAGACGACAGGGACTGGGTCCGGATGCAAGAAGGGACGGTTCTTATTTGCATCTGGCTCATCCATATTGATGACTAACCTCAAACGTCCCGTTCGAGTCTTGCACAAGCCCTTAGAGTTCATATGCTCCTTAAGCATAGAAATTCCTCAGGCGTAGGTCGACGGAGTTAGGCGCGAACTCTATTTAGTTCAATTTACAGAATTTGCACTTGCAAGGCGTGAGTCGACGGAAGTTAGGTGTGAACGGAGGTTAGGTACGATCTGAGTTCTAGTGTCGCTATGTGCGTGCTTGGCACAAAGCTGTGGCGAGGCATCAAGACGGGACGGTTTCTCCCTTACATCTAAGCAAATCCCACCTCACCAGGTTGCTACGCCGCGGATCGGGTGACAAAAAGTGGATGTATAGAATTTGCATCCAAAGAACCCTCCCCATTTACATGCATCGGCATGCAAGAAAGAACCGTCCCTGTTTGCACCCCGTTTGCACCGGTCCCCGTTTGCATGGCATGCAACGAAGAACCGTCCCTGTTTGCATCCGTGTTTGCGTCCATATAGTTGAGATAAAAGGAGTTAGGAAAAAACAATGGTAGAAAAAGAAAAAGTAGAGATGGATAAAGCGTATGACCCTAGCCTTGTGGAGGGGAAGTGGTATCAATATTGGGAAAAAAGTGGGTTTTTCCATGCTGAGGTGAACAAGGAGAAAGAAGCGTTCAGTATTGTGATGCCTCCGCCGAATGTTACGGGGGCGCTTCACCTTGGGCATGCCATGGATAGCACGATTCAGGATATTTTGACGCGTTTTAAGCGGATGCAGGGCTATAATACGCTTTGGTTGCCGGGGACGGATCATGCAGGAATTGCGACTCAAGCCAAAGTAGAGGAACAGTTAGTTAAGGAAGGAACGAGTCGTCACGAACTGGGGCGGGAGAAGTTTATAGAACGGGTCTGGGAATGGAAAAGGCAGTATGGTGGACGCATTACTCAACAGTTGCGCCGTTTGGGTGCTTCTTGTGATTGGCAACGTGAGCGGTTCACGATGGATGAAGGGTGTTCGCAAGCGGTTCGGGAGGCTTTTGTTGATCTTTATAATAAAGGCTTAATTTATCGAGGGAATTATATTATCAATTGGTGCCCGAAATGTCATACTACGATTTCGGATATTGAAGTAGAACACGTTGACAGGGAAGGGAACTTATATCATCTGCGATACCCGGTAAAAGACAGTGACGAGGCGTTGATTGTGGCAACCACTCGGCCAGAAACAATGCTCGGGGATACGGCCGTGGCGGTTCATCCTGAGGATGAGCGATATCGTCACTTAATCGGGAAAACGTTGCTCCTTCCCCTTACGGTGCGGGAAATTCCGATTATTGCGGACGATTATGTAGATCGAGAGTTTGGGACCGGTGCCGTGAAGATCACTCCGGCGCATGACCCTAACGACTTTGAAATTGGGTTGCGTCATCACTTGCCTCAGATTGTCGTTTTAGACAAAGAAGCCAAGATGAATGAAAATGCAGGCCGTTATCAGGGAATGGACCGTTTTGACGCTCGTAAAGCCGTAGTGGAAGATTTAAAAACGGCAGGGGTTCTGGTCAAAATCGATGCTCATGCCCATGCAGTTGGAGAGTGCTATCGTTGCGATACCGTGATTGAACCGATGGTTAGTAAACAATGGTTCGTTAAAATGGGGCCTTTAGCGGAACCTGCGATTGATGTCGTCCGTGATGGGCGTTTGGAGTTTGTTCCGGATCGATTTGATAAGATTTATTTAGGTTGGATGGAAAACATCCGGGATTGGTGTATTTCTCGGCAGCTCTGGTGGGGACATCGCATCCCAGTTTGGTATTGCGAAGCTTGTGGTCAGGAAATCTGCTCAAAGGACGAACCGTTGACTTGTCCGAGCTGCGGAGCTAAGCAACTGAAGCAAGATCCTGACGTCTTAGACACCTGGTTTTCTTCGGGACTTTGGCCTTTTTCCACCTTAGGATGGCCGGAAAAAACGCCCGAACTCGAACAGTTCTATTCGACGTCTGTGTTGGTAACCGGGAGGGATATTATTTTCTTTTGGGTTGCGCGCATGATTTTCATGTCTATGGAGTTCATGAAGGAAGTGCCTTTCCCTAAAGTCATGATTCACGGACTGGTATTGGACGCCAAGGGGCGGAAGATGAGCAAGTCCCTCGGCAATGGTGTCGACCCGATTGAAGTGATTGAACAGTATGGGGCAGATACTCTGCGGTTTATGCTGATTACGGGCAATACTCCGGGCAATGACCTGCGTTTTCATCCGGAAAGGTTAGAGGCGACGCGGAATTTTTCCAACAAAATTTGGAATGCTTCTCGTTATGTGCTGATGAATTTAGAAGACTATGAGGAGGTACCCCGCGGAGAACTTACCCTTGCGGATCGTTGGATTCTTTCTCGTTATTCATCGACTGTGGAGAACGTCACGGTTGCTCTAGAAAACTTTGACCTTGGTGAAGCCGGGAGATTACTTTATGAGTTTATCTGGAATGAATTCTGTGACTGGTATATTGAACTCACTAAGCCTCGTTTGTACAATAAGGAGGATGTGTTAGCGCGGCGTACCGCACAATCCGTACTGTTCGAAGTCCTCGAAGGGACCTTGCGGCTTTTACATCCGTACATGCCTTTCCTGACCGAGGAAATATGGCAAAATCTCCCTATGCGGAGTGGAAACAGCATGAAAAGCATCATGATGCAGCCGTGGCCTGAAGTACCCATGTATCAAGATGTGCTGGCGGAGAAAAATATGACCTTACTCATGGAAGCCATCAAAGCGATCCGTAACATTCGGGCGGAGATGAAGGTGGCACCCGGACAGAAAGTAGAGATCATCCTGCTTGCTCCTGAGGCGAGCCAACGTGAGGTACTCGAAAAGGGGAAAGCAGACATCCTCAAATTGGCGGGAGGCGCGAGTGTAGAACTATTTGAAGCGCTGGCAGAGAAACCTTCTCAAGCGGCTAGTGCAGTTCTGGAGGGTGTAGAAATTTATCTTCCGTTGAAAGGACTCATGGATCTGGAGAAGGAAGTTGCCCGTCTGGAAAAGGAGAGTTCTGTGGCGACCCAGGATCAACAGATTTTGGAAGCGAAACTCAATAACCCTGGATTTACAGGTAAAGCACCAGCGCAAGTTGTGGCCAAAGAACGGGAAAAACTTGAGGCGGTATTGGCTCGTAAAGCGGCCTTAGAGGAACGTTTGAGAGAGTTAAAAGAGAATTAAAAGAGAATTAAAAGAGAACGCCTAGAAAAGGAAACAGGAGGGGGAAGCAGGTATGCCTGAAACACAACTGGAAAAGGAATATCAAGCAAGCTTAGAATACCTCGTTAACTTGACGACCTTCGGGATTAATTTTGGTTTGGGGCGGATAGAGGAACTTCTCAAGCGGTTAGGGAACCCAGAAAAGTCCCTGCGTGTGATTCATGTGGGTGGTACGAACGGCAAGGGTTCGACAACGGTCATGATCGCCCGTATTTTAAAGGCATCAGGGCATAAGGTCGGTGTCTTTACTTCACCTCATATGCATGATTGGCGTGAGCGCATGGTGATTAATGGCCTCATGATTTCCAAGGAAAGAGTTATTCAGGTGATCAAGCGCGTGGTTCCGTTGTTGGAAGACATGGTTGCTGAAGGCTTTGAGCATCCAACCGAGTTTGAAGTCAGTACTGCGCTCTCGTTTCTCTATTTTGCAGAGGAAAAGGTCGATTTTGCTGTAATTGAAGTNGGGTTAGGTGGGGCCATCGATTCGACAAATGTGGTTTCCCCACTGATATCTGTCATTACAAATGTNGGAATGGATCACATGGATTATTTAGGGTCGGACGTGGTNTCGATTGCTAAAGTTAAGGCGGGAATTATTAAACCAAACTCGGTCGTCGTAACGGCTGCTGAAAANCCAGACGTGATCCAGGTGTTGCGTGAACAAGCTAAGGCCGTAGGCGTTCCGCTGTGGTTGGTGGGGGAAGATGTTCGCTGGGAAAGCAAGTGGAGTGGAGAACTGGAACAGGAATTTGACCTCGTAGGGCTACATTCAACCTACTCGAAGTTGCGTCTAAAATTGATTGGGTTACACCAATTATGCAATGCGGCCACAGCGGTGACAGTTTGTGAAGTGTTACAAAGCGAATATGGGGTGAAGATCCCCCGCAAAGCTATTTATGCTGGCTTGAGCGAGGTTGAGTGGCCAGGACGCTTAGAACTACTTTCCCTGAAGCCTAAAGTCCTTCTGGATGGGGCGCATAATGTGGACGGGGCGCAGGCCTTAGTACAGGCTCTCCCCTTTTATACACGGGCTCGCCTCATACTTTGTTTGGGTATGCTGGCTGATAAGGAACGGGAAAAAGTGGTAACTATGCTGGTGCCCTTGGCGGACGAAATTATTATCACGCGTCCGGATTCCCCGCGTGCTGGAGACTGGAGGGCTCTGGGGAGTTTGGCGGAACAACACGGTCGTCCGGTATCCTGCATCGAAAACCCTAAGGAAGCGGTTATTTATGCGCTTAGTCGTCTTGAGGAACATGACATGCTTTGTGTAACTGGTTCAATCTATATGCTGGCAGACGCTCGTCTGGCTTTAATAGAAAAGTTGAAAACAGTGAACTAGAGCAACTAAAGATGGTCGATCTACCCCCACTTCTCTAGAAATGGGGGTCTTATAATTTAGATAAAAGGCATCGTAGGACAAAAACTTAACATACAATTTACACAAACCCATTAAGATTTGATATAATACTCTGTGGAATGAAGCGGCACTATTCTTGATGCTCGAACGTCCTGACGATAAGGTGTGAATTTCGCGCACAGAAGGCCGATTCTGTGGAGGTCTGAGAAAATTCTTAGGTTGGGGGTTATATTAGATGTTTGGTTTGTCACCAAAAGAAGATAAATTTTATCAGCTTTTTGCTCAAAGTACCGAAATCATCACTAAATCTCTGAAAAGGCTTGAAGGGATCATGCAGCAAGATTCCGTTTCCGCTGAAGACGCTGCTCAAATGCATCGGTTCGAACATGAAGCAGATAATGTCACTGCTAAGATTTTGGAGAGACTGAATTCCACGTTTATTACTCCGCTGGACCGTGAAGATATCTATAAGCTAGCTCAAGTATTGGACGATATCGTAGATTATTCTGAAGGTACTGTGGAACGGATGCTTCTTTACCGCACGGGCAAACCATCACTGGGAACACAAGAACTTGTCCATCTGGTGGGATTGGCAGCAGAGCAAATTCAGGCTGCGTTCTCTTGCTTAGGACACATTCATTATAAAAAGGCCAAGATTCAGGCTGCAGCTGAAGAAATCTATCACTTGGAATGCGCTGGGGACAAGCTTTATCGGCAAGAAGTAGCCCGGTTGTTTGAACACGAGAAAGACCCAATTGAGATTATCAAATGGAAAGAGATCCTGGAACACATAGAATCGATGCTGGATCATTGTGAATCCATTGCCGATCTTCTCAAAAGCGTGGTCTTAAAATATGACTAGTATAGGTGCCTTGTTAGTCGTTGTCGTTTTTTTAGCCCTTGCTTTCGACTACATTAATGGATTTCACGATACGGCCAATGCCATTGCCACGAGTGTTTCAACTCGGGCCTTAACCCCAAAACGGGCCGTAGTTTTAGCATCCGTATTTAATCTTGTTGGGGCTCTTTATAGTACCGGGGTTGCCCAAACGATTGCGAAAGATATTATTTCGCCCAAATACGTAACGCAAGAGGTTGTGATCGCCGCTTTGCTGAGCGCGATCGCCTGGAACCTCGTCACCTGGTATATGGGAATTCCAAGCAGTTCTTCGCATGCTATTATTGGCGGTATGAGCGGAGCTGCTGTTGCTAAAGTAGGTTTTAGCGTCTTGCAGTGGGAAGGTTTAGGCAAGATCTTTGCCGCGCTGATTTTTTCCCCGATTATTGGTATGATTTTAGGTTTTATCATTATGAAGTTATTGGCCTTGATTTTTGCCCATTCCGCACCATCCCGTGTTAATCACGGCTTTAAAAAAATGCAGATATTCTCGGCAGGATTGTTGGCTTTTAACCATGGGTCTAATGATGCGCAGAAATCAATGGGAATTATCACTATGGCTCTCATTGCCGTGGGGTTGCAGTCTCAAGCCATTTTGGACCCACCGCTTTGGGTGAAACTTGCCTGTGCGCTGGCTATGTCTTTGGGAACTGCTATGGGTGGGTGGAAGATCATTCATACTATGGGGGGGAAAATCTTTAAACTGGAGCCCATCAACGGGTTTGCCGCAGATTTGAGTTCCTCGATTGTCATTTGGTCAGCGACTGTATTCCCTGGTCTTCATCTCCCTGTTTCCACTACCCATGTCGTTTCAGGTTCTATCATGGGAGTCGGGAGTGCCAAACGGGTTTCAGCAGTGCGCTGGGGTGTGGCCCAACAAATGCTTGTCGCATGGGTTGTAACAATTCCCACAACATCTCTGCTAGCCGCACTTTTTTACACAATCTTATCTAAATTTTTTTAAAGGAGTTTATTTAAGGCCTTGGTCGGTTGATCAAAGGCCTTTTCATTTAACTTAAAGCTTCTATTTCCCACATTGCTCACATATCTTCCGGTAAAAGGGTTGTCCATGCAACACGGAAGGGGAATGGGAGCCATGAAAGGTTATGAGCGAGTTCGAATTGTCATTTTTTTGGTTCTAGGGATGATGGTCGGGGGTTTAGTTACTTGGGGGATTGGTAAGGTCTATTTGGGAATGGTAGGTCAAGCTAGTNGGGTGCAGGCCGCAGGAANACAAAAAAGCCCAAAAGTATCTAATGTCCTTGAGAGCACAGTACTGGTCCTGCCGGAAGCGACATTTTGGACCTGTCAGCTTGGCGTCTTTCAAAGTGAAGGTAATGCTCAATTAAGCAAAGAGAAGCTGCAAGTGTTAGCCTATAATGCCGAAGTGATTAACACCAATCCTTGGATAGTGGGCATTGGCTTGGGACATTCTGCGGATGAACTCCAAGGGTTGCGCCAATCCTTGGCCGCCAAGGGAATTCCCGTCGTTCTCAAACAAATTGTACTCCCGGAACGAACATTTCGGGTCACGGGAAATGGTTCGCGCCTGACGGTGGAACTGTTAACCAACGTCAATACAATACTCCAGAAGGGGTTGACAGCTGAAAGCCTAGCTCAAGAAAAGCAGGTATGGGATGCCTGGGCAGGTGGTCATCCACCCAAAGAATTGGAAGAACTCCACCAGTTATATAACCAAGTTCGAACGAAAACAAGTGTTGAAGAGCAAAGTGCCTTGGGATTGTCGCTATATTTTGCATCTCAGAGGGTTATTAATATATATTCTGGTAAATAATAGGGATAGAGGATTAAAACGAGAAATTGCGTTTTTCTTGGATAGTGATATAATTAACTATCTTATTTTTACAAACATAGTTGAGAAATGAGGGAACTTCTTATTGAAAACGCTAAAAATTCCAGAAGCGACAATTATTCGACTTTCAGTTTATTCACGTCATCTGACTGAAGTTGATCGGAAAGGAATTATTACCACCTCCTCGGGAGATATTGCTGATGGAGTTGGCGTTAGTCCTGCCCAAGTACGGAAGGATTTGGCCTACTTTGGAGAGTTTGGAACAAGGGGTGTTGGGTATAATGTTAAGGATCTCCGTCAACATATTCTGAGGATTCTTGGCTTAAGTGTTGATTGGAGCGTTACCTTAGTTGGGGCTGGAAACTTAGGGTTGGCTTTAAGTTCTTATAAAGGATTTAGCGAACGAGGTTTTATTATTACCAGTATTTTCGACTCAGATCCCGCTAAGGTGGGAACCTTGATCGAGGGCGTTGAAATTCTACCTATAGAGCAATTAGAAGTAGTGGTGAAACAAAACCACACGCAGATCGGTATTGTCGCTGTGCCTGCGGTTGTGGCCCAAGATATTGCGGATCAATTGATTAAAGCCGGCGTACAAGCTATCCTGAACTTTGCTCCAGTAGTTTTAAATGTTCCTCCGGAGATTGAATTGCGCAATGTTGACCTTGTGGTCAACCTAGAAGTCTTAACATTTAATGTGGGCGCTCAGTGGTTTTAAAGGAAGAACTAACATGCAAGTAGGGAGTGCAAGGAGGGACGGTTCTTAGTTGCATGGGCGCTACACCGTGAGGAGTGTAGAACCGTTAATTCAATGTTCTGTGATTGTACTGTTGTATATTAAGGGGTGTCTGTCGTATAATAGCACCATAAGAAGTGTATCTAGGGTTCCGCCGCGAGGGTCTGGACCGAGCGATACTGGTTGGATGGTACCAACTACACCGTGTGGGAAAAAAGCCCCGTGGCAAGTTCTTTAGAACTTGGCATGGGGCTTTTTAGGTGCGTTAAAGAAAGAGGAGGAGACAGCATGAATAAAAACCAGGGGAAGAAGATAACCGTGTACGATACTACGTTGCGAGATGGGGCTCAAGGAGAAGGAATTCATTTTTCAACGCAAGATAAGTTGAGTTACGTGAAACGGATTGAAGAGATGGGGAGTCTTTATGTGGAAGCAGGTTGGCCGGGTGCCAATCCACGAGACGAGGAGCTTTTCCAGCTAGTGCACGAGTTACACCCTCCTCTGGCGCGCATCGCGGCGTTTGGAAGTACATGTAAAGTCAATGAGTCTCCAGAAAATAGTAATATTTTACTTAATCTCCTCGCTTCTAAAGCTAAAACAATTACGATCTTCGGGAAGTCATGGGACCTGCATGTTCGTGATGTCCTGCGGACTACCAATGAGGAAAACCTCCGTTTGATTCGGGATTCAGTTTCTTTCCTGGTGTCACAAGGACGAGAAGTTTTCTTTGATAGCGAGCATTTTTTTGATGGATTTAAAGAAAATCCGGATTATGCGTTGAAGGCTGTCGCTGCTGCCCTAGAGGCCGGGGCGTCGATGGCTATTTTATGCGATACCAATGGAGGGTGCTTACCCGGAGAAATCACCGAAGGAGTCAGGGCCGTCATGCAGGCCTTTTCACCCCAAGAACTGGGAATCCATGTCCACAATGATGGTGGACTGGCTGTGGCCAATTCCTATGTTGCGGTGCAAGCTGGGGTGACTCAGGTTCAAGGGACCTGGAATGGGTTTGGGGAACGGTGTGGCAACGCTAATTTAAGTACTCTCATTCCCTTATTGCAGCTCAAAGGGGGATATGCAGTAGTTTCTGATTCGGCGTTGCTAAAGATCACCTCCTTTTCGCGCTACGTTGCAGAGCTTACCAACGCGCCCTTTGATGATAAACAGCCGTATGTGGGGCGCAGTGCTTTTGCGCATAAAGCAGGCATGCACGTTGATGCAATTCTCAAAAACCAACGTTCCTTTGAACATATGGATCCCGCTGGGGTTGGCAATGAGCGACGTATTTTAATCTCAGACCAGGCTGGAAAGGCCAATATTTTGGATCGCCTGCGGCGTTTTGAACCGACAATTAGTAAAGATGACCCACGAGTTGAGAAGACAATGGTTGAAATCAAAACGTTGGAACATAGTGGGTTTCAATTTGAAGCAGCAGAAGGAAGCCTCGATCTATTACTTCTGAAGATGCTTGGGAAATTTCCTGCTCCACCATTTGAAGTTTTAGATTATCATGTTTGGAGTGACCCCTTGCGCGGGGAACTCGATTCCGTTGCTGTGGTCAAAGTTAAAGTAGGTCAAGAGACCGTGCACATAGCCTCGGAAGGTAACGGCCCCGTGAATGCCTTGGATACCGCTTTGAGACAAGCTCTTGTAGGTTTCTTCCCGATTTTGGGGGAAAGTGAGCTAGTGGATTATAAGGTGAGGGTTTTGGATGGGGCGCGTGGAACAGAGGCCATTGTGCGCGTGATTATCGATACTCGCCTGGAACAGGATGTTTGGGGGACAATTGGGGTATCCAATAATATCCTGAAGGCAAGTACACAGGCTTTGCTTGATGCAATCAATTGGACGATTTGGAGGGGGAGGGCCCGCGAGACATTAGTTTAGCTTTGAGCTCGTCGTGAGGATCAAGTGTCCAGTCAGAGAAAATGCAGAAGAGGCGTAAGCTTTTTCTGCATTTTTTTGTCTATTCCCTCTATGCGCTGTTTTCAAGGTTAGAGCACCGCCATGGATGGCGAGGTGCCGCTCTGCCAATTCTGCGGGGGCCCCCCGTCTATACAACAGCAGACTCCCAAGTTTTAAGCCGCAATTCCATGAGACAACTTATAAAAGTATATGGAAGTTGGCTGTAGGTTTTTTATAGAGAGAAATAGAACACTGTCGAACTTGCGTAGTAATGTGGAAGATGCTACACTTACATGTAGTCACTGTCAAGACTAATGGATCATAGCAAAAATATAAGAGATGGAAGGGGAAAAACTATGGCGGTTGGGCGAAATTCCTCGGGGTCAGGAAGAACTGTATTGCTCATTCTGATCGGCGCTGCACTGGGGACTTTGGTTGGATTTGGCTTGGAAAAATACGGTATTTTTGCACCGTTTTTGCGGCCAGCCGTTATTGATGTACCTTCCCATACTTACTTGGATTTCTTTTTTTTCTCCCTTTCCTTTGGTTTTCGCTTGAGTATTACCATCGCGACGATTTTGGGAGCACTTGGAGGATATTTTTTGTCAAGGAAGTGGTAATATGCTCGTACTTGCTTCTTCGTCTCCTCGGAGGGCTATGCTGCTTCGCGACGGAGGGTACACCTTTCAAACGGTTAAGTCTTCTGTTTCAGAAGTGTTGTCAGAAGGGGTGCCGCCAGAGATCGGAGTTAGACATTTGGCTGAACGCAAAGCTCGAGCGGGTTTAGCTCACTGGTTAGATCTGGGCGGGGACATTCAGGATGTTGTGCTGGGGGCGGACACGATGGTGGTCCTTGGTGCCCGTATTTTAGGGAAACCGACCACACCCACGGAAGCGGAAGAAATGCTGCAGAGTTTAAGCGGCAGAACACATGTCGTTTTAACCGGCGTGGCGTTGATTTCCGGATCGGGAAGATTGGAAGCGGACGTGGTAAAAACCGTTGTGCATTTTCGTCAACTTTTAACGGCTGAAATCAAGGCGTATGTAGTCGGTGGGGAACCGATGGACAAGGCCGGAGCCTACGGAATTCAGGGGGAAGCAGGGAAATTTGTCGCGTCCTTTGAGGGATCACTGACAAATGTCATTGGCTTACCGATGGAATATCTCTTGGAACATCTTAGGGCGTGGGGGATTGAACAGACAAATATCGCCTCACGCGAGGTGGAAGATGGATTATCGGCGTTTGAAGGATTTACCAGAAGAACTTCTGCCACGTGAGCGGCTCTACCAATTNGGCCCTGAAGCATTATCTAACCGCGAAATCTTGGCGATCTTGCTCCGTACTGGTATCAAAGGAGAAAACGTTTTGACGTTGGCAGAACGCATTTTGGTCGAAGTCGGTGGGCTTGCGGGGTTAGGAAAGCTGACGGTTCATGAGTTAGCCCAAATACATGGCTTAGGGAAAGCAAAATCGGCAGAAATAAAGGCCGCTCTGGAATTGGGGCGTCGTTCAGTTTCCGTCGATCCGATGTCCAGACCTGTGGTCAATTCTCCGCAAGATGTGGCGCACATAGTGATGGAAGAAATGCGGTTTCTTGATCGTGAGCACTTCCGCGTTGTTTCTCTATCGACGAAGAATCATGTACTGGGGATCAGTCCCGTCTCAATCGGTTCACTCAACTCATCCTTGGTTCATCCGCGGGAGTGTTTTAAAGAAGCGATAAGGCGTAATTCAAACGCGATCATTTTATTGCACAATCATCCCAGCGGTGATCCAACTCCGAGCCAGGAGGATATTGAGGTCACGCGTCGTTTGGCAGACGGGGGAAAGATTCTCGGCATTGAAGTACTTGACCACGTGATCATTGGAGATAACCGATTTATCAGTTTAAAGGAACGTGGTATCTTATAGATTTTGGAAGGAGTTTTAGCAAACCATGTTTAATTTTTTCAGCAGGGACTTAGGAATTGATTTGGGAACTGCAAATACATTGGTTCATGTTAAGGGAAGAGGAATTGTTGTACGAGAGCCCTCCGTAGTGGCGATGGATATAACGACTAAGACCCCTCTGGCTGTCGGCGACAAAGCTAAGGAAATGATCGGTCGGACTCCTAGTAACATCGTAGCAATTCGCCCCTTGAAAGATGGGGTTATTTCTGATTTTAACGTGACACAAAAAATGTTGAAATATTTTATTAGTCGTGCCTTAGGGACAGAGCACCCTTTTATACGTCCACGGGTGGTTATTTGTGTGCCTTCAGGCGTCACTCCGGTTGAGGAACGAGCGGTTAAAGAAGCGGCTATGGCAGCTGGTGCGAAAGACCCGATTATTTTGGAAGAGCCCATGGCCGCTGCCATCGGTGCAGGTCTCCCAGTCAGTGAACCGACCGGCAATATGATCGTAGACATTGGGGGCGGAACTACGGAAGTGGCTGTTATTTCCTTGGGTGGGATCGTAACAAGTCGTTCTATCCGTGTGGCCGGAGATGAAATGGATGATGCTATTGTAGCGCATATTAAGAGACGTTATAATTTAATGATCGGTTATCGCACTGCAGAAGCACTCAAATTTGAAATCGGGTTTGCGTATAAGGCAGAACCCGGTATGTTCACGGTGCGTGGACGAGATTTATTAACCGGCCTCCCTAAAACTGTCGAAGTGACCTCAGAAGAAATTCAAGAGGCTCTGCAAGAACCGGTTATGGCCATCGTCGATGCTGTGAAATCGTGTTTAGAGAAAACTCCGCCGGAATTGTCTTCAGACATTATGGATCGAGGCATTATGATGGCAGGTGGTGGTTCTTTACTCCGTAATTTAGATAGACTTATCTCGGATGAAACGGGGATTGCGGTGCACTTGGCGGAGGACCCTCTATCATGTGTCGTGATAGGGACTGGTCATGTTCTAGAACATTCAGATATCCTTCGTAAAATTGCCGCCTCGCAAAAGAGTTAAGAGCGGGGAGGAATAATGGTGGGGAAAAGAGTTAATGTAACGGGAATTGCGGTTCTCGTTTTCTTTCTGTTATTAGGCGTACTTATTAGTATCCGTTTAACGGGATTAGGTAGTAATTTTCCAAATCCCATTGGAGGAACCTTACAACGCGTTTTAAGTCCGATCGAAAAGCTGATTCTTCAGATGGGGAATGGAATTCGGGATAATACAAAGGTATTGTGGGACTTCCGAGGGGTCCAGATTGAAAATGAAGCTCTTCAAAAGAAAGTGGATCAGCTAACCGGGGATAATTTGAAACTGAAAGAACAAGTTTTAGCCGGTATGCGTTACACAGCACTTGATCAAGGGCAGTTTCGCAGCCCCTCTCTGGAAAAGTTTGACAAAATAGGGGCTAGTGTTATTAACCGGAACCCGACTACTTGGTATCGAACCTTGACTTTGAACCGAGGCAGCAACGATGGAGTTGCAGCGAATGACCCAGTCATCGGCGCTTTGGGGCTGGTGGGAAAGATTGTTTCCGTCTCATCGAATACCTCTGAAGTTTTGATGATTCTTGACGGGGAAGGGCAAGTAAGCGCACTGGTACGTGGCAGCACGGGCGATGGGACTTTCGGAATTGTGCAAGGAACCTATAAGCGCGGGTCACGCCTAACTCCAGAAGGGAATTTACAAATGCTCTTTCGCAGAGAGGATAATGTCAATGCTGGAGACCTAGTGTTTACTTCCGGTGACGGTGGGGTTTACCCTAAAGATGTTCCGATTGGGAAAGTAAAGGAAATTCAGCTTGACCCTTCGGGTTTGCTTAAAACCGCTTATATTGAACCACTGGTCGATTTTGATTCCCTCGAAGAGGCTTATATCGTTAAAACAGTGGGGGGGAAATAATGCGCTATGTTTTGCTCACGGTGATGTTTCTGCTGAGTCTTATTTTGCCAGGAACAGTCTTTCATTTTTGGGCTTGGTCAGGAATCAAACCGGATTTACTCATGCTCTTAACGATCTATATGGCCATGCATCGACGGTTGCGTGCCAGTGTGTTATGGGGGCTGGGCGCAGGTTTATTAGAAGACTTATATTTGGGACGGTATATTGGCATGTATACGCTTACCCTCGCAGTGGTCGCCTATTTGAGTTATTGGCTTGCCGAGCGCTGGTATCGAGATAATTTCCTTTTGACAACTTTTATGGTGTTTATCGTCACCGTAGCAGGGCAAGTCGTGGTCGCCTTTCTGAGCCTGGGAGCCGGGCTTCATTGGTCTTTAGGGGATATTGGTCAGTTAGTTATTGGAGTTGCTCTCTATAATGCTATTCTAGTTCCGGTAACCTACCCGTTAATTCACAGGTCCTTCCTGCACGGTTGGCTGCGGTATCGGCCCCGCTATGAACGGTAAGGAGGTTTTGCAAGTTGGAAGATAACGAACGAAAACCATATGTTCATCGTCTCTGGGGGTTAAGTGTTGTAGTGGTGCTCGTTTTTTTGATTCTGGGCTATAACCTTTGGCGTCTACAAATCTCTCAAGGTTCTTATTTTGCTGCCAAGGCGCAGGGAAACGCTTTGCAACTTGTCAAGGTTCCTGCTACAAGGGGGGATATTGTCGACAAAAACGGCAAGATTTTAGTGACGAGTGTTCCTGAGTTCGCTCTCAACTTGGACTGGTTGGATTTACAACAGTCGAAAACTAGTAACTGGAAAGATGTTGTCCGGCGCTTAGCGGGTTTTATTAAATCGTACTGGCCCAATCCTAATGAGTCGGTTGAATCAATCACTGAAGATATCCTAGTTAATATTCAGAATCATCAATGGGAGCGCTATCGCCCGGTAATGATCCTAGAGCATGTCCCTCAAAATCTCCAGGCCGTCATTGCTGAGCACCAGGACGAGCTGCCGGGAGTGAGTGTAGACCCTGTCCCGGTCCGAGCTTATCCTCAAAAAGTGTTGGGCGGCCAGCTCCTTGGGTATGTCCGTGAGATAGCAGATACGGAAATAGCCCAGTTTAATCAAAATCCGGATGCGCAAAAAGCTGGTTTTGAGTATGCTCAGGGGGATATGGTTGGCAAGATGGGGGTAGAAAAATCCTATGATTTCTGGTTGCGTGGTAAAGAGGGCATACAACAAGTTGAAGTAGACAATAGTGCCCATCCAGTATCCAAACAGGTGGTCCAAGCACCAGAAGCGGGCAAGACGGTCCAACTGACGATCGACGCGGATCTACAAAAAACCGTAGAAGATAGTCTCGATCAAGTCATTGCTAATGTGCAAATGCATACCAATCCCAATGCCAAGTCTGGCGCCGCTGTAGTGATCGATGTAAACACAGGCAAGATTTTGGCTATGGCTTCTCGACCAGGGATGGACCCGAACGATTTAATTGGCGATATTTCACAGGAAATGGCGGATAAATATTTCGTTAATAAAGAAGCAGCTTCTCTTAATCGGGCCATAACCGGCGTCTACCCGCCGGGATCAGTTTTTAAAATGGTGACAGCGATGTCGGCCTTGCAACTTAATGTGACGACACCGGAAGAACGGATTAATGATGTACTGTCTTCTTTGGGAAATCTTGCTTCTCAGCAACAAGGGTTTGTAGAATGGGGCGGCAATAATTTTGGCCTGGTGAATCTTTATCGAGCCTTGGCCTTATCTTCCGACATTTATTTTGAAGTGATGGGTCGCCGAGCTTTTGAAGCCAACCCGGAAACGATCGGTCAGATCGCTCATGAATTTGGGTTAGGGGTGGACACTAACGTTGATTTGCCTGGAGAAGCCAAGGGACTCGCACCTTCACCAGCCTGGAAGAAAGCCAATTATGGCCCTACTTATGAAAAGCTACGTGATAAAAAGCTGGCAACCATTGAAAGTGACTATGCCCCAAAACTTGCGCAGGCCGCGGATGCCAAAGCTAAGCAGAAGTTGCAAATGGCAAAAGACTCAGAGATTTATCAGGTTGGCGTTTGGTACAAGCAAGCGGTTAGTGAAAATGTTGACTGGAAGGTGTATGATAGTTACAACAATGCCATTGGGCAAGGGTATAACGACTACACTCCACTGCAACTAGCCAATTACGTAGCTACGTTGGTGAACGGCGGAAAACATTATCGTCCGTATGTGGTCGATAAACTGTTGGATCCCATCACGGGGAAGGTAGCTTTGCAGAACCAACCTAAGGTTCTAAATACAGTATCGGTTTCTCCAGATGTACTGGATACGGTCAAAAAAGGGATGGCCGCCGTAACGAGTGGTGAAGGGACGGCTAATTTCATGTCCTATGATCTGCCGGAATTTTCCGGAGGCGCTAAAACAGGAACCGCTCAGATCGGGTCCAAAGACACGATTTCCGGCGAGATCTATAATGGTGTATTTGTAGCCTTTGCTCCTTACGATCACCCGCAGATTGCTTTTGCTGGGGTTGTGGAATTTGGAAGTCATGGTGGAGACACGGCAGGTAAAGTCGCTGAGGCGGCCTTTATGAAGTATTTTGGTTGGAAGTCCACGAATGGAGGCTGAAAAACGAGGAAATTCGTCCTCGTTTTTTCAAATTGTAAAAAGGGAATTGGGACAGGCTTGTAGAATTTATAGAGAGCATTTAATAAGACAAACGATGGGGGATTGTGCAGGTTGACACGGACAGAACATGTGGCACTTAAGGGAACCCGCGATGGCTTGGTCCTGTACCTTGATCCAGTTGCGGACTTCGGATTGCTGATGAATGAACTCGATAAGCTATTGAAGGATTCTGTTCAATTCCTACAAGGCGCGAACGTCCGGTGTTATGCAGGGACAAAGGAATACGCCGAGGACGAACACGTTATGTTAGTTACAGTCCTAAGACAACATCATCTGGAATTTTCCGGATGGTTGACTACGGAAGAAGTTTATGTGCCCGGGAAGGTCCAAGCCTATACAGAGGATAAAGAAACCCGACTTCGGGAGGAAGGGATGGTGGAGGGAAGCTGTCTCTTTGTGGAACGCACACTTCGTTCCGGAAAGAGCGTGCAATTTGAGGGTCATGTTGTGGTGCTGGGTGACGTTAATCCCGGGGCGGAAATTATCGCAACCGGTAACATTGTCGTTTTAGGTTCCCTGCGGGGGGTTGCCCACGCTGGAGCGACGGGTGAACGGAGAGCCTCAGTGAGCGCTTATCATTTGGCCCCTACCCAATTGCGCATTGCGGATTTGGTGACTAGGGCACCGGATGAGGAAGCCAGCGGGCGGGGTCCAGAAATCGCCAGAATCAAAGATGACCAATTGATTGTAGAGATGTCTGGTATGAATAGCAGGCGCGGCAAGGATCGTTAGTGCAGAATAAGTCTAAGTGGAAAGGTAGGTCTAAATATGGGTGAAATAATCGTTGTAACCTCCGGAAAAGGGGGGGTAGGCAAGACGACAACATCTGCAAATATTGGCACAGGGCTGGCTGCCGCAGGGCATAAGGTCGTCCTTGTTGATACGGATATTGGTTTGCGGAATCTCGATGTGGTGATGGGACTGGAAAACCGCATTGTTTACGATCTAGTGGATGTAACCAGTGGGAATTGTCGTTTAAAACAAGCACTCATTAAAGATAAACGTTTTGAGAATCTTTTTTTGCTTCCAGCCGCCCAAACAAAGGACAAATCAGCTGTTAGCCCCGAGCAGATGAGAACTTTAGCCACAGAACTGAAAGAAGAATTTGATTATGCGATCATTGATTGTCCAGCAGGAATCGAACAAGGCTTTCGCAATGCGATTGCCGGCGCAGACCGGGCGATTGTCGTTTGCACGCCGGAAGTAAGTGCAGTGCGTGATGCGGACCGGATTATTGGCCTCTTGGAAGCGGCGGAGTTGAGGAACCCGAAGTTAATCATCAACCGAATTCGTCCGGAAATGGTAAAACGTGGGGACATGATGGATATTTCAGATATCTTGGATATCTTGGCCATCGAACTTATCGGTGTCGTCCCAGAAGACGAAAGTATCGTGATTTCTACGAACCGCGGCGAACCTGCTGTAATGGATCAGGCATCAAAAGCTGGAGAGGCCTATCGGCGAATTACCAGGCGGATTAAAGGGGAAGAAGTAACCCTGATGAATCTTGATGTTCCCTTAGGAATTTTTGATAAACTAAAGAAACTCGTTGGTATACGCTAACCGTTCGGTACTGAGAGGGGGAATCGTCCTTGTTAGAATTTATCAGCCGAATGCTAGGCAAGGAAAGTGCCTCGAGCAAGACGGTGGCCAAAGAACGCCTTCGGCTCGTTCTGGTACATGATCGTGCCAGCATTTCGCCTGCCATGCTTAATAGATTAAGGGAAGATCTAATCAAAGTTATATCTAACTATATGGAGATTGACGAAGCAGCACTAGAGTTCAATCTATTACAGGATGATAACGAAGTGGCTTTGGTTGCCAATATTCCAGTCGTAAAGATGAAGCGGGATTATGCGACCAAGACATAAACTACCCACTCCTCTAAGAGGATGGTGGTTAGAATGTTGTTCTTTATTTATATTTACAAGTACAGTTAAGAAGGGGCTATCTCGCCATAGAAACGTGATTTCTATGGCGAGACGCCCCTTTTTAGTAGGTATAACTACACACTTACACTTACACTTACACTTACACTTACACTTACACTTATACCTATAACCTAAAATCCCGCATTTTTTTATACCTACAAGGAAAAACACTGTAAATACGGGAAAAAATAATGATTCGTAATTCAATTTGCAGGTATAATTTTTCACGGGAATCAAGGCTATAATTGGTCTTTAGAAAAGGTTAATTCTTTACATCTGAAAGAATTTAACAACAAAAACAGAATTACCAAGGCAATTAATGCACCAGTCGAATCCAAGCCCACATCAGACAATAGCGGAGTCCTATTCGGTACAAACATCTGATGAAATTCATCAAACGCCCCGTATGTTGTAGCAAAAATCCAGGCAATCAGATATGAAAATTTCTTTTCTTTTAATGTTCTTTGTACTGCTACGGCAATCAGACCGAAGATCAAGATATGTGCAGATTTCCTGGCGAAAACGTTATACTTATGGAACATATGTTCTGTCGCAATAAATGTGCCGTGTGATGACGATGTTAAGTAAAATATCATGGTGCATAGCGAGATGGCTATAATCATCCAATACAATGTTTTTCGTTTCACTTTCTCACCCCTGAATGATTATAGCACACTGATTGATAGAGGTCTTTAGCGAAGCAAAAAGAAGACGCCTTATTTAGACGCAGCTGTTGGTCAATCTTTCTCATCTCCAAGATGAGCACCATAATTGAAAAACAATATCACAAATACGAATAGGCAATATAAGGCTAGCCCTTTCATCAAGATGATCATCCCCCATGAGAGACATACTTTTACTTAGTATACCCACTAATTACTATGAAAACGTGACCATTATATGAAGATATTGTGACGTTTATTTCGACCCACGACCCTCGGCCATGGCGCTTTGGCATAAGTTATAGATGTGTTATAATAGACAAGTATTCTGCTGAGTATACTTAGAATACGGTACACGGACTTTTATTCTGAGTTTTATTGAAGTCGGTGTCTTGGAAGTAGATAACCAGAGGGGAATTTATCATCTTGGATAAACGAACATTAAGAAATTTAGATTTTTTATTCATTTTATTTACGTTTTTGCTATTAGCAGCCAGTCTTATCATCTTAAGTACGGCTTCAATTAATGTGGATAAATCAAGTCCTCTACACTATGTCAAGGAGCAAGCCTATTGGATTATGAGTGGAATTTCGATTGCAACGGTCCTCGCAGTGATCGATTATCAAAAATGGCGCCGTTTGCGATGGTGGATTTACACCCTTAATCTAATCTTGCTGTTAGCGGTTATCTTTATTGGCAACTCGGCCAAAGGGGCAACCCGGTGGATTCAGATTACATCAAGCGTGAGTATCCAACCCTCTGAATTTGCCAAAATCTTTATTATAATTACCCTCGCTGATTTTTTAACGTATCGGAAAGGAAAGCTCAATAACTATAGGGATTTCGTATTACCGTTTTTATTTGTGCTTTTGCCCATGCTGTTCATCTTGAAGCAACCTGACTTAGGAACCGCCTTGGTTTTTGCGGCCATATTTATAGGTATGATGTTTGTGGCTGGAGCAAATCCCTGGAAATTCGGAGGTTTGTTACTCTGCGGGGTTGGCATCATTGGGGTAGCGCTGTCGCTCCACTTCGCGACAAACTTGCCAGGTTGGCTACATTGGGCCCAAGGCCTCCCCCTTCCCATGCAAGATTATCAATTAAAGCGGCTCGTCATCTTTGTAAATCCGGCTGCCGACATGTCTGGGGATGGCTACCATATTATTCAATCGATTTGGGCTATCGGATCGGGAGGGTTATGGGGAAAAGGGTACCGAATGGGGACACAGGGCCAGTTGAACTTTCTGCCGGAGCATCACACAGACTTTATCTTTTCGGTGGTTGGGGAAGAGTTCGGCTTTATCGGGACAATTACGTTGCTGTTCCTCTTTTTGATCTTTATTTTACGCAGCATTAGTATCGCCTTAAAAGCGCGGGATACGTACGGAATGTTAATCGCCACGGGTGTGGTATCGATGTTTACCTTTCATATTCTGGTCAATGTAGGCATGACCTCTGGGATTATGCCCGTAACGGGTATCCCACTCCCGCTGATTAGCTATGGTGGAAGTGCTATGTGGTCAAACATGGCAGCGGTCGGACTGCTACTAAGTGTCAATTTAAGACATCAGAGGCTGATGTTTTAATTAAGTAGAACTGCTGAAGGGCTCGATACATCGGGTGCTTCAGCAGTTCTATTTTTTTTGCGCTCTCATAGACTATTAAGGGATGTACGAGCCTAATCGTGGCTCGTAAAAGGAGGCAGAGAGTGAGATGAATCCTTTTGAACGCTGGGACGACTGGGAATGGGAACGGGCAATCCATGAAGTGGGGAAAGAACAGGGACGGGGTAAATCTGCACCGCGCTTCAATCAGCAACCCGGACGTAATCGAAGCCCAACGAAGCCGGGCTGGGGGAACATCTTTAAACATTGGAACGGAACTCAGAAACGAACCATCATAGCGGCGGCCTTATTTCTGTTAGTCTTTTTTAGCGCCAATGGCCCAGACGGAGTTTCACTTACGATCCATTCGATTTACCGGAGCGCAATGGACTCGGGTAATTTTTACGAATCAATAAACGGCATGGCCAAGGATGCCTTGTCGCTTGGTGGGGTGGGTAATAAGAGCGTTCCTGTCGATGCGAAGATGAAAGGGATGTTTTTGCCCCCTATTTCCGGGGCTGTAGTTGCTGCATTTGGAGCTGTGGGAGAAGGGGGAAGCAATGCCTTGGGTTCAATTCATAACGGGATTGATGTGGCAAGCGCTTTGGGGATTCCCGTCGTTTCACCCGCGGCTGGGGTTGTTACCTTTGTGGGGACTGACCCCCAATTAGGAAAGATCGTAAAAGTGGATTTTGGAGATGGCTGGACCACAGTGCTCGGGAATCTGGGCGAAATTACTGTGCAAAAGGGTCAGCGGGTTGAGAGGGGAGAAGTTCTTGGAACGGTTGGGCTTTCCGCGCCTCTGAAGAAGCCCTGGCTGCATTTCGAATTGAGAAAAGATAATCAGCCGGTGAACCCGATACCCTACCTTGTACCACCCAAATCTTAAGAACATTGAACATCGAACCACGTAAACGAGGAGGAGGAAAAATGGAACTCGTAAAAATTTACGGGGTGAGCATTCGAATCCATCCCACATTTCTCTTAGTTTTGGCAATCTACGGAGTCCTGGGTTTAGTAGCCCAGGCTCTTCTCGTCTTTAGCCTAGTGCTCGGGCATGAATTGGCGCATCTCTTGACGGCTAAAGCGTACGGATTTAAAATCGTGGGGCTGGAGCTATTTCCCTTTGGAGGAGCGGCTTATTGTGATGACCTCTTTGAAGGGAGAAAACTGGAGGAGAGCGTGATGGCGTTCGCCGGTCCAGCCTTTAACGTGGTACTTTTGTTTGGGGCACAGGTGTTAAGGTGGAATGGGATGTGGGCGGGAGAACTGGCTGAGGATTTTGTACGGTATAACTTTTGGCTGGCGGCCTTTAATTTGATCCCCGTTTTGCCGCTTGATGGCGGACGTGTTCTGCGGGCTATTTGCGCAGAAGGTTTCGGATTCGTTCGGACTACGAAGTTTCTGGCCAGGGCTGGTCAATGGTTAGGCGTTCTTTTTGCTCTTTACGGGATACTTTTGTGGAGTAAAGGGAATTTTACAGAAGGGACGCTCACCTATATTATTTTAGGGGGATTCTTTTGGTTGGCGGGGAGTAAAGAAATCTCAGCGGCTCATATTACCTTCCTCAGGCAATTGACACGTAAAAAAGAGGAATTGGTAAAAAAAGGGTTGATGCGCAGCAAATGGCTAACCGTACACAGCAGTACTCCGCTGGTACGAATTGTTGAGGAGTTTACCCCGGATCGTTACGCTCTGGTCTCCCTGACCAATGAAAAAATGGGGCTGGATAAAATACTGACAGAGACGGATGTGGTGGAAGGGATGATGCGTGAGGGAATCCGTTATCCGGTGGGTAAACTGTAGGGATATTAGAAAGGGAATTCAATGATCTGACACATCCGGTTGCTGACTTCTGGATTCTGTGGACGAGACCTGTAAATATAGGGGAATTATGATATAATGAAAGATCATAATGTAGTACAAGGAGGCCTCGTTGACACCATGAGTATATTAACTGCGGCGGAGATACGCCGGCAGGTCGAACGGTTCTTACCTAAAGTTTTGAAACCAAGCAGGTATTTAGGATCAGAATGGAATGCGATTCAAAAAGACTGGGCCACAACGGAGGTTCGTATGGCCTTTGCCTTCCCGGATGTGTATGAAGTGGGAATGTCCCATTTAGGAACAAGGATTCTCTACCACCTAGTCAATTCCTACCCGGAATTTCTTTGCGAAAGGGTTTTTACGCCTTGGGTGGATATGGAAGAGGAGATGCGTGAGAGGCATATTCCCCTGTATGCTCTGGAATCATTTCAACCGCTGCCAGGGTTCGATGTGGTTGGCTTTACCCTCCAATATGAAATGAGTTTTACCAATATCCTCAATATGCTTGATTTGGCGGGAATTCCGCTGCACACGGAAGACCGTGGGGTCGACGATCCTTGGATCATAGCTGGAGGCCCTTGTGCCTTTAACCCAGAACCCCTCGTTGGGTTCATTGACTTCTTTCTGCTGGGAGAGAGCGAAGAGCAGCTGCCTGAAGTGCTACACCTGATAGCCGAACAAAAGAAAAACCCTCTGCCTAGGCATGACTTTTTAGTGAGAGTCGCCCAGGTACAAGGGGTCTATGTCCCAGACTTCTACCATGTAACCTACAAGTCCGACGGTCGTATCGAGAAGATTGAGGCAGAGGCTGGGGTTCCTGCTGTGGTAGGAAAGGCTATCGTTAAAGATTTTGACCAGGCGTTTTTCCCCACCAACCCAGTTGTCCCCTACTTGGAAATTGTGCATGATCGGATGATGCTAGAAGTCATGCGGGGCTGCTCGCGAGGGTGCCGGTTTTGTCAAGCGGGAATGATTTATCGACCGGTTCGGGAACGTTCTTTGGCAACGCTTCTGAAGCAAACGGAGGAATTGGTGCGGTCTACAGGGTATGATGAGATTGCGCTCACCTCGCTTTCCAGTGGGGATTATACCTGTATTCAGCCCGTAATTCAGAAGATACTTGAGAACCATGGAGCAGAGGGAGTAGGGATTTCTCTCCCCTCGTTGCGGGTAGATTCCTTTGATGTCGGTTTAGCAGAGACCGTACAAAATGCCCGAAAATCAGGATTAACGTTTGCTCCAGAAGCTGGCTCACAGCGCTTGCGCGATGTCATCAACAAAGGGGTCACGGAGGAAAATCTCTTAAATGCAGTTGAAGCCGCCTTTAAAAAGGGCTGGTCGACCATTAAATTGTACTTCATGGTGGGGTTGCCTACCGAGACGCAGGAAGACATTGATGGAATTATCGATCTTGCTAAAAAGGTTGTCAATTTAGGCACAAAACTTGGCCGCCGAAATATTACGGTGACAATCTCGACGAGTATCTTCGTGCCGAAAGCTCACACTCCGTTTCAATGGGAACCTCAGGAAGCAAAAGCTTCGGTGGAGCTTAAGCAGAGATATCTTAGAGAAAAATTGAGAGATCGTCGCTTTAAATATAATTATCATGATGTGAAGACAAGTTATCTGGAAGCGGTTTTTGCCAAAGGGGATCGGCGCTTGGCTCCGCTCCTAGAATGGGCTTTCCAACATGGAGCCCGTTTTGATGGCTGGTCGGAACAGTTTCGTGAAGAAGTCTGGATCGAGGCGTTTACAGAGTTAGGAATTGACCCGCACTTTTATGCCAACCGGGCGCTGGATTATGATGATATCCTCCCCTGGGAGCATTTAGAGAGCGGGGTAACGAAACGGTTTTTGGTGGAAGAGCACCATCGGGCCCTGCAGGAAGCCAAGACGATCGATTGTCGGTATGATGTCTGTACCGGGTGTGGGATTTGCCCCGATAGAGGGGTTCAGATTGAGTTGAAAGGGTGAGTGCCAATGCGGCTAAGAATCGCCTATACCAAAGTTGAAGATGCAAGATATATCGCACACCTTGACCTAACACGGGTGTTTGAACGGGCGATGCGTCGGGCGGGGATCAATATGACTTATACGGAAGGCTTTAACCCACGGCCCAAGATTTCCTTCGGTTTCGCCCTAGCGGTCGGGACAGAAGGAGAGCGGGAGTATGTGGACATTGATATCCAACGTGATCTGGATTTGGGGGAAGTTTTAGCGCGTATCCAGGAGCAGTTGCCACCTGGTATCAGGCTTTTGCAAGGTCGGGTTCTGACCCAAGGCGCTAAACCCCTAATGGCGGTGCTCAATGCGGCAAGTTATAGAATACGCGTGCTGATGGCCTTGCCTATCGTTCCGGAACGGTTGCAAGAGGGGATTGAGAACTGGCTGGCACGGGGGCATGTGACTCTTTCACGCTTTACGAAAAAAGGTCCGACGGAGAAGGATATTCGGCCCTGGGTAAAGCGTTTGCAAGGGGAAATCCAGGGGGATGAAATCGTCTTTGAACTGGAAGTGGAGATGGGCAACGCCGGGAGCGTTCGTCCAGAAGAAGTGTTGGCGAGCTTGCGGGAACTTGAGAATTTGCCGCTGGAGTTAGATGCGCTGCACATTAAGCGGACAGGCGTTCATGTGAGTTATCAGGGGAAGAATAGTTCGCCGTTTGAGCAGCTTGCTGAGCTTTGAGCGTCAAGGTGCAATATTGCACGTTCGCACACGCTGCATTGCTATTCGCTTGACGCTAAGGCTAAAACGCAAAACCTCCAGGTTGTTCTGCATGTGCGCCGCTCCTTGCCATCCTTGGCACCGCGGCATCAGTCCATCCATGGACAAGTCCCGTTGCGTTTCTTAACGCCTTATCATCTGCGCTCATTGACGCAATTCCGCTAAGTGCTTCTCTAAGCTAAGAAACTTCCTCTTGGCTTTGGGGTCGATGAGGTTTAGGAGGACGGTTATTCTTGCATCGTATTGTCTATCGGCTAGAAACATCGCTAGGACAGTCTCTCTAAGCCTGCGGCACCTCAGTATCGGTGCTGGACAAGGACAAGGATTCTTGTGGGAGTCGCGATTCTGCGTCGCAGACTTGTGCGAGGAAGCTGAAGTTTAAGCTAGCTCTTGTGTCTTTGTTTGATCTGCGAGAAGCAAGCAAGGGTGCATTGTAACTCAAGTTCTCTAAAAGGAGGTGTATTAATCCGTATGAAACATGATAGTGCCGGATGCTTAAAAGAAATCGTTCTCCAGACCCAAGGGCAATCCTCAAAAATACGTGCAGCCGTCTTTGAACAAGGGGATTTGATGGAGGTGTTCGAGGAAGTGGGTGGTTCGTCCCATTTGGTGGGGAACATTTATCGGGGTCGGGTGGAAAATGTTCTGCCTGGTATGCAGGCGGCTTTTGTGGATATTGGGCTGGACAAGAACGCGTTTCTGTATGTTGGTGATGCTGTGCCGACACGTTTTGAGGAGGATGAAAGAGTTTCACCCGCCGATTCTGTTCGGATCGAGCACGTCCTTAAACCTCGCCAGGAACTTTTAGTGCAGATTATTAAAGAACCAGTTGGCTCAAAGGGGGCGCGGATAAGTGTCAACTTGACTCTGCCGGGACGGTATGTCGTGCTGCTGCCTCAGGTGAGTTATATTGGTGTGTCTCGGAAGATTCAAGATAATGAGGAAAGGGCGCGGCTGCGAGATCTGGCGGATGCGGCCAAACCTGAGGGTATGGGAGTTATTATTCGTACCTTGGCGGAGGGGATTGATGGGGAAGAGATAGCGGAAGATATTGCTCAGCTGGTGGCAATGTGGCTGGCCCTGCAACCGAAGATTCCCCATGTTTCCGTGCCGGGTATCGTACATAAGGATGTGGATTTGGTCGCTCGGCTAGTCCGCGATTGGATTGATCAAGACGTGGGCAAAATCACCGTCGATCAGGATGAAGTAGCCAATATTTTGAGAAATGCCCTGCAAGCT
>JGI12269J14319_10001094_pt1 | contig 26925 bp, 16 predicted proteins | sample PeaSoiSIISIP2007_FD_14319 | JGI IMG/M metagenome (IMG submission 14319)
CGGCATCGAATGGACGCTGTGATGGATCGCGAACTTGACGACGAGACTGCCGCGGCGGTTGAGAACGTATCGAGGGACATTCTGGCGGCAACCTTGGAGCGTGAGCGTCGGACCCTCAAGGAAATCGAATCGGCGCTGGCCCGGATGGAAAAGGGTGAATACGGGACTTGTGACAGCTGCGGGGTCGCGATCCCCAAAGCACGGCTCGATGCACTGCCTTGGGCGCGCCTGTGCATCCACTGTGCGGAAAGGTCCCTGAATTCCAGCGGTCTTCGAGTGGCATTTTGATGCGATGGGGGCGGAAATGGGGCCATGGAGAAGCTTCCAAGGACTACATTGTCAACCGCGGTGAAAATACATAGAATCCTGTATATCGGGAACTGGTCCCGTTGAGATAAAAGATGTTAGCGGATGTATATGCTGATTTAGCCTTCGCGAACCGAACGCGGAGGGAATGAAAGGGCCGAGAACGGGTCACCATCAAGCCCAGCGATCAAATTCGAAAACGGAAGACTGAAGGACAAAAATGGGAACACTACGAATCATGATAGCTGATGACCACGACCTGGTGCGCCGCGGGCTCAAGATGCTTCTGGAATCGCATCCAGGATGGAAAGTATGCGCCGAGGCGCACAGCGGACGCGAGGCTGTGGCGATGGCGGAAGAATTCCGGCCGGATGTCGCAATTATAGATATCAGCATGCCCGAATTGAATGGAATCGAAGCCGCGCGAAAAGTCAAAAAAATCTCACCGAATACGGAAATGCTCATCTTGTCCATGCATCACACCGACCAGCTCGTCCGGGAAATTATCGAGACGGGAGCGAAGGGCTATATCATCAAGTCGGATTCCGACCGGAGCCTCGTTGCCGCCGTTGAAGCTTTGGCGGTCCATAAGCCATTTTTTACTTCCTGCGCCACGGAGATCATGTTGGAAAGTATACGCACCAGGGGGACTGTTTCCGAGGTTCCTCCATCGATTCGCGACCGGCTCACGCCGCGGGAACGGGAGATCGTTCAATTGTTGTCGGAAGGGAAGAGCAGCAAGGAAGTCGCGGTCATCCTGGGGATCAGCGTAAAAACCTCGGAGACACATCGAGCCAATATCATGCGCAAGCTCGAGATCCATTCGGTCAGCCAGCTCGTCCGCTACGCGGTTCGCAATCAAATTGTCGAGGCGTAAGCGAGAATTAGAACTTATTCCTTTTTTTCCCATGCCAGTTGAGAGCTACGCCGTAATTGTTTGCTTGCTCGCGAGCACATCTGAGCGAGAATTGTCACCAACTTGCACTCCGAATCGAATCTGTCCTGGACTCAATAAGATTTTCCAATTGGGTAGAACAATTTTCTCAACGAGTTTTGATTCCCAAGCAACAAGTTGTTTAAGCGCTTTGAATTCATAGTCATGGATTCATGCCTGTTTGGTTTGCCTCTTGCATCGGACAAATATGGAAGTTATTTCGAATAATTGGGGTCCACCATGGAGAGCACCATAAATAAACGAAGGGCGATCAGTATCTTAGCGGTCTTGGGCGCCATCCTTGTAATGATTGCTGCCTGGAATCCTGATGACAACTAGGCGATCTAGGCGTGCGAGGTTATTATTTTTCACTCCCCCAAGTGCTGGATGAGATTTCTCAGGGCAGAGACTAATTCGCTTGCCACCGCTGACTTGGTCACAAATGCCTGCGCGCCGGCCTCCAGAGCAGCCGAACGAATTTGTGGGGAATCGTGTTGGGTGATGATTACGATTTGAGGTTCGGGGCTTTCTTTTCTGATCAGCCGCGCCGCCTCCAGACCGTTCAAACGAGGCATGCTGACATCCAGGACAACAATATCCGGTTTTAGGGATTTGCATTGTTCCACGGCGTCCACGCCGTCCACGGCCTCGCCGCAGATCTGCCATTCCGAGGATGGCTCTAGGAGGGCCCGAAGACCGCGCCGGAATATCTCGTGATCATCTACGATTAACAACCGCGCATTCTTCATCTCGGTCCGTTGCAAGGCTGCCTCTGCAAGAGTACAACACACAACCATCGATCCATTCCTGCCTTAGTCCCATGGGCTACCCTAAAAAGGTAACATCAAAATGCCGAGGGGGCGGACTTGCCCGGCGAGATTAACCTATACTCGTGGCGATCAAAATACAGGATTTGCTGTATTTGAAGGGGATTGTGGATCAAGACGGATTGCCGGGGACAGGAAATTGACGCAGCGAGTCAGGTCTGTGCGCCCTTTGCACGGTCGTGGTTCACTTGCGCAACGATTTCTTTCGTAGGAGTGTGCGTCGCGAAGAACGGGTTGCCGGACTGCTTTCCCAACTGCGCAAGTTTTAGGCGCGCGTTTTCCAGACCCGTGACGCACACGCGCCATAGCAGGTCCCCATTGGGGTAGACTTCGAAGATGTCGTATTCGCGGTCCACGGCGATCCCTCGCTTCTCAGCCCCGCATGAACCAACGGCGAAGGCAATATAACATCGGCTGAACTATCAGCCAAGTTAAACCACCGGAGACTAGTACTCCCAAGAATCGATCTCGTTTTGAAGGGGATGGCTTTCGCCTCGTTGGAGAGACACACCTCCGCAAATGGACCCGGTCAGAGCGGCGACGGGATCAGCCGCAAGCGCGAAGCGGATTACCAGGACATATGGTTAGCTGCAAATCGGAGGCTGAAATGAGCGCGGATCGGCCTTGGTCAGGGCCATACTTCCACCCAGTGCCGCTTGGCCATCAGTCCCATTTGAGCCCCGATCCATCCGCAATCGCAGCGTAGGTCGAAAGAGCGCGCATCGGTTTCTTCCGGATTTCGTTCATTCGTTGCGATCGCTGAAGATATGGGATTGCTACAGGTCGGGCATTGAAAGAGAAGAATATGAACGAACGGTTCGGCGCTTCTGCTCATGGGAACCTCCCTCGGTTTAGAGCCTACAAAAGCGCACAGAGTCAGCCCATACCGCAGGAGCGGAATCTTCGGGTATTAAAGGCCTTAGGAAAAAAGCGCCTGCCATCCGCATTTCTTACTTAGTGACCAAGTAGTGAACCGCCGGCAAAACATCCAGAACTGCGCCTCAAACTAACTTATGGAAAATAAAAGGAGCGAGAGCCAGCCATTTTATCAACGGATAGAATCGGAAGGAGAAAGGCCGTAAAAAGTGAAAGCCCTGCCGACAAATGTACATGATTCATGCGGGTCCCAAAATAGCTGAGAAACATTGCTTATTCATTGAGCTACAAAGGGCTTAGCAATGGGCGCTCATATTGGCAGGCGGATTGCTCCTACAAGAAATTGCGAGGCTGTGAGTCGCGCAGACACGGCCGCTGGCATTAAGGGAGTGGGTCATGACGCCTCTGGGAGTTTTTGCTGCCGGCTACCAAGTTATTTCGTCATGGTTGTTGTCCATGCTCGCCGTGCTGGCGGTATTCGTCTCCGTAATTATTTGTCTTGTGTTCGTGGAATTCCTATTTGAGCGCGCTGCCATTGCCCGGGCTTATACGGTGAAGACCCATTTATCCGACAGCGAGGTCTCCTCCGCGGGCAATAGAAACGCGATGTAGGTCCTTCCCTTCGAAAAATTCCGGGGCGCAATGATTCCTCGACCCGTGCTCTAAAACTGCCAGTTCATGCATTGAAGCCGGCTCAGGTCCATCCGGGTATTCCGCTTGGCTTCTAAATGGATCAGTGGATTTGCAAGCAGGCCTCGATAGGTGAACATGTCAGCGGGTTTCGGTGTCTCGTTCCATCGAAACCCCATGCGCTGTGAGTCAGGAGGCTATATGGAAATGGGACCTTTTGACGCCAAAGCAGGGCCAGACCGTTTTTCAACCAGTGACGAAATCCGTGCGGCAATTTCCTTTCACCCTGATTTTTTCGTCGAAGGGAACAACAAGCAGTGGGAGGTGGCCTCCGATCTCGGCGGCCACGTGCTCGTCGATATCGATGAACAGGAAGCTTTAATTCTTCTCGAGAAATTGGACACGACAACCAACTGAGAAAACTTGTCATTCTCCGAAGGTAAGAATGTGTCCACGATGCTACTCCAATACCAGGTGAAGGGAGCCAATTTACAGGGTTCCCTTGATAGTTCATCTGGGCTGTAAGCGGTAGCATTTTAATGCGATATCAGGGCTGAATAGCTTCCGGAAAGAAACAAAGCAGAGACGACTTCATGAGCCGAGACGTTACGCAGTCGAGGGGAAAAAACAGAATGTCAGAAGCCGGAATGCCATACCGGGGCTTCAGTGAAGAAAGTCGCATCTTAAAATCCGACCGGCTAACCAGGTCCAATCGCAGGGTTCTGGCCATTGATCGTCAGAAACTGCCTTCACGGAAATCATTGGGTGGAGGGCTTATGTCCGCGCTGTTATCCGAGGACGAGGACCTTGCATCAATTCTGCAGGAAGTAGACGAAATTACGAAGAAAATGAAATCAATTGCTCCCGACACTCAGGATCTTGGCGAAGCTCTTCATCGATCGGTGTTGTGCGCCATTAAACGCTCTCTTCTCGATAGAGAATTCCGGTCTCTTGCCCTGATGGATGACCTGACGCGCCTGTATAACCGCCGGGCCTTTTATGCCTTGGCGGCGCAGCAACTCAAAGTGATGCGCCGGAAAGCGCAAGGGCTTCTGCTTTTCTTTGCAGACGTCGATCAACTCAAGAATATCAACGACACCTACGGGCACAGAGAGGGAGACGTTGCCTTGGTCCGCACTGCGGGCGCGCTGGAACGGACGTTTCGCAACTCGGACATCCTGGCTCGACTGGGCGGCGATGAATTTGCCGTATTAGCTTTGGAAGCTTCTTGTCAAGATCAGGACGTGATCCTGCGCCGGTTGGAAAGTCATCTTCAGGAAGCGAGCGCGGAAGAGCCTCGCTACAAGTTGTCTTTGAGCGCGGGCGTGGCGAGATTCGACCCGAAACATGGTATGTCGCTTGGAGACCTCCTGGCCATAGCGGATCGGGCCATGTACGAACAAAAAAGCACGCATCCCAAAATGTGGATGAGCCGGCCATGACCATGCGTTTGGAGATGAATGGAGGCGATCCGAGAACCGATCTCGGCCGTCTTTAGGGCCAGCACCGTTGCCCGATGGAGGTTGCCATGCTTGTAAACGGTCAAAGTGCCAACGTTCAGATGAATGTCGTGGCCATCCATGACAAAGAATTATTCAAGGCCAATTCGTTTCGGATTGAAATATTCGAGCTGTGTTCGTTGTGCGGCGCCAGATTCGGTATCGGTTATTTTGGCGGTTCGAGAAAGGATTTGAGGCCGGCGGAGGAAATAGAGGAGCTGCCCCGAAAATTGATCGAAATTCTTGCCCAGGATCACCGGCATCATCGGGATCACAAAGGCTTCATCGAGCTTGACTTCTAGGAAAGCGCCTCAGGAATAAAAGGTGGATCGGTCGAAAACAACGGGCCGGCGACTGAAGTTCGCTTCTTCGAAATGAATACCTAGCGCTTTTAAGAGAAGATCCAACCCCCTGCGCTCGAGAGGAATATTATCCATGAATAAAGAAAATCCTATTGCGCAAAACCTGGCGCGGCATTTTCGGATCTTAGGGATCTGTTGGGCATTATACGGCGTCATTCGCCTCGCCACTGCTGTCTGGCTGGCCCTTTTTAGCGGCACCGCTACCCTGATGTTCGGCGCACTTCTAAATCGAGTTGCTGATCCGTTCAGTCTGATGAACGTTTTTCACGTCGTTTACACCCTCCTTGTGGCAATATCCGCGGTCTGTGGAGTTCTTGGAGTCATAGCTGGATTGGCTCTCCTTTCCGGATCGCGGTCCGGACGAACTCTGGCCATCATCGCAGCGTTCCTTTCCCTTCCCAGCATTCCCCTCGGGACAACTTTGGGAATTTATAGTCTTATTGTAATGCTCACCAGGAGCCCCCGGCCTACTTCTGCGGACGTCCCTGGCGTTCAAATCCCCAATTTGAAACGTCAACCGATGACGACGTAGTGGCGGCAAAGTGCGCAAGGCGATGCTGGCCAAATCCGCAAAAAGCAATTCCTGCAGCCATGCAGCGCGACAACCCAGATTCTTACAATGCGCTGGGTGATGTGTTTTATTCGCTTCTCTATCTGAAGGACATCTGCGGAGTCATCTCGCTGCGGTCTTTAACCGATGTGAAGCCTCGGGTTGGTGGAAAGAAGACCGAACACATTCAACAGCCATATGATTACGGCAATAACGACTACCGCGTTCAGGATGGATTTAATGGAGGCCGCCATGGGGATATATTGATTGATTAACCAAAGCACGACGCCGACGATGATCAGGAGGAGCACTATTTGAATTAGAGGCATGACTCAAGGACCTCTTTCTTCGTCTGAAATTGGCGGGAGAGGAAGCTGAACGCCAGCCCAGCCCTCTTTTAGCTTCCAATCCTCCTCTCCCTACGTTGGATCATAAAATCCTCAAGGAAGAGAGACAATACATGCGATACGGTATCAACGATCGGTAGGGTCCGGTAGGGGAGGAGAAGCGATCGACGCGGACTCTTGAAACGGTCTACGTAGCCATCGCTTCGGGCTGGCTGGAGGACGGTTTCCCATCCAACGGGATCATTACTTTGATCCTGGTCCCTTTTACGTCCGATGCGATTTCAAGATCTCCCTGGAAATTCTGGATGCGCTCTCGAATGCCCCTCAAGCCAACGCCCGTCGCACGAGAGGAAGAGATTTGGGAAAGTTTCTGCTGATCCATGCCCTTCCCCTGGTCCGAGACTTCCAGGACAATTCTGCCGGCAGACTCAGACAGACGGATGGCGGCGACAGGGCTCTGTGAATGGCGATGAATATTCGTGAGGCATTCCTGCACGACCCTGTAAATTGCTGTTTCCAAGTCCCGGGGCATCCTCGCCAAGTTACGGGGCAACTCTAAATCGACGAGTATGCCGCTTCTTTTTCCAAAGCCATCGACAAACCAATGAAGCGCGGAACTGAGACCGACCTCGTCCAGGAGGGGAGGGTGCAGCAAGTAGGATAGTGTCCGCAATTCCACGGACACTTGCCTTACGAGCTCCGCATTCTCCGCCAGCCCCTTCGCGAGTTCCGGATCAAGTTTTCTGGCGTCGGATTCCAGGGCAGAGAGAGTCATGGTCAGCAGAGCCAGCGTCTGCCCCGTGCTGTCATGCAAATCGCGAGCAATATGCCTTCTCTCCTCATCCTGGACATGCAAAAGGCGCGCGGAGAGATCCCGCAGCCCGTGATTGGTTGCTTTGAGGATTTCCGCTTGCTCGCGGATTTGGAGGTTCTTCTGTTCGAGTTCAGCGGTCCGCTCATTGACTCGCATTTCCAATTCGTCGTGTGCTTTTCTGAGCGCCGATTCCATTTCCTTTTGCGCGGTCATATCGTGAATGAAATATCTCGTGCGGACGAGTTCCCCTTCTTCCCAAAGTCCGTTAGCGTGGATCAGGACGTGCTTGGTGGATCCATCTTGGCACTTGATTTCTGCCGCAAAATTATAGATTTCTTCCCGGCGCATCAATCTTTCCCATAAGTTGGGCAAGACGTCATCCTGGACATAAAATGCAGCAGCGTTTTGCCCGATGCATTCCTCCGCCGTATATCCAAAAAGTTTTAACAGGGTCTTGTTGGCCCACAGAACCCTTTGGTCGCAGCCAGTCTGGTACACGCCTTCCGGCGCATTTTCGAGGAGCTCGGCCAGTTCCGCCTCCCGGCGTCGAAGCAGCTTCTCGGCTCCCTTGCGCTCCATCTTTTCGGTTTCGAGAGCCTGTGTTGCGTGCTGCAGGTAGGTAGCGGTGAGAATATTGTCCTGATCGCTTGCCGCGGATGCGCGGGTTTCACCCGGAACGATGCCAGAATGTTCCGCGCAGATTTTCAAGAACAATTCACCGTGCTCTTCCCGGTCAAAGCCCTTCATGGGGTAGGCGCAATGCAGAGTGAAAGAATGCGTCTCGGCCAAATGATTCCACAATCGCTCGAGCGCAACGGCGGCATCCAACTTTCCCTCTGACCACAGGACAGCAACCATCTCTCCAAATGCGGAAATCTGGCCACTGCCGGCCGTGGCTGCCTTCCTCGCTCGTTCATTATAAGCGCCGATTGCATCAGCGAAGGAAACCGGGTCCGGCATGCCACCTGACATGAACCTGGATAGAGTTTCGGCCGCATCCAGCAAGATCAGGCGCCCGTCTTCGATCGCGCGGGCCGTATCCATGCCGCTCGCTTTCAATCGCGACGCAATTCCATTGCGATGCGCTTCCGTTGCGATGATGACAGCGGCATCCCCTGCTGTAAGCACAGCTTCCACGGAGCGGTGCAAGGCATCGAGATAGGAGGAATCATCCAAGTAGAACCGAACAACATGCGCAAATCGGCCACGGCTGTTCTTCCGCGGCACGAGCGATAAGTGATTGTGACTCGGGATGCTGGCTAGCCCCATCTTCGTTCTCCCTAGCTAACGGTCTGCCCGCCGCTCTTTTCAATCCACGCGATAAGGAGTTCGCCGCAGTAAGCGGGGCGCGAGGATCGCGGCAAAAGAATAGGTCATTATCACGATTTTTATTTTCTCTCGACAATACCCTGAAACCTGTACGGCGGCGTACGGATTGGACAATCCATCAGCTCCCAAGAAGTCTCGAACGGGCTGTCACCGTTCTGCCGACGGTTGATAGCAGCAGACTCTCAAATCGCGCCAGAGAACAATCAAACTAAATTGCGCCGCTGCCGATCTGGATTGTGCTCGTTTCTTCTCTCGCTGTTGACGGCGAGAACTACCACAAGCTGTTTCGGAATCTACATCCTTCACTCGATGGCCCCATCCGGAGTGGTGCGTTAGGGTCATTCCGTCGGGGGAATTCTTCTTCGTATTGAAATTGCAACTCCCAAATCCTGACGCCTGAATGTTGAGCAGACATAAAACAAAAAAGGAGAAATAAACATGGCAAGCAAGAAAACAGCGGTGTTCGGGATCTATTCAGCGAGAGAGGGAGTGGAAAAGGGCGCGGACGTGCTGGCGCGATCCGGATTTCCCGTCACGGACATATCCGTGCTTCTTCCGGAAAGTTTGGGGACGAAGGATATGGGGACCGAAAAGGCAACGAAGGCGCCGGAGGGCGCGGTGGCGGGGGCCGGCTCAGGAGCAGTCCTGGGTGGAACTTTGGGACTGCTTGCCGGAATCGGCGCTCTTGCGATTCCCGGAGTCGGTCCGCTCATCGCAGCCGGGCCAATCATGGCTACCCTGGCGGGGATTGGAGTCGGCGGGGCTGTCGGCGGGTTCACGGGCGCACTGATCGGGTTGGGAATACCCGAATATGAAGCGAAGCGTTATGAAGGGCGCCTGCAAAGGGGTGGAATTCTCCTTTCCGTCCATTGCGATACCTCGGATGAAATCGATCGAGCCAAGGAAATTCTGGAGCGCACCGGCGCTGAGGATATTTCTTCCACCGGAGAATCCTCCACAGGAACCACGAAGCCTGTCCAGAAGGCCCGCCGCGCTTCGAGCGGAAACGATTAATTGATCTCGCTTATTTGCATGGGATCAGGGAGAAGTGAATTGAAATGAAATCAAAGCACATGAAAAAGTCGGCAGAACCAGAGCAGGGTCTCCTTCTGAGCGTCGCTCGGACCATCGGGTCAACCCTGGGAACTCTAGCTGCCAAGTCGGGCAGCATATCGATGCAAGTCACTCGGCCCGTACGCGCCAAAAAGACCCGATCGAAGGCCGCCAAAACTCGGAATAGGCGCAAAGCATAACGCCGGTATTTCAAGTCAGGCTTGCTTCTTCAATCTGCGTAGGACGTTTATCTGATTTTCCACTGTCTCGAACGTAGTTCAATCCCTCCAGGTAGAGTAAGATGTAAATCGCACTAATCAAAGGATGACTACAACCATACCATCTGTGCGATTGTTTGCTGAGGCGGAAGGCCCAATTCGCGGTGAGCTGTTCAGTGCAGAGCGCCTCGAGCAACACGCCGAAAATCTTGCGGCTGCCCAAGGCGTCCTGGAGGACATCGGGGAGGGGCGTCCTCTCCTTCCCCGCGTTTTGGAAAATGGCCGCATCCTTCTTGAGTATTATCGCGCGACAGCCAGCTCGATTCAGCAGGGAAGCACGATCACCCCGGCATCGGAATGGCTGGTTGACAACTTTTATGTCGTTGAGGAGCAACTTCGCGAAATCCGCGACGATATGCCGCCGGGATTTTATCGAAGATTGCCGAAACTAGCCTCAGGCCACCTGGAAGGCTATCCCCGCGTTTTCGGCGTTGCCTGGGCCTTCGTTGCGCATACAGACAGCCGATTCGAGCCGGAGCTTTTGCGGCGGTTTGTGAATTCCTACCAGCGAGTACAACCTCTCACCATCGGCGAGCTGTGGGCCCTGGCCATCACCCTCCGTGTCGTGCTCGTTGAGAATCTCCGTAAGCTGGCGGACAGCATTGTCAGCAGCCGTCGCGCGCGCGAAGAGGCCGATCGCCTCGTCGACGGCCTCCTCGGCAATAATGATCTACCGTCAATTTCTCCAATCGTACTGCGCCGTTTTGAGGAAGAACCACTGGAGAGAGCATTCGCAGTGCAGCTCGTTCAACGTTTGCGCGATTTGGATCCGAAGGTGGGTCCGATCCTGCTCTGGCTCGATAAACGGCTGGACGCGCAGGGAACCACGTCGGATGAAATCGTCCGCGCCGAGCACCAGGATCAAACGGCCATGACGGTTACCGTGCGCAACGTGATTACCAGCATGCGGCTGATGTCCGCCTTTGATTGGCATGAATTCTTCGAGAGCGTCAGCCTGGTGGATGAGGTTCTGCGTGACGGCAGCCTTTTCGCTGAAATGGATTTCTCGACTCGAGACTATTATCGCCACGCCATCGAACAACTCTCCAGAGGCACGGTTTACTCGGAAATTGAAATTGCCGGGCGCGCGCTACAGCACGCGAAGCATGCTCGCGCGAAACACCTCAGTGAGGCGCCGGACCGTCTGAATCAAGCCGATGACCCCGGATACTATCTCATCTCGAAGGGGCGCGTGGAATTTGAGCGCGAACTGGGGTACCGGGCGCATTGGAGGCAAAGACTCCTCCGCCTCTACGTGAAGACGGCCGTGCCGGGTTATCTGGGAACGATCCTGGCCTTGACTGCATTGATTCTGGCGCTGCCGCTCGTTCACTCCAGGGAACAAGGTGTGGCCACGAAATACCTGGTCCTCCTGGGGCTGATCGGTGCGATTCCCGCCTCTGATCTGGCCATTGCCCTCGTCAACCGCACAGTGACATCCCTTCTTGGGCCGCGCGCTTTGCCGCGACTGGCCCTGAGAGAAGGCGTGCCTGAACACTTGCGGACAATTGTTGTGGTACCCACGCTGCTGACGCGCCTGGATGCGGTCAAGGAGCAGGTAGAACGGCTGGAAATCCATTTCTTGGCGAACCCGGACGGAGATCTTCGCTTTGCGTTGCTGTCGGACTGGGTAGACGCTCCGTCTGAAAGATTGCCTGGTGACGACGAACTCCTCGCTGCAGCAGCCGACGGTATAGAGAGATTGAATCAGCGTCATGGGCCTGCCCCGGGCGGTGGCGAGCGGTTTTTTCTATTTCACAGAAAGCGTGTGTGGAACGAATCTCAAGGGAAGTGGATGGGATGGGAACGCAAGCGCGGCAAGCTGCACGAACTCAACCGCTTTTTGCGCGGGGGTTCCCACACAACGTTCATTTCCGCCGGCGGGCGGTATCCGGAAGAAATCCCAGGCGTGCGCTACGTCATTACACTCGATGCAGACACGCGCGTGCCGCGTGGCGCGGTTGCTCGTTTGGTGGGGACCATGGCGCATCCCCTCAATCTGCCGAAGTTCAGCGCTCGCGAAGGACGCATCGTCGAAGGATATTCGATCGTCCAGCCACGAATCACACCCACTCTCCCGGCCAATCGGGATGGCTCTCTCTTTCAAAAAATATTTTCTGGACCAAGCGGGATGGACCCTTATGCCTTCGCGGTGTCCGATGTCTACCAGGACCTGTTTGGAGAGGGAACTTATACGGGGAAAGGGATCTACGACATCGACGCATTTGAGGAGGCTTTAGGCTCCAAAGTTCAAGACAATACGCTACTGAGCCATGATCTCCTGGAGGGCATCTTCGCACGCGCTGCTTTGGCATCGGACATCGAGTTGTTCGAAGAGTTTCCCTCACACTACGGGGTCTCGACGGCACGGCAGCATCGATGGGCGCGCGGCGACTGGCAACTGTTGCCTTGGCTATTTGGGAAGGGCGGCGCATCGAGGGCCAAGGGCGAGAATTTCACCATCCCTTTGATCAGCCGTTGGAAAATGCTGGACAACCTGCGGCGCACGCTGTCCGCACCCGCCTTGTTCCTGACGCTGCTCCTGGGATGGCTGATACCTGGCTTGTCGCCTTGGGTATGGACGGGATTTGCCATTTTGACGATATCGATCCCGCCGCTACTGCCTTTTCTGGCGGGGCTCCGCCCACTACGAGCCGGAACGTCCAGACGGAGTCATATTCGCGCCGTGCTCGCGGATCTTTTTCTGGCAACGTCACAGATCGGGCTCACGATCACATGTTTGGCCTATCAGGCATGGCTGATGGCGGATGCGATTGTGCGGACGCTGGTTCGCATGTTCGGAACACGAAAGAACTTGCTGGAATGGGTGACTGCGGCGCAGGCCAAACATGCCGCGGACCTGGAAATATCCGGAATTTTCAGACAAATGATCGGGGGAGTATTTCTCGCTGTGGCGGCAATTGCGATCGTCCTCGTTCGGTTGCCTCATGCGGCACCTGTGGCACTGCCGTTTGTTGTCTTGTGGGCTACTGCGCCGATTTTCGCGCTGCGGATCAGCCAGCCTCCGCGCCTCACGGAGCTAGAGCCTCTCTCATCGAAGGAGGCGCGAGAACTGCGTCTCATTTCTCGCCGGACGTGGCACTTCTTTGAAAGTTTTGTCACCGCCGAAGATCATTGGCTTCCGCCCGACAATTTTCAGGAAGATCCCAAGCCCGTCGTTGCTCATCGAACCTCGCCAACGAATATTGGTCTTTATCTGCTCTCCACGATTGCTGCGCGGGATTTCGGTTGGCTAGGCACACTGGCTGCCGTGGAGCGTGTGGAAGCGACTTTGGGGACGATGAAGCGGACGGAGCTTTTCCGCGGGCATTTCTACAATTGGTACGACACTCTCGATTTGCACCCACTCGACCCGAAATATATTTCCTCCGTGGACAGCGGAAATCTTGCCGGCGATCTGATCGTTCTTGGAAACAGCTGCAGCGAGCTGGCTCGCAAGCCAGTGGCTGGAAACAGAATGTTGACCGCGCTGAAAGATACGATTGTGTTTTTGCGTGAGTCCATGACCGGCGGCGGAGAAACGCGGCACAGTCAAGCGGTGACAAGGAAGCAGCTCAGCAATGCCGTGGACGCAATCGAGATATTGCTCGATGCGCCGCCCATTGATGCTATGGAGTGGGCATCGCTGTTCGTTGAGTTAAAAGAGCGCGCCCAGACCATCGATGATATTGCGCAAGCCCTGGCGCAGGAACAAGGCGATCCTCAGACTTCCGAACTGCGTGTCTGGGCGGCTGCAGTCAGAGCTTGCGTGGAAAGCCACGCTCGCGACATGGAGATTGTGAATCCGTGGGCGCGCCTGCAACCGAAACAGACTTCCGAAATAGTCGAACGCTTGACCAAGCAGGTGCCGGAATGGACGAATCTTTACGCGATCGTTCGGAAGATTCCGACCCTGGAAGGTGCATCGGGATACTTCGTATCCCTGCTGAGCGAGCTTGCCGTCGTCCGTGAACGCTTGCTTCGTGATTCATCAAAAAATGTGGATTTGCTGGCGCGAATCGACACGCTAACCAATGCGATCTCTCGTTGCGCTGAAGATTCCGCGGCCCTGGTTCAAAGGCTTTTCCAGGTCGCGCAAACGGCCGATACCATGTTTTTCGCGATGGATTTCAAATTCCTATTTGACAATACGAAAAAGCTTTTTTCCATTGGATATCGCGTTCAAGACGGAACCTTGGACTCCAGTTTTTACGATCTGCTGGCTTCCGAAGCACGTTTAACGAGTTTCATCGCGATCGCAAAGGGAGATGTTCCGTCTTCCCACTGGTTTCGGCTGGGCCGCTTCATGACGCCGGTCGCCCGCGGTTCGGCGCTCATTTCATGGTCAGGATCGATGTTCGAATACTTGATGCCGGCGCTGGTGATGCGCTCGCCCGATGGCAGCATGCTGAGCCAGACTTACAGGCAAGTCGTGCGGCGTCAAATCGATTATGGAGATGAACGTAATGTGCCCTGGGGAGTCTCGGAGTCCGCTTTCAACGCTCGCGATCTGACCCTGACGTACCAATACTCCGGCTTTGGGGTGCCGGGCCTTGGGCTCAAACGCGGCCTTAGCGAGGATATCGTCATCTCCCCTTATTCCACTGCGCTCGCCGCGATGATCTTTCCTTCCGCCGCCTTAGAAAACTTCAAGCGAATCACCAAGGCCGGCGGTCAAGGTCGATACGGCTTTTATGAGGCCCTCGACTATACCAAGACCCGGCTTCCCGAGGGCAAGGACGTGGCCGTCATCCATGCATTCATGGCGCACCATCAGGGTATGTCGTTGGTGGCTCTGGCAAATGTCCTCGAGGACGGCGTCATGCGCGCCCGGTTCCACGCCGACCCGATCGTGCAAGCCACGGAACTGCTTTTGCAGGAACGCACGCCTCGCGATGTGCTCGTGGCGCGGCCCCGCGCGGAAGAAGTTTCCGCTGCCGCAAAAGTTCGCGACGTGATCGCACCCGTAGTCCGCCGGTTTACCACGGCGGATGATCCGACCCCGCGGACGCAACTGCTCTCCAACGGCAACTACACCGTGATGCTGACCGCGGCAGGATCGGGTTACAGCCGCTGGCGCGACATCGCCATAACGCGCTGGCGAGAAGACGTAACGCGGGATTGTTGGGGCGCGTACTTCTTTCTTCGGGATGAACTGTCCGAGAATATCTGGTCGCCGGGGTACCAATCCACAGGGGCCGAACCTGATTTTTATGAAGCGGAGTTTTACGAGGACCACGCCGAATTTGCCAGGCGCGATCGTTCGTTGAATACCAAGCTTGAAGTGGTCGTTTCTTCGGAAGAAGACGCGGAAGTGCGCCGCATCTCCATTACAAATCAAGGAGCGCGCACACGCGATATTCAGGTCACTTCGTATGCGGAGCTTTCCCTGACTTCGCAGGCGGCGGATGTGGCGCATCCCGCGTTTGCCAATTTATTCGTGGAGACGGAATTCGTTTCGGACATGGGCGCGTTGCTGGCCACGCGCCGCAAACGATCGCCGGACGAGCCATCCGTTTGGGTTGCGCACGTGCTCTTCGTGAAAGGCGAAACCGTCGGCGATCTGGAATACGAAACGGATCGCGCGCGATTTCTGGGGCGCGGGCATGATGCTCGTAACCCCATCTCGATTCTCGACGGAAGGAAACTCTCGAACACGGTAGGTTCCGTCCTCGACCCGGCAATCAGTCTCCGGCGTACCGTGCGTGTTGCTCCCGGGGAAACCGTCCATCTCGTGTTTACGACGATTGCAGCTCAGACCCGCGAACAAGCCCTCGACCTCGCGGATCGTTACCGGGACGAAAGAGCTTTTGACCGCACCCTGACGCTGGCCTGGACGCACGCGCAAGTGCAACTTCATCACCTGGGGATCGGCCCCGATGAAGCGCACCTGTTCCAGAGGCTGGCCAACGCCGTGATTTACCCGGAAATTTCGCTGCGTCCGGCTTCGGACCAACTCAGCCGCGCGAGCCTGGACGTGTCCACTTTGTGGAGCCTGGGAATCTCGGGTGATTTACCGATTATTCTGGCGCTCATCGACAACGAGGAGGATGTGGAGACGATCAGGCAGTTGTTGCGAGCCCATGAATATTGGCGCATGAAGCAATTATCGGCGGACCTGGTCATCGTCAACGAAAAACCGCCTTCCTACAACCAGGATTTTCAAGGATCGCTCGAAGCACTCGTCCACGGAAGTCAACTACGGCTCTCACCAGATTCGGGAAATACGCGGGGACGAATTTTCCTTGTGCGGGGAGATCTAATCAGTCCGCAGACCCGCGCGCAACTTCAAAACTTCGCCCGCGTGCTGATTCTTGGCCGGCGCGGCACTCTGTCGGAGCAAATCGGACGATCTCAGTCCCAGTACCGCGAGCCTGCGGCACTTCCAGCGCGGCGGCGAACCCGAGTTGACAAGCGTCCCGATGAGCCGCTGCCGGACCTGGATTTGGAATTCTTCAACGGAGTCGGCGGCTTTGACAAAAATGGGCGCGAGTACGTGACGGTTCTTGGAGAGGGGTTGCGCACGCCCGAACCGTGGGTCAATGTGATCGCCAATCCCGGCTTTGGATTTCTGGTTTCGGAGTCGGGTTCCAGCTTCACGTGGTCATTGAACAGCCATGAAAATCAGTTAACACCGTGGTCCAACGAACACCTCACCGATCCGTCCGGGGAAGTGATTTATGTGCGAGATGAAGTGACAGGCGAGGTCTGGTGTCCTACGGCCCTGCCGATCCGGGATGAAGCGGCTGTCTACATTGCGCGGCATGGGCAAGGTTATAGCCGCTTCCAGCACGAATCGCACGGAATTGCTCTTGATCTATCGGAGTTCGTTCCTCCTGGCGACTCGATCAAAATCTTCCGCCTTTCGCTGCGGAATAATTCGGGCCGCGCGCGGCGTCTCTCGGTCACAGCCTATGTGGAATGGGTTCTCGGAAATTCACGGACTGCTTCGGCGCCCTTCATCATCACAGAAGTGGACCTAGACTCGGGAGCGCTCTTTGCCCGGAGCGCGTTGAACAATGAGTTTGGGGGACGTATCGCCTTTGCAGACCTTGCGGGAAAGCAAATGTCATACACGGCGGACCGGACGGAGTTTTTAGGCCGGAACGGAACGCCGCAGCGGCCTTATGGTCTGGAACTCGGGCGCACGCTTTCTGGAAAAGTTGGCGCAGGCCTTGATCCCTGTGCCGCGTTGCAGGCGCCCATTGATTTGCGCGCCGGCGGGTCCGCCGAGGTGGTCTTCTTTCTGGGGCAAACCGAAAACAGAGAACAGGCGCAAGAACTGCTCCGCCAATATCGCGCAAAAGACCTGGATCAAGTTCTGCTCGATGTCACAACACGTTGGGATGAAATCCTCGACGGCGTGCAGATTACGACGCCCGATCGCGCCATGGATTTGCTCGTCAATCGCTGGCTTCTCTATCAGACGCTCTCCTGCCGTGTTTGGGCTAGAACAGGATTTTATCAGTTGAGCGGCGCCTACGGGTTTCGCGACCAGCTCCAGGACGTGATGGCTCTGAATACGGCTCGTCGTGAAATCGCAAGGGAACATCTTCTGAGAGCCGCGTCCCGCCAGTTCGTCGCCGGCGACGTCCAGCATTGGTGGCACCCGCCTTCCGGCCGCGGAGTGCGCACCCGTATTTCCGATGATCGACTGTGGCTCCCCTATACCGTCACCCAATTCATCGAGGCTACTGGAGACACAAAAGTGCTGGACGAAGTTGTCTCGTTTCTGGATGGTGACGAGTTAGGCGAGGGGCATAGCGAATTGTATTTCCAACCGAACAAATCCGCCGAGAGCGCATCCTTGTTTGAACACTGCGCTCGCGCGCTGGATTGCAGCCTGGGTGTGGGTAGCCACGGTCTTCCTCTGATGGGTACGGGGGACTGGAATGACGGGATGAATCGTGTCGGCCAAGGAGGTAAAGGAGAAAGTGTCTGGCTCGGCTGGTTCCTGCATACGATCCTCTGGGAGTTTTCAAAAATTGCGGACGCGCGAGGTGAGTTCAAGCGAGCGGAAACCTGGAGGTTGCAAGTCAGCGCGTTAAAAGCGGCGCTCGAGCGCGAGGGCTGGGATGGAGGTTGGTATCGCCGCGCTTTTTTTGATGACGGAACCCCGCTGGGCTCTGCCGCAAATACGGAGTGCCGGATTGACTCCATCGCACAATCCTGGGGAATGATCAGTGGCGCGGCGGAACCGGGAAGAGCTGCGCGCGCGATGGCGGCCGTGAATGAACAATTGGTGCGCCGGGCAGACGGATTGATCCTGCTCCTGACGCCGCCGTTCGACCACACGACTTTGGATCCCGGTTATATCAAGGGCTACGATCCCGGCATTCGTGAAAATGGCGGGCAATATACGCATGCCGCGGTGTGGACGTTAATGGCATTCGCGGCGCTCGGCGACGGGGATAGAGTAGGCGAATTGCACCGTATGCTCAACCCGATTCACCACTCGGCTTCACGCGCGGGCGTGCAGCGCTATAAAGTCGAGCCATACGTTATGTCAGGCGACGTGTATGGTGAACCTCCGCACGTGGGTCGTGGGGGATGGACCTGGTACACGGGCTCGGCGGGGTGGTTCTATCGCGCGGGAATAGAATGGATACTTGGATTCCGAGTGCGGGGAACCCTCCTCAGCATTGACCCCTGTATTCCCCGGTCATGGCCAAACTATTCCATCCATTTTCGATATCATTCGGCTACCTACAAGATCAGAGTGGAAAATCCCCGCGGGGTTTCCCGCGGGATTGCCAGAGTGGAGTTTGACGGCAACGCGGTTCCAGGCCCCGCCAACATTCCGCTAGCCGATGATGGTGCCGAGCATCAAATCGTCGTCATTCTGGGCTAACCGCGTCTACTTCTTCCTACCTCTCGTCAGGCCACCGGTCCGTCTTTGCTCGCAGTGGAACGATTCGTGGAATTTCGCCCTTTTTTCCCCTGGTCACGACCAAATTGTTCGTGACTGAGAAAACATTCGGCACGCCGTTCGCATAGATGCCCGCGGCATTCTTGTCTTCTTCGGTATCCACATTTGAAATGGAGACAGATTGTGTGACGGCTGTCCCATGCCCCGAAGGCGCCCCTGTCCAACGAACGGAAAGGAAGGAGAGGGAAGGCAATTGCCTTCCCCCGTTTGGCGGGGGTTAGTTATGCGCTCTTGAGGTAGGAGAAGCCTTTTCCAATAGCGCGACCAAGTGTTGCGCGGAGGATGGAGTTGCCGGGGAAGGGCCGAGCACTATTTCATTTGCGGTGACCTTCCGTCCATAGAGTGCTTCATTGCCCTCATCGTCAGCCCGCAGTGAGGCGCCCTCGAGGGAGATGCCCGCGAACAGGCCGCGGGCGCGAGAGTAAGTCAGGATCTCGGACCGCATGTAGGCATCCGTGTTTGCTTCCGCGGTGCGGCCCACCGGCCCGGCTGCGGCCGATACGTCGCCGCCCAGTTTCACCTTGCTATGCAACAGGCTGTTTGCGCCGTGGTCGTTCATGATCAGCAACACAAAATCAGTGGCCTCGCCGCCGATCTGGAAGCCGACGCTGCCGCCCTCTAGCACCATCATGGCAGGAGCTCCCCATCCTCCCGACATCGTTTTGCCGCTGCGGCACACCATCGCGCCGCGGCCATAACTTCCGCCCACGATAAAAGCAGCTTTGAGAACGGAAGGAATCACGACAACGCACTTTGCTTTGTCAAGGAGGTCTTGGGGTATGTCGTCCGGGACATTCAAAATCTCGCCCATGACCGTCCCGGAATTTCTCAAACGGTCTTCCTGCTTTTCCTTCTCTTTCGTGTCGGCAGCTGAAGTTACTGTGGAAACCACGAGAATCGCAAGCAATACTCGAAATAAAATCTTCATTTTTGGTTCCTCCAAAGCTTCAAAGTAATTCGATCTCTTTCCCTACTCGCCAGGTGAAAACTCCCGCGAAATATGTGAAAAGCTCTTTGTGGGAGCCTCGATCGCGATTTCCCCGGCCAAATTCACGCCGGGCCGTTTCCTTCACGCTCTCCGGATCAGGCCACCCAGAAGCGAAGCCACAAAGAGAATCAAAAAGATAAAGAACAAAATTCTGGCGATCCCGGCAGAAGCCGCGGCGATTCCTCCGAAGCCAAATACCGCTGCTACCAACGCCACCACGAGGAAGATAAGTGTCCAGCGCAACATGGGTGACCTCCTCATCCCGAATTCCGTTCCGGCGATTCAGGGACGCGTCGATGGTGCCCTGCCTCAATGGATCCAACAATCCACGCTCTGGCGTATTTTGGATGGTTGAAACACCTGACTTCCGGAATCGCTTTCACTGCAATGATTTGCCCGGTTCTTGTGTTTCCAATACGGTCTTCTGCGGCGTAAGTTCGGGCACTCGATTTATTTCGCGGGTGAGGAAAAGAAGTCCACCACCGTCTAGATTAACGATCAGCAATCGCGGGTACGACTCGGCATTTTTAGCAACATCCGTCTCCCATACATGGGAAACGTCCTCGCTGCAGACGTCAGGAGGTGACCCAATAAAACGGCTACTCCCCAAAGAATAATTCCAGCACAAATAGCGAATAGGATGTACCAGAAATGGCTCAACGCGCTCAGAATGAAGAGAACAATGAAGGAAAGGATTTCACAGTCGTAATTGCCCTTCTTGTGATTATCCGCCATTTCGGTCATTTGAGCCCCTTTTCTAGAACGTGTTTGCAGGCACTTCTTCTACGGCTCGGATCCAAGATGCCATGAATTCATCCGTGCGCCCTAAAGACGTTCAGGATGAAGAATGCGGAGACAATCAACAATCAGCGCTTTCATGTAGTTCGGGCGAAGGTTTTACCGAGGAGCTGACCCTGTGGAATGATTGTTATTCTTGCCAAATATATTTTTGCCCGACGATTTTGAAGGTTATAATGAAGGTCCCTCCCTCAGCAAAACCATGTTGCCCTACAGGAAAAATCAGAGCGCCTCTAAAGCATTGGCCGTATTTCCACTTAAGCCCCGTTCCATCACGATGAGGTTGCGGAGCATGCGCCGATTTTCTTGGAAGAGAAGACTGAATCGGACTTGGTGGAGATTTGAGCTTGCAGGTTTTAGAGAGGAGGGTCCATGAATCCAGCGGTCGTATTGAGGGAGCGGGTCGAGAGCTATTTCACGAGGAAATCCGTGAAAAGCACAATACGAACTCCAGGCAGACCCACGGTGTTGATAGCAACGATTGACAAAGAAATTCGGGATGCCCTGGCCGACCTTCTGGAGATTGCTTCGATCAATGCGATTTGGGTGGGGAGCGTGGGAGATGTCAAAACGCTAGTCGCAAGAGAAAGGATCGCCGCGTGTCTTTGCGGGTTCTGGCTGCAGGACGGAACGTACAGGGAAGTGATCCGGCATTTACGGCGCGAACGATTGGATATTCCCGCGATTATTGTTTCCGCGCCCTCTTGCCCGCAGGAATATCGAGACTACCTTGCAGCGATGAACCTGGGAGCTCTTGATTTCCTGAGTTATCCCTACCAAAAATCAGAATTCGAAAGAATGCTCGAATCCGCAATTGCGGCACACTCTCGTTCCGCACGCCAGGCAGATCCTGAAAATAATTTCGATTATCGCGAGCGTGGCGCCGCCTAACCCGGCCATCATTTCTATCGTATTTTTTGCATTCGTTCCCGCCGTATTCTTGTTTAATTCATATTGATGGCAGTTTGACAGGAAAGCGCCGCAAATCTTGATAGTCGCAAGTCCCCCCAACGACGTGCGGGATACGATTGTATTAATACATCACACTACAGCTTTAGCCCCTCGCTCTCTAGGGTTTTCCCTGTATGCACTTCAGCGCTTCTTCTAAGTAGTATCCCCTAGGCGGCCAGTTCCCGCCGTTGAAGTCTCTTTACGAAATCGTAAGTGTGGCATCTTTCCGGCACAGTCGCTCTGCTGCCAAGATGGATGTTCAATAAATGCTGACGGTCATTGCAGATAACAACAAGAGATTTAAGCGCGGATCCCTCCAATTCTGGCATTGCGCCCTCAAGCACAAAAGGTTTGCGGCCCAAAATGCGCCCTAGATTGCGTGCAATAAATCAGAATCACGAATTAGAGATTAGATTCTCACCGTTTGGAGTAGAGCATGAAACGAACCGAAAGCAATCTAGCAACCGAGAATCCAACCGAAGATTTTAAGCCGGCCGTAAAGAGTAATGGGCGAAGTCAAGTCCGCAACGGATCCGCGTCTTCCAATCTAAGCGTGATTCTCATGGCCTTGCAAACGATGCGGGACGGCGATTTCTCCGTGCGGCTCCCTGGGGCATGGGTCGGGGTAGAGGGAAAAATCGCGGACACGTTCAACGACATCGTGGCCTCCAACCAGCAAATGGCTCATGAATTGAGGCGTGTCGGGCAGGTTGTGGGCAAGGAAGGAAGGACGCGGGAACGCACCAAATTTCACGAATCAAAGGGCGCCTGGGGCGAGATGGAGGTCTCGATCAACACTCTTGTCGAGGACCTGTTGCGCCCAACCGCGGAAGTTACTCGCGCCATCGCGGCCGTCGCGCAAGGCAACTTAACCCAGATAGTGCGCCTGGACGTGGATGGACGGCCGCTGGAAGGGGAGTTCCTCCGATCGGCAAATATCGCCAACACGATGATTCAACAGCTAGGCGTTTTTACGGCGGAAGTAACGCGTGTGGCCCGTGAAGTCGGGACCGACGGCAAGCTCGGCGGGCAGGCGCAGGTACCCGGCGTCGCGGGCACGTGGAAGGATCTGACCGACTCTGTCAATTCGATGGCCAGCAACCTGACCGGTCAGGTGCGCAACATTGCGGAAGTAACGACCGCCGTTGCAAGCGGCGACCTTTCCCGCAAGATCACCGTCGATGTTCGCGGCGAAATTCTGCAGCTCAAAGAGGCCATCAACACGATGGTGGACCAGTTGCGGTCCTTTGCCTCGGAAGTGACGCGCGTGGCGCGCGAGGTGGGCACGGAAGGCAGACTGGGAGGGCAGGCCGTGGTGCCCGGCGTGGCCGGGACTTGGAAGGACCTGACCGATTCGGTCAACGCCATGGCCGGAAACCTCACGGCGCAAGTGCGCAACATCGCCGAGGTGACTACGGCCGTGGCCCGCGGCGACTTGTCGCGCAAGATCACGGTGGACGTGAAGGGCGAAATCCTCGAACTCAAAGACACGATCAACACGATGGTTGACCAGCTCAACGCGTTCGCGGGCGAAGTGACGCGCGTGGCCCGCGAAGTGGGAACGGAAGGCAAACTCGGCGGCCAGGCGCAGGTGCCTGGCGTCGCTGGAACCTGGAAAGACCTGACGGACAACGTCAACTTCATGGCCAGCAACCTGACTGGGCAGGTGCGCAACATCGCGGAAGTGGCCACGGCCATCGCGAGCGGCGACCTTTCCCGAAAAATTACGGTGGACGTGCGCGGCGAAATCCTGCAACTCAAGGAAACTCTCAACACGATGGTGGACCAGCTCAACCGGTTCGCCGGCGAAGTGACGCGCGTAGCCCGCGAAGTGGGCAGCGAAGGCCGGTTGGGCGGGCAGGCCAACGTGCCCGGCGTGGCCGGCACGTGGAAAGATTTGACGGACTCTGTGAACTCGATGGCCGGAAATCTGACGGCTCAGGTGCGTAACATCGCCGAAGTGACGACGGCAGTCGCCCGCGGCGACTTGTCACGCAAGATCACGGTGGACGTGAAAGGCGAAATACTCGAGCTGAAGAACACGATCAACACGATGGTGGACCAGCTGAATGCGTTTGCGGGCGAAGTAACGCGCGTGGCGCGCGAAGTCGGCACCGAAGGCAAGCTCGGCGGCCAGGCTCAAGTCCCCGGCGCCGGAACGTGGAAGGACTTGACCGACAACGTGAACTTCATGGCCAACAACCTGACCGGCCAGGTTCGCAATATCGCTGAGGTGGCGACTGCCGTGGCCCGCGGCGACTTGTCCCGCAAGATCACGGTGGACGTAAAAGGCGAAATCCTGGAGCTGAAAGACACCATGAACACCATGGTGGACCAGTTGCGGTCTTTCGCTTCGGAAGTGACGCGCGTGGCGCGCGAAGTGGGCACCGACGGAAAGCTGGGCGGCCAGGCGCTGGTGCCCGGCGTGGGCGGCACGTGGAAAGACCTCACCGACTCCGTCAACTCGATGGCCAGCAACCTGACCGGCCAGGTGCGCAATATCGCCGAAGTTTCAACGGCTATCGCCACGGGCGATTTGTCCAAGAAAATTACGGTGAACGTGAGCGGCGAGATCCTCCTGCTGAAGGAAACCATCAACACGATGGTGGACCAGCTGAACGCCTTCGCCGGTGAAGTGACGCGCGTGGCCCGCGAAGTGGGTAGCGAGGGCCGCTTGGGCGGACAGGCGAATGTGCCCGGCGTGGCGGGCACGTGGAAAGACTTGACCGACTCTGTGAACTCGATGGCCGGAAATCTGACAGCTCAGGTCCGCAACATCGCGGAAGTGACTACGGCCGTGGCTCGCGGCGACTTGTCCCGCAAGATCACTGTGGACGTGAAAGGCGAAATCCTCGAGCTGAAAAACACGATCAACACGATGGTCGATCAGCTCAACGGGTTTGCCGGCGAAGTGACGCGCGTGGCGCGCGAGGTGGGCACGGACGGCAAACTTGGCGGCCAGGCTCAGGTGCCGGGAGTGGCGGGCACGTGGAAAGACCTGACCGACAACGTGAACTTCATGGCCAGCAACTTGACGGGCCAGGTCCGCAACATCGCCGAAGTAGCGACCGCCATCGCCACCGGCGACCTGTCCAAAAAAATCACCGTGGACGTGCGCGGCGAGATTTTGCAACTCAAGGAAACGCTGAACACGATGGTCGAGCAGTTGCGTTCGTTCGCCGGAGAAGTGACCCGCGTGGCGCGCGAAGTCGGCAGCGAAGGGCGCTTGGGTGGAGAAGCCAACGTGCCTGGCGTGGCCGGCACATGGAAAGACCTCACCGACTCCGTGAACGCCATGGCCCGAAATCTAACGGCGCAGGTCCGCAACATCGCCCAGGTGACCACGGCCGTGGCGCGCGGCGACCTGTCGCGCAAAATTACCGTGGACGTGAAAGGTGAAATTCTTGAATTGAAGGACACCATCAACACGATGGTGGACCAGCTCAACGCCTTCGCTGCGGAAGTCTCCCGCGTGGCGCGCGAAGTGGGTACTGACGGCAAACTCGGAGGGCAGGCGAAGGTGCCCGGCGTGGCGGGAACCTGGAAAGACCTCACCGACAACGTAAACGTCATGGCAGCCAACCTTACCGAGCAGGTGCGCGGCATCGTGAAAGTTGTCACCGCCGTCGCCAATGGCGAACTCACGAAAAAGCTGACCGTGCAAGCCAAGGGCGAAGTCGCAGCGCTCGCCGACACGATCAACAACATGACGGACACGCTGGCGACCTTCGCCGACCAGGTCACGACGGTCGCGCGCGAGGTGGGCGTCGAAGGCCGCTTGGGAGGCCAGGCCAATGTGCCTGGCGCCGCCGGAACCTGGAAAGACCTCACTGGAAATGTGAACCTGCTTGCAGATAACCTGACCAACCAGGTGCGCGCGATTGCCGAGGTTGCCACCGCCGTGACCAAGGGCGACTTGACCCGCTCGATTCAAGTGGAGGCGAGCGGTGAGGTGGCCGAACTAAAAGACAACATCAACACCATGATCGACAACCTCCGCCTCACCACGGATCGCAACACCGAACAGGATTGGCTGAAGACGAACCTGGCGCGGTTTACCGGCATGTTGCAAGGGCAGCGCGATCTGACGAGCGTCGGCCGCATGCTCTTGTCGGAACTCGCTCCACTCGTTGGCGCGCAACAAGGCGTCCTCTATCAGATGCAATCGGAAGAGTCCTCGGAACTCGTCCTGCTTTCGGCGTTTGCCGACAATGGCAAGGACGGCCATCCCGTGCACGTGGGACTCAGCGAGGGTCTGATTGGACAATGCGCGGCTGAAAAGCGGCGCATGTTGATTACCGACATGCCGGGATACGCGGTACCGATCCGATCGGGCCTCTTTCAGGCCGTGCCGCGAAACATCATCGTGCTGCCCGTGCTGTTCGAGGATCGCGTCAAGGCGGTCATTGAGCTGGCCTCGTTAAGCTCCTTTACCGCTTCCCATCTGGCGTTCCTGGAACAATTGACGGCCAGCATCGGCATCGTGCTCAACAGCATCGAAGCCACCATGCAGACCGAAGGATTGTTGAAACAATCTCAACAATTGGCCATCGAGCTCCAGACGCAGCAAAAGGAATTGCAGCAGACCAACGAACAACTGGCGCAAAAGGCGCAGCAACTGGCCGAGCAGAACGTGGAAGTGGAACGCAAGAACCAGGAAATTGAGCAGGCGCGCAGGGCCTTGGAAGAGAAAGCGAAAGAGTTGGCCCTCACTTCCAAATACAAGTCCGAGTTCCTGGCTAACATGTCCCATGAATTGCGGACTCCGCTCAACAGCATTCTGGTCCTGGGCCAGCAACTCAGCGACAACCCCGACGGCAATTTGACGCACAAGCAAGTCGAGTTCTCGCGAACGATTCATGGCGCCGGAACGGATTTGCTGAACCTCATTACCGACATTCTTGACCTGTCGAAGATCGAATCCGGGACAGTTTCCGTGGAGGCGGAGGAAGTATTCTTCACCAGCCTGCTCGACATGGTGGCTCGCCCGTTCCGCCACGAGGCGGAAAACCGGCGAGTTGACTTTGAAGTACATACCGACCCGCGTCTCACCCGCAGTCTGGTAACCGACTCGAAGCGCTTACAGCAAGTCCTCAAGAATCTCCTATCCAACGCGTTTAAATTCACCGAGCAGGGAAGTGTCAGCCTCTCCGTGTCCGTTGCCGATAAGGGTTGGAGCGGATCTCACCCGGTCCTTGACGGCGCCGCTTCCGTAATTGCCTTTGAAGTTGCCGACACCGGCATCGGCATACCGGCGGAAAAACAGAGAATTATCTTTGAGGCGTTTCAACAAGCCGACGCGGGCACCAGCCGCAAATACGGAGGCACGGGTCTCGGACTCGCCATCAGCCGCGAACTGGCCAGCCTGCTTGGCGGTGAAATTCAACTCCGCAGCACGCCCGGCGAAGGGAGCACCTTCACGCTCTATTTGCCTCAAACCTATGTCGGTCCGGC
>JGI12269J14319_10001114_pt1 | contig 26682 bp, 21 predicted proteins | sample PeaSoiSIISIP2007_FD_14319 | JGI IMG/M metagenome (IMG submission 14319)
GAGGTTTTCCTGCAGCGTCTGGATGAGCGACACCATGTGCGACGGCGTGGTCACGATGCGCGCGCCCACCTTGGCCTTGGGCACTCCGGGCAGCAACCGGGCGAAATCGATCACGAACTCGTGGGGGCTGTGGGAGACCAGCACGAGGTTGGAGTAGATCCCCTCGGCCTCCTTCTCCCCCAGCTCGATGTTGATGGCGTTGTCGCCTTCTTGGTTCACTGGTGCGACCATAGGGCAGCAAACCTAGAATGCGCTCGCCTCCCTCGGAGGTCCCCAGTTCGATGGCGAGGTCGATTTCTAGACTCTGCGATCACGCCATCGCCTCACCAGGAGCCGCCATTGCACGGGTTGTCGGACAGCCATGCCCCAACGGGCCCCGGTGCTCCAACGAAGGGGCCGGGAATCCGGACCCGCAGCAAGGTACAGGCCGCGATCACCTCGCTGCGGATCCACCAGTGGGCCAAGAACCTCCTGTTGTTCGCTCCACTTGTCCTGGACCACCGAATGGGTTCTGCAAGGCCGGCTTGGATGGCGCTGTTGGGCTTCGCGACCTTCTCCCTTTGCGCCTCCAGCCTCTACGTCGTCAACGACCTGCTGGACAGGGAGCACGACCGGAAGCACCCCGTCAAAAGGCACCGCCCCTTCGCCAGCGGCGAACTGGGACTCCCCCAGGGAGCGGTCTGGGCCCTCCTGCTCGGATCCGCCGGTTTCGTGGCGAGCGCGCTTCTGGCTCCCTGGCAATTCACGGCCGAACTCGCCCTGTATGCGGTCGCGACCCTGGCCTATTCCCTCTACTTCAAGCGCAAGCTCGCCCTGGACGTCCTTTTCCTGGCGGGCTTCTACTCCATCCGGATCCTGGCTGGAGGGGCGATCACCGGAATCGAGGTGACTTCCTGGCTGATCGCGTTTTCCGCCTGCTTCTTCCTGAGCTTGGCGCTGATGAAACGGGTCTTGGAGATCGACCCCGCCGGCCTCGCCCAGGAGCCGCTGGAGGGCCGCGGATACCGGCGCACGGATCTGGCGGTGGTGCAGAGCGCGGGCGTCGCCACGGCCTTCCTGAGCATCGTGGTGTTCAGCTTGTACATCGCCATCGGCTCCAACGCGCAGTTGCACTACCGGCATCCCCAGCGGCTCTGGCTGATGGCGCCGGTACTGACCTACTGGTTTCTCCGGCTTTGGATCCTGGCCGGTCGCCGCGAGGTGGACGGCGACCCGGTCCTGTTCGCCGTGCGGGATCCGGTCAGTTGGATCTCGGGCCTGCTGGGCCTCGTGGTCGTGGCCTGCAGCGCCTGATCTGGCGCAAACCGCCCCCGAGAACTATATTTCGCGATTCCGCAACGACTTGCAAGGAGACGACACGTGAAGGATGGAATCCATCCCAAGTACCAGGATGTGGTGATCAAGGACATTTCGTCCGGCTTCCAGCTGATCACCAAGAGCACCAAGAGTGCCAAGGAACGCATCACCATCGACGGCGTGGAATATCCGCTGGTCATGGTGGAAGTGTCCTCGGCGAGCCACCCGTACTACACGGGGAAGCAGATCTTGGTGGACTCCGCCGGTCGCATCGACCGATTCAAGAGCCGCTACGCCGAGGTCGTCGGAGCCAAGCGCCACACGCGCGACGCCGTCCCCGAGCCGGTGGTGTCCAAGACCCTCTCCAAGACCAAGCAGAAGAAGCTGGCCGCGGAGAAGGCGGGCTTCACCAAGGCGGTTCCGGCTCCCGTTCCCGCCACCTCCGAAGCTCCGGCCGAAGAGTGAGAGGACCGCTCCGGACGCTCGTCCGGAGCGATTGACCCTTGATCGACAAGGCCCGACGGGTTCTGGACGAGGTGCGTTCCCTCGAGGAGGAGATGTCCCTCCCGGAGGTGGTGTCGGACAATGCCCGCTTTCGGGAACTCGGCCGACGCCGTGCCCGATTGTCTCGCGCCGCCCAGGCCGCACGGGAATTCCTTCGCTGGACCGAGGATCGTCTGGAGTGGGAAGAGGCAACCCGATCCGACGACGCGGAGTTCGCCGGTGAAGCCCGTCGCGAGGTGGCCAGGCTGGACGCGGCGAGGGAGCCGCTCGAACAGGCGGTGCGGCTGGCACTGATCCCCAAGGACCCCGCCGACGAAGGCTCCTGCGTGGTGGAGGTGCGCTCCGGAACCGGGGGCGACGAGGCAGCGCTTTTCGCCGGCGACCTGGTGCGCATGTACCTGAGGTACGCGGAAACGGTGGGCTGGAAGGCGACGCTGGTGGATGCTTCCGAAGGCGCCTCCGGCGGCTTCAAGGAAGCGGTGTTGCAGATGGAGGGAACCGGCGCCTTCGGACGTCTGCGCTTCGAGAACGGGGTGCACCGCGTGCAACGCGTTCCCGACACCGAATCCCAGGGGAGGGTCCACACCTCGGCGGCCACCGTCGTGGTGCTCCCGGAAACCGACGACGAGATCGAGATCCGCATCGATCCTTCGGAGCTGAGGGTCGACACCTACCGGGCCCAGGGCGCGGGCGGACAGCACGTGAACAAGACGGAATCGGCCGTGCGGCTCACCCATCTTCCCACCGGGATCGTGGCGGCCTGCCAATCCGAGCGAAGCCAGATCCAGAACCGCGAAACGGCCATGCGCATGCTGAAGGCCAAGCTCCTGGACCGCGAGCGCTCGCAGCGGAGGGAGACCGTGGACGCGGCCCGACGCGACGCCGTGGGCACAGGCGACCGCTCGGACAAGATCCGCACCTACAACTTTCCCCAGAACCGGCTCACGGACCACCGCATCGGACTCACGCTCTACCGGTTGGAGTCGGTGATGCAGGGCGACATCGGGAGATCCTGGATGCCCTTCGCCTGGCCGACAGCCTGCAGCGGCTGGAGGCGCAATCCCGAACGTGACCGACGACGTTCCCACCCTGGGGGAGATCCTGCGGAAGTCCGAGGAGTTCCTGGCCCGCAAGGGGATCGAGAACGCGCGCGGCGACGCGCGCCGCCTGATGGCGCACGGTCTGTCCATCGCCCCGATGCAGGTGATGCTCCAGTTCGACCGGCCTCTGGAGGCCTCGGAAGTCGCCGCGCTGCGGGCGCTGGTGGTGCGCAGGGGAGGCAACGAACCCCTCCAGCACATCGAGGGCACGGTGGGATTCCGGCACCTGGACATCCGCTGCGATGCGCGTGCGCTGGTGCCCCGTCCGGAAACCGAACTGCTGGTGGAAGAAGCCCTTTCGCGCCTGAAGGACGTTTCCAAGGCTCGCGTCCACGAAGTGGGCGTCGGATCCGGATGCGTTTCGCTGTCGCTTCGCCACGAACGCGCAGATCTGCGCGCGACAGGATCCGACATCTCCCGGAAGGCCTTGGATCTGGCGGGGGAGAACGCCCTCCGCCTGGGGATCTGGCTTCCTCTGTGGCGCGCGGACCTCCTGGGCGGCCTGCGGCCGGAGAGCCTGGACGCCGTGGTCTCCAACCCACCCTACATCCGCTCGCGGGAAATCGCCGACCTCTCCCCCGAGGTCCGGGCGGATCCCCGTCTCGCCCTGGACGGCGGAAAAGACGGCCTGGACGCGATCCGCACCCTGGTTCGCCAGGCCATCGTCGTCCTCAAGCCCGGCGGATGGCTGCTCCTGGAGCACGGCCACGACCAGGGGGCCGCGACCCGCGAGCTGTGCGCGGAGGGATGGACGGATGTGGCCACCCTGCCGGATCTTTCGGGGGCGGAAAGGTTCCTGGCGGCGCGAAGGACCTAACCCCCCAGGCTCAGCCGGCTCTGGGTGTTCCAGAGCGACCAGCAGCCGCGGCCCGCCTGCTTGGCCTGGTAGAGGGCCTCGTCGGCCCGGGACCACAGATCCTGCCAATTCCCGGCATGGGTCGGGAAGAGGGCCACTCCCACGGAGACCCCGATCTCCACCAGCCTGCCGTCCGGAAGCTCCACCGGCGAGGCGCGGATCTCCTCGATCAGCCGCTGGGCCATCTTGCCGCCCTGGTCGGCGGTGAGGTTGGGGACCAGCACGATGAATTCGTCCCCCCCCTTGCGGCAGGCGGTGTCGCCGACGCGCAGGTTTTGACGGATCCTGTCCGCGACCCGGATGAGCACCTCGTCTCCCACGGGGTGGCCGTAGGTGTCGTTGATCAGCTTGAAATGGTCCAGATCCACCATCACCAGTCCCGTGCTGTCCTTGCGGCGGCGGGAGTTGGCCAATTCCTCCCGGACGCGCTCCAGGAAGTAGCCGGAGCGGTAGAGCCCCGTGAGGTCGTCCCGCAGCGCCGTTTCGCGCAACCTTTCGATGAGTCGCGCGTTCTCCAGCGCCAGCGCGGCCTGCGAGGCGAGGTCCACGAGCGGTTGCAGGACGTCCCGGGAAGGCGCCTCCAGGGAATAGATGTTGTCCACGAACATCACGCCCAACCGTCGCGATCCCATCCGGATGGGGATCCAAAGCCCGGGCAGATGCGGATGGGGCGCGGGCTGGTCGGCGAGCGGAGGCAGCTCGGGGATTTCCGGAAGCTGGAAGACTCCGAATCCCGCCCGGGCGCACAAGGCGGACTTCACCTTCGCGCCGTCGTCGTCCAGCACGAAGATGGTGGCCCGATCGAAACCGAAGGCCTCCACGGCCGTGGTCACGAAGTTTTCCAGCAGGATGTTGCGCCCTTCCAGCCCCTGGAGCTTGGCGGAGGTGTCGGTCACCGCCTTCAGAAGCTGCATGGACCGCTCCGCCTCGCGCGAGCGGCGCACGTAGAGGGCGCCCAGGGCCAGCGACCGGCCCAGGCGCAGGATCCGCTCCTCGAGATGCGGGGGGAACTTCTGGAAGCTCACCAGGGCCAGCACGCCCGCGATCTGGGTCTCCACGGGCAGGGGGACCAGGATCTCCCACTGGTCGCCCATGTGGTGCTGCGAGCCCACCAGTTTGGTGGTGACCTCTTCGGAAAGCTGGTAGAGGGGGATCAGGTCCGATCCTTCCTGCCCCCCGAAATGGTCCACCACGGCCTCTTCCCGCAGCATCCTGTCCACCGGGTCCAGCAGGTAGATGCGCACCTGTTCCACGTCGTCGTGGAGACCCTCCAGGATGGTCTTGCACGCGGCCAGGAAGGCGCGGTAGGAGGTGTCGGTGCCGCACATCGCGATGGCGGCGCGGTTTCCCAGGGCAGACAGATCCTGGCTCTCCACCTGGACCATGGTGGCCATGCCCGTTCCGGATGGGTCGCGCTGGCTCACGGCTTGGCCTTGATCCGATCCCACCCGGTCTGGAGGATGGATTGGATCTCCTCGTCCACGGTGGCGGCGATGGCCATGCCGTTCTCGTCCAGGGAATCGCCGGCGAGAAGGCTCCAGAGGATGTCGGACAAGCCGCGGGCCAGCACGCGTTCCAGGGTGGCCCACATGGGATGGGGCGGGTAGTTCCGGGCGGCTTCCAGGGCGTGCCGGATCTTCTGGAGTTCCGGATGGTCGCCGTACCGGCTCCAGAATCCGCCGATGTGCGCGGGGACATCGCCCGAGCTTTGGCACCAGACGTCCATGAAGGTGGATCCGCACATGTGCCGCGCGAGCTTCCAGGCGAGTTCCTGGTGGCTGGACCGGGTGGATACGGCCAGGACCGATCCACCACCTCGGGTGGCGGATCCGGCGGGGCCCGCGGGAATGGGAAGGTAGGTGACCGGCCAGCGCGATTCCACGGAAGCGGTCGGGTCGATGAGATTGCGCACGATCATCCAGGGATTCCCGATCAGGAAGGCGAAGCGCCCTTCCTGGTAGAAATCCATGGCCAGCCGGTAGGGCTGGATGGCGCCGGAATCCTCGTCGGTGCGGTTGACGCGAAGGAGTTCTCCCAGATATTCCAGGCCCGCCCTCGCGGAGGGGTGGCTCAAAAGCCGAGGATTTTCTTCGGCCAGGAGTTCTCCCAGCTTCCAGCCCCCGGTCAAGAGCCAGGGCGCGAGGTTGTGGAGGGTGACCGGTTCGGGTCGGCAGGTGATCCCCACCGGAAGAGGGCGTCGCGGATCGATCTCCTGCTTGTTCGCGTTTTCTCCCAGATCGCGGCAGAACGAGAGGAAACCATCCCAGGTGGCGATGCCCGATTCGCTCACCGCGCCGTCGAGGATGTCCGAGCGGGCGATCAGTCCGGAACATTCCACCACCCACGGGAGTGCCATTCTCTTGCCGTTCACCTGGACGCATTCGTCGATCCAAGGCGCGACCGCCGCCCGGGTTTCCATCCCGTCCGGAACCGGGGCCAGATGCCCCAGGTGGGTGAGCGTGCCCATCCAGGTGGACCCGATCTGCACCAGGTCCGGCGGGTCGCCCCGCTTGTACGCCCGCATGAGCTCGGCCCAGGCGTTGCTCCAGGGCAGCACGCGCAGTTCCAGGGAAATCGAGGGGTGGGCCTTCCGGAACGTGGCGACGGCTCGGGTGAAAAGTTTACCCGTCCGGGATCCAACCTGCGTAGGCATGATCCAGACCTTCAGCGTGTCCTTGGCCATCAGATCAGACAATCATCCCATTTTCCACGGTTCTGGCAAGTCGGAACTCTTGCACAAGCCCTGGTTTCACGCTGGTTTAGGTACATTCCGCGATTCGACCCCTGTTTGGAGACTCCATGCTGATCGAATCGATCTTCACCAAGTTCTTTGGCACTCCCCACGAGCGGTACAACAAGAAGTTGACTCCGGCGGTGGAGACCATCCTCGCCCTGGAGCCGACTCTCGCGGCGATCCACGACGACGAGCTCGCCGCCAAGACCNTGGAATTCCGCANGCGGATGGAGGAGGGGGCGTCGCTCGACGACCTGTTGCCCGAGGCGTTCGCGGTGGCCCGCGAGGCGGGTGACCGTCGCCTGGGCGTCCTCAACATCCTGGACCCCAAGCACGGATTCGACCTGTCCCTGCTCTCCGCGGACCACCAGAGGCTGGTGACCGAGGCCAGGACCGCCCTGGAGGAGGGAGCGGACATTGTCAGCCTCCACTTCCCCGCGGACCTGTACGCCAGGGTGCGCGAGCTGCATCCGGACTCCCTCCCTCCGTTCCGCATGCGCATCTTCGATGTGCAGATGCGCGGCGGCATGATCCTCCACGCCGGCAAGATCGCCGAGATGAAGACGGGCGAGGGCAAGACCCTCGTGGCCACCACCGCCGTCTACCTGAACGCCCTGGAGGGCCGGGGCGTGCACGTGGTCACCGTCAACGACTACCTGGCGCGCCGCGACTCCGAGTGGATGGGTCGGCTCTACCGGTTCCTGGGACTGACCGTGGGACTCATCGTCCACGACAAGAGCGAGCCGCAGCGGCGCGAGTCCTACCACGCCGACATCACCTACGGCACCAACAACGAATTCGGCTTCGACTACCTGCGCGACAACATGGCGAACGAGCCCGACGAGTGCGTGCAGCGCGAGCTGAATTTCGCCATCGTGGACGAGGTCGACTCCATCCTGATCGACGAAGCGCGCACCCCGCTCATCATCTCGGGCCCCGCCGAGGAGAGCACCGACAAGTACGGGAAGGCCGACGCCGTCATTCCTCTGCTGAAGAAGGACGTCCACTACCAGGTGGAGGAGAAGCACAAGAACGCGCTCCTGACCGACCGCGGCGTCCAGGCCTGCGAGAAGGCGTTGGGCTTGGACAACCTCTATTCCGACGCCAACACCGACTGGGTGCACCACATCCAGCAGGCGCTGCGCGCACACGTGATCTACCAGCGCGACACCGACTACGTGGTCCAGGACGGCGAGGTCGTGATCGTCGACGAGTTCACCGGCCGCACCATGCCGGGACGGCGCTGGTCGGACGGACTGCACCAGGCCGTGGAAGCCAAGGAACGCGTGCGCATCGCCCGCGAGAACCAGACGCTGGCCACCATCACCTTCCAGAACTACTTCCGGATGTACCGGAAGCTCTCGGGGATGACCGGAACCGCCGACACCGAAGCCCAGGAATTCCACGAGATCTACAAGCTGGGCGTGGTGGTGGTCCCCACCAACCGCCCCATGATCCGCCGCGACAACAGCGACTGGGTCTTCCGCACCGACAAGGAGAAGTACGACGCCATCCACGAGGACGTGAAGGAACGCCACGCCTTGGGCCAGCCCGTGCTGGTGGGCACCGTCTCCATCGAGAAGTCGGAGAAGCTGTCCGCCATCCTCTCCCGCAACGGGGTCCCCCACGACGTCCTGAACGCCAAGCAGCACGCCCGGGAGGCCTTGATCGTCCTCGACGCCGGAAGCCTGGGCAAGGTGACCATCGCCACCAACATGGCGGGACGCGGCACCGACATCGTGCTGCGGGACGCGGATTGGAAGACCTTGTTGTCGCATTGGGTGGAGTCCGGTTTCGTTCCGCGCGGCCTGCCCATGGATCCCGTCCAGCAGGACGAGGCCATCGTCGCCTTCTGGGCGGAGAAGACCCTGGAGGAGAAAGTCCTCGCCAAGCTGGAAGGATCCGTGCAGGAACGGCTCGAGGCCGTCAACAAGGTCCGCATCGAACAGGATTACCCCGCCTACCCAGCTCCGTGGGATCTGCGCGGCAAGGAGAAGATCTCCGTCCGATCGCTGGGTGGACTTCACATCGTGGGCACCGAGCGCCACGAGAGCCGTCGCGTGGACAACCAGCTGCGAGGCCGCTCCGGCCGCCAGGGCGATCCCGGTTCCAGCCGCTTCTTCCTCTCGCTGGACGACGATCTCATGCGGATCTTCGGGGGCGAGAACATCCGCACCATGATGGACCGCCTGGGAGCCAAGGAGGGCGAGGTCATCACCCATTCGCTTCTGGACCGCTCCATCGCCGGAGCCCAGAAGCGCGTGGAAGCCCAGAATTTCGAGATCCGCAAGCACCTGCTGGAATACGACGACGTGATGAATTCCCAGCGCAAGGTGGTGTACAAGCTGCGCCGCCGCATCCTGGACGGCGAGGATGTCCGCGACGAGATCCTCTCGAGGATCGAGGATGCCGTGGACATCAAGGTCTCCGAGATGCTCCAGATGGACCTGCTGCCCGAGGACCCCGTCTGGACGGTCAACGAGACCGATCTTCGACGCCACTTCACGGTGGAATACAACCTGGCCAATTCCATTTCCGTCGGAGCCTCCAGGCAGGCGATCGTCGAAGAGGTCTCGCACCTCGCCATCAAGGCCTACACGGACCTGGAAGAGCGGATCGGCGAAGACATCCGCGACATCGAACGGCAGATCCTGCTGTACACCATCGACCACATCTGGAAGGCCCACCTCTACGAGATGGACCATCTGAAGGAAGCCATCCGCTTCCGGGGGTACGGGCAGCGCGATCCCCTCTCGGAATACAAGCACGAAGGTTTCCTGCTGTTCCAGCAGATGATGGACCGGTTGGCCTACGAAATCGCCGGGCGGGTCCTCCACATCCACCCCGAGCAGAGACCCCAGTTCCAGCAGACCCCGCGTTCGCGCGCCCAGTACCGCGAGCTCCACGGGGAAGACGAACCCGAATCCAGCCAACGACAGGTTCCGGCTCCGGCTCCACGACCGGAATCCGCCCCCATGTTGCCGGGTACCCGGCCCGTCTTCGCCCAGCCACCGACGGCTGGCGCCGCGAGGATGCCCCAGGGGACAGCGGTCGCCACGGTGGGTCGCAACGACCCGTGCCCGTGCGGCTCGGGGAAGAAGTTCAAGAAATGCCACGGGGAGAACCTCTGAGGCATCTGCCGTGAAGGGTCTGTTCCTCTCCTTCGAGGGGATCGACGGTTCGGGGAAGACCACCCAGGTCGCCCGGCTGGCCGATGCCCTTCGCGAGCGGGGCCGCGAAGTCGTTTCGCTGCGCGAACCCGGAGGGACCGACCTCGGCGAGAGGATCCGGTCCCTGCTCCTGGACCCCTCGGACGAACCTCCCGTGCCTTTGGCCGAATTGCTCCTGTTTTCCGCCGCCAGGGCACAGATCCTGTCGACTCGCGTGATCCCCGCCCTGGAACGCGATGCCGTCGTGATCCTGGACCGCTACTGCGACGCCACCTTCGCCTACCAGGGATACGGACGCGGGATTCCCTTGGACAAGATTATTTCCATCGAGTCCATCGCCGCCAGGATCCTTCCCGCCCGCACCTGGTACCTGGACCTTTCGCCCGAGGAATCGGCGCGACGGAGATCCCTGCGGGGAGGTGCATCGGACCGGATGGAATCGGAGGCCGATGCCTTCCGGGCCCGTGTCAGGGAGGGCTACCTGGAGCGCGCCCGTCGGGATCCCGAACGCGTGCGGGTGCTGGATGCTTCCCGTACCATCGAGGAGATCGCGGAACGGATCCTGGACGAGGCCCTTTCTCTGGTGTAGTCAGCCTCTCGGCATCCTTGTCGGGTCGTCCGGAGCTATCGTTACCCTCCTCATGCCCTCTCCCGAGCCGCGACATTCGCCGCTGTACGAACGTTCCCTCTTCTCCCTGGCATGGCCGGTCTCGCTGACCCTCGCGGTGGGCATCGCGCAGCCGGCGCTGGACATGTTCTTCCTGGCCCGCGTTTCCGATCTGGCCGCCGCGGGAGTGGGCGCCATGATTCCCGTGTTCGCCGCGCTCACCATCGTCCTCAACACCCTGGGGCAGGCCGGCGCGGCCGTGGCTGGACAATTTCTGGGTGCCCGCAGGCCCCGGTTGGCGCGAGCCACCTACGCCTTCCTGCAGACGGCGCTGGTGGCCATCGGGATCGTCCTGGGCATCGCCATGGTCGTGCTCGCCTCTCCCGTCGCGAACGCCATGGGCCTGACCGGCGAAATTCGATGGCACGCGACGCTTTTCCTCCGCGTCCTGGGTTGCGGCATGGGCGCGCGCGCGCTGTGGACCTCCATGATCAACATCCTGGCCTCCCAAGGGCTCACGAGCTGGAACCTTTGGGGTTCGGTCCTGGCGTTGGGATCGAATGCCGCGCTCAACACTCTTTTCCTCTTCGGTCCGCATTCGGTCTTCGATCTGGGAACCTTCGGTGTCGCATTGGCCACGGTCCTCTCGTGGTCGATCGTATCGGTGGTCTTCCTTTTCGCCATTTCCCGCCGACTGGACTACCACCCCCATTGGCGGGACGTCGCTCTGGGCTGGAAACGATCCCTGACCCCGTTGATCCGGATCGGTCTTCCCGCCACGGTGGAACCCATCTCCTACCAGCTGTTCCAGGTCGCCTTGGCCTCCCAGGTGGTCCGCCAGGGAGACACCGCGCTCAAAGCCCGGGTCTACGCCATGACCTTGGCGAACATCCCCGTCATCTTCTCCTACGGCCCCGGCTTCGCCGCACAGATCCTGACCGCCCATCTGGTGGGCGGAAACAGGGAAGACGAGGCCGACCGACGCCTGCGAAAGGCCGCGGCCTGGGCATGCGGAGGAGCCTTGATCGCTTCGGGCGCGGTCGCGGCCACCGCGCCTTGGTCGTTGCGCGGGTTCACTTCCGATCTGGCCGTGTTGTCCCTGGGCGCCCACCTCCTTTGGATCGACGTCGTCTTGCAGCCCGCCAAGGCGTTGAACATCGCCATCACCTTTTCCCTGCGCGCCGCCGGGGATTCCAAGTTTCCGGCGTGGGTCGGCAGCACCCTGATGTGGACTTCGGGGCTCGGGCTGGCTCTTTGGCTCTGTCGGGGCGTCGGTTGGGGTGTGGCGGGCATCTGGGTCGGCATGGCCATGGACGAATGGATCCGAGCGGTCTTCAACTCCTGGCGTTGGAACTCGGACCGCTGGAGGGGTCTCGGGGTCTCGCGGGCTTGACCGCCTTTCTCCGGGCGTGGTAAGGTCATGGCCTGGCATCGTCGGGAATCAACGACCTTAACGAGGAGCTATCCATGCGAAACGTCCGTTGCATCGCCTTGCTGCTGGCCATGTCGGCACCACTGTTCGCCGTCGGAACCAAGGAGCAGGCGAAGGCGCTGGTGAAGTCCACCATCGCCGACTTCAAGGCGGAGGGTCCTGGCGTCCTCGCGAAAGTGACGGCCAAGGATCCCAAATACGTCCACGACGACCTCTACGTCATGGTCTACGACATGAACGGAAAATGCGTGGCCCACGGAGCCAACCCCAAGATGGTGGGGAAGGACCTGATCGATCTCCAGGATCCGGATGGAAAGGCTTTCGTGAAGGAACGGGTCGAGATCGCCAAGACCAAGGGGTCGGGGTGGCAGGACTACAAGTTCACCAATCCCACCGACAAGAAGATCGAAGCCAAGACCGCCTATCTCGAACGATCCGGCGATTACATCTTCGCCTGCGGCGCCTATTCCAAATGAGGCGGTGATGCTCGTGCCGAGATCGGGAATGCCGCTGTCCAAGAAGCTGTTGATCGCGCCGTTGGGGGTGATCGGGCTGTTCGCCACCAGCGTCCTGGCGGTGGTCGTGCTTTTGTCCGCCGCTTCGCGCGCGGCGGCGAACCACGCGCGTCTAGCCGATCTCGACATTTCCCTCCAGGAGAGCTCCGCGGACGCCTACAAAGGTTTGGCCTGGGCAGCGGCAGGTTTCCCTGCCAAGCGCATCGACAGCCTTTTCCAGGGCGACCTGGGACGCTTGGACCACCTCCGCGCCGACCTTGCCGTGGACTCCGTCCGCGCGACGTCCTTGGAGCGTGAGCGAATTCGCAGGACCGACAGCTTGATGTTTTCGTTCCGCTCGACGGTGAGCGACATGCAGGACGTTTCCGGTGGAGACATGGGGTTCGCGAGCATGTACCTGGGTACCGCGCAACGGAAGTTCCAGGCTTTGGACAGCGCCTTGGGCATGCGAATCGCCTGGCAGAAGTCCAGGATGGATCGCTCCCTGCGCGATTGCCGCTTCTGGACCCTCTCGGGGCTGGCCTTGGCGGTTTTCATGGGACTCGTCCTGTCCATGTTCGTCGCCCGTCGGATCCGTCAGCCCATCGCGGAACTGGAATCCGCAGCCCGCGTCCTGGCGGAGGGTGATCTGAGCGGCAGGATTCCGGATCTCGGAACCGACGAGCTCGGTCGCCTTTCCTCCTCCATGGCGGCGATGTCGTCTCGTTGGGTGGAAATCGTACAGGAGATCCGACGCGGCGTCCGATCCCTGGGTCAGGTTTCCGGCGAAATGGGCGGGGTTTCGGAGGCCTTGAACAACGGCGCCAAGCTCGCACGGGAGAGATCGGGAAGCGTTTCCGGAGTCGCCGGGGGATTGGGTAAAGCCATGGGCGAAGCCAAGGAGGCGATCGCCTGCACGTCCCGCGAAGTGGGATCGGTGGCCGCAGCCGCCGAACAGATGTCGGCCGCCATCGCAGAGGTTTCCCGCCATGCCGGAGAGGCCCGACAAGTGGCGGGGAACGCCAATCGCCAAGGCCGGATGGCATCCGAACGCATCGACGCCTTGGGTCGGTCCGTGCAGGAGATCGGACAGGTCTCCCAGCTCATCCAGGCGGTCTCCACCCAGACCAGGCTTCTCGCGCTCAACGCCACCATCGAGGCGGCGCGGGCGGGGGAAGCCGGGCGTGGTTTCGCCGTGGTCGCCGGCGAGGTGAAGAACCTCGCCAGCCAGACCCAGGGGGCCACCGAGCAGATCGTGTCCCGCATCCGCCTGATCCAGGACGCCGTCGTGGAAGCGGTATCCGACGTTTCCTCGGTCGTGCAGGTGGTCGGCACCATCCAGACCGCCATCGAGTCCATCGCTTCCTCCATGGAGCAGCAGTCGATTTCGACCAGGGAGATCGCTGCTCGCGCGGCCGAAGTCTCGACCCAAGTGCACGGGGTGGAGCGTTCGGTACGCGAAGGCGAAGAGATCTCGCGCGCAATCACCGCGCAGATGGCCGATGTCGACCTGTTGGCCGCAGGCCTCGCCGACTCCGGCGACCAGCTCTCTTCGGGGGCCCAGCGGTTGCGCGAGGTGCTCGGAGGCCTGGAAGTCGGCATCGGCCAATTCCGGGTCTAGACCGGTCTTCCGTTCCGCTTGGGCGGTCATTCCGCCAACGAAAAAGGCCACCCGGACGGGTGGCCTTTCCAATTCTCAAGGATCGCGAAGCGATCCTACCAGCGGAAGTGCGCGAAGGCCTTGTTGGCTTCCGCCATGCGGTGGGTGTCCACCCGCTTCTTCACGGCGGCGCCTTCGTTGTTGGCGGCCTGGTTGAGCTCACCGGCCAGACGACGGGCCATGTTCTGCTCGGTGCGACGGCGGGCGGCGTCGGCGATCCAACGGATGGCCAGGGCCGTGCGGCGGTTTGGGTTGACTTCCACCGGCACCTGGTAGGTGGCGCCACCGACGCGGCGGGACTTCACTTCCAGGGAAGGCTTCACGTTGTTGATGGCCCGCTTGAGGATGGACAATCCGTCCTCTTCGCCGTTGGCGCGCGTCTGCAACTCGTCGATGGCGCCGTACACGACGGACTCGGCGATGGACTTCTTCCCGTCCTTCATGATGCCGTTGACGAACTGGGTCAACAGGGTGGACTGGTACTTGGGATCCGGATTCCGTTCCCGTTTTTCGGCAGCTTTGCGACGAGCCATTTACTTCTTCTTTCCCTTGGCAGGTGCGCCCTTGCCCTTGGCGGCGACCTGGCCGGGCTTGGGACGCTTGACGCCGTACTTGGACCGGCCCTTGCGGCGACCGTCGACACCGGCGGTGTCCAAGGTTCCGCGGATGATGTGGTAGCGCACGCCCGGGACATCCTTCACGCGGCCGCCGCGGATCAGGACGATGGAGTGCTCCTGGAGATTGTGTCCCTCTCCGGGGATGTAGCAGGTCACTTCCATCCGGTTGGAAAGGCGCACGCGTGCGATCTTGCGCAAGGCGGAGTTCGGCTTCTTGGGCGTGGTGGTGTACACGCGGGTGCAGACACCGCGCTTTTGCGGGCTGGCCTTCAGGGCCGGCGACGACGTGCGATTCTGGACCTTTTGGCGTCCCTTGCGGACGAGCTGGGAGATGGTTGGCACCTGGTGCGTGCTCCTTGAAGATTTAGGGGGTCGAAGTTAGATGCACAAACCCTTGTTTGGCAAGGGTTTGCGAGCGGATCAATCCTTGAGGGTGACTTCTTCCTCGAAGTCGTCCACCAGGTCGTCGTCGTCGTCGGTGCCCAGGGCGGCTTCGAGTTCCCGGCGACGGGCATCCTCTTCCAGCTTTTCCTGCGCCCTGCGGGCCGCCTCCACTTCGGCTTCCTCGTCCCGCACACGGATCTTGCCGTAGTGCCTGGACCCGGTTCCCGAAGGGATCAACCTGCCGACGATGACGTTTTCCTTGAGGCCTTCCAGGGTGTCCGTGCGGCCGGCGACGGCAACTTGGGTCAGCACCTTCGTGGTCTCCTGGAAGGAGGCGGCCGCGAAGAACGAGTCCGTTCCGAGCGACGCCTTGGTGATGCCCAGCAGGAGCGGCTCGGTGGTGGGGATGTCTCCGCTGATCGATTGCAGACGGATGTTCTCCAGCCGCAGGCGCGCCTTGGAAACCTCCTCGTTCTCCAGGAACTGGGAGTCTCCCGGATCGCGGACCTTCACCTTGCGCAGCATCTGGCGCACGATGCACTCGATGTGCTTGTCGGCGATGGTCACGCCCTGCAGCTTGTAGACGGCCTGGATCTCGTCGACCAGGTACTCCTGGACCGCCTTTTCACCGCCGATGCGCAGGATGTCGTGGGGATCCTTGGGTCCTTCGCACAACCGGTCGCCGGCGCGGACGCGGTCGCCCGAATGCACGGAGAGGTGCTTGCCGCGCGGGATCAGGTACTCGGCGCGGCTGTTGTTCTCGCCGACCACGATCACCTTCTGCTGTCCGCGCTCCATGTCGCCGAATTCGACGATGCCGTCGACCGCGGTGACCACGGCCGGAGCCTTGGGGACGCGGGCCTCGAAAAGCTCCGCGACGCGCGGGAGACCGCCGGTGATGTCGCGGGTGGCCGAGGCCTGTCGCGGCATCTTGACGAGGATCTCGCCCACGCCGATCTTGGTGCCGTCGCGGACCTGCAGGAGGGCGTTGGCCGGCACGGCGTAGCGTCCGATGGGCTTGTCCTTGTCGGACCCGAAGATGAGCAGCTGGGGATGCAGCTTGCCCTTCTTGTCGTTGATCACGCGGAAGGTGGTGAGACCNGTGTTCTCGTCCTCNTCCACTTCNAGGGTGTGGCTCTCCTCGATGTCTTCCCAGCGGACCAGNCCCTCCTCCTTGGCCACGATGACCGAGTTGTAGGGATCCCATTCGAGCAGGACGGCGCCGGCCTTCACCTTCTTGCCGGTTTCGGCGCGCAGCACCGATCCGTAGGGCACGGGATACCGCGCCTTGGTGATCCCGTGGTCGTCCACCAGGATGCACTCGCCGGTGCGGCTGATGACCACCATGTCCTTGCCGCCGCGCAGCACGGTCTCGACGTTGTCGAGCCTGATCGTGCTGTCGATCTTGGCCTTCTGCTTGTCCTGGGCGGTCAGGCGCGTCGCCGCGCCGCCGATGTGGAAGGTCCGCAGGGTCAACTGGGTGCCGGGTTCGCCGATGGACTGCGCGGCCATGACGCCCACGGCCTCGCCGATGTTCACGGGGCGGCCTGTTGCCAGATTCCGTCCGTAGCAGCGCGCGCAGACGCCGCGGCGGCTTTCGCAGGTCAGGACCGAACGGACCAGGACCTTCTCGACCTCGGCGTCCTGGATCGCCTTGGACATCGCCTCGTCGATGATCTCTCCGCCCTTGACCAGGAGCTTCGCGGTCAGGGGGTGGAGCACGTCGTCCAACGGCACGCGGCCGATGATCCGCTCGGACAGCTGGGTCTTGACCTCGTCGCCTTCGGTGATGGCCGAGACTTCGATGCCCTGCCTGGCTCCGCACTCGTCCTCGGTGATGACCAGGTCCTGGGCCACGTCGACCAGGCGGCGGGTGAGATACCCGGCGTCGGCCGTCTTGAGCGCGGTGTCGGCCAGGCCCTTGCGCGCGCCGTGGGTGGAGATGAAGTACTCCAGGACCGTCAAGCCTTCCTTGAAGTTGGACTTGATGGGGTTCTCGATGGTCTCCTGCCCGGTGAGCTTCTTCTGCGGCTTCTGCATCAGGCCGCGCATGCCGGACAGCTGCTTGATCTGTTCGCGCGAACCGCGGGCGCCGGAATCGGCCATCATGTAGATGGGGTTGAATCCCGCCTGGTCCTTGGCGAGCTTGTCGAACAGGATGTTCGCGACTTCCGAGGTCGCGTGCGACCACGTGTCGATGACCTGGTTGTAGCGTTCGCCGTCGGTGATGACGCCGTTGTCGTAGAGGTCCTGGAGGTTGTCGACCTTCTTCTGACCTTCTTCCACGATCTTCCACTTCTCGTCCGGGATGAGCATGTCGCCCAGTCCCACCGAGGAGCCCGAGCGGGTCGCCCAGAAGAAGCCGGTGGACTTCAGGTTGTCCAGGAACTCCACGGTGCCGTTGTTGCCGGTGCGGCGGTAGATCTCGCCGATGACCACGCCCAACTGCTTCTTGGACATGGTTTCGTTGACGAAGCCCATGGCCTTGGGGGTGATCTGGGAGAACATGGCGCGGCCGGCCGTGGTCACGATGTACTTGTCGTCGTAGCGGAAGCGGATCCATTCGTGGACCCGGATCGCGCCGCCGCCGACGGCCTGCTCCACTTCCAGGGGAAGACCGAACGCGCGGAGCCCTTGGATCACCTTGGGGTCCTCCGGCTTGGGGCCGTAGGGCTTGGTCAGGTAGTAGGCTCCAAGGACCATGTCCTGGGAGGGGATCGTGATGGGTGCGCCCGAGGCCGGGTGCAGGAGGTTGAACGCGGAGAGCATCAGGATCCGCGCTTCCAGCTGGGCTTCGAACGAAAGCGGCAGGTGGACGGCCATCTGGTCGCCGTCGAAGTCGGCGTTGAACGCCGCGCACACCAGGGGGTGCAGGCGGATCGCCTTGCCTTCCACCAGGATGGGGTAGAAGGCCTGGATGCCCAGACGGTGCAGGGTGGGCGCGCGGTTGAGCAGCACCGGATGGTCCTGGATGATCTCTTCCAGGATGTCCCAGACCTCGGGCTTTTCCTTCTCGATGTACTTCTTGGCGCTCTTGACCGTGTGCGCGATGCCGCGCTCCTCCAGCTTCTGGATGATGAACGGCTTGTAGAGCTCCAGCGCCATGCTCTTGGGCAAACCGCACTGGAAGAGGCGCAGCTCCGGTCCGACCACGATGACGGAACGTCCGGAGTAGTCGACGCGCTTTCCGAGCAGGTTCTGGCGGAAGCGGCCGTTCTTGCCCTTGAGGAGTTCGGAGAGGGACTTGAGCGGCCGGCGGCCCTCGCCCTTGACGGAAACCGTCCTGCGTCCGTTGTCGAACAGGACGTCGACGGCTTCCTGCAGCATGCGCTTCTCGTTGCGCAGGATGACCTCGGGAGCCTTGATGTCGATGAGCTTCTTCAGCCGGTTGTTGCGGTTGATGACGCGGCGGTACAGGTCGTTCAGGTCGGAGGTCGCGAAGCGTCCGCCTTCCAGCGGGACCAGCGGACGAAGGTCCGGCGGGATGACGGGAAGGACGTCCAGCACCATCCACTCGGGACGGTTCAGCGACTTGCGGAAGGCCTCCACGATGCGCAGGCGCTTCAGGGTGTCCAGCTTGCGCTGGACCGAGGTCTCCACCTTCACCCGGGCCCGCAGGTCGCGGGAGAGGTGCTCCAGGTCGAGCTCGGCCAGCATCTGCTTGACCGCGGGAGCTCCCATCTTGGCGTCGAACTCGCGACCTTCGTCCTCGAGCTCGATGTGCTCGTCCTCCGTCAGGAGCTGTCCGCGCTTGAGCTCGGTGTTGCCGGGATTCAGCACGAGGTAGGACTCGTAGTAGATCACGCGTTCCAGGTGGGTGATGCTCATGCCCAGCATCTGTCCGATCATGGACGGGAGACTCTTGAAGAACCAGATGTGCACGACCGGCACGGCAAGCTCGATGTGGCCCATGCGCTCGCGGCGCACCTTGGAGTGGGTCACTTCGACGCCGCAGCGGTCGCAGACCACCCCGCGGTAGCGGATGCGCTTGTACTTGCCGCAGGAGCATTCCCAGTTCTTGACCGGTCCGAAGATCTTTTCGCAGAAAAGACCGTCCTTCTCGGGCTTGAACGTGCGGTAGTTGATGGTCTCCGGCTTGGTCACCTCACCGAACGACCAGCTCCGGATGATCTCCGGGCTGGCCAGCTGGATGGAGATGGCTCCTGTGTCGGGAATGGCGCTCTCGAAAACGGTGGTATTCTCGTTCATCCGGTCCTCCGAATTCCTTTCGCGTCTTCCGGGCTCAGGCCGCCACTTCGCCGTCGGGGGCGAAGCGGACGTCCAGGGCCAGGGCCTGCATTTCCTTGATCAGCACGTTGAAGCTCTCCGGAAGCCCCGGCTTGGGCGCGTTGTCGCCCTTGACGATGGCCTCGTAGATCTTGGAGCGCCCCACCACGTCGTCGGACTTCACCGTCAGGAGTTCCTGCAAGGTGTAGGCCGCGCCGTAGGCTTCCAGCGCCCAGACTTCCATTTCGCCGAAGCGCTGGCCGCCGAACTGGCTCTTGCCTCCCAGCGGCTGCTGGGTGACCAGGGAGTAGGGACCGATCGAACGGGCGTGGATCTTGTCGTCCACCAGGTGCCCGAGCTTCAGCATGTACATGTAGCCCACGGTGGTGGCGTTCTCCAGCTGCTCGCCGGTGCGCCCGTCGAAGAGCTTGACCTTGCCCGTCTTGGGCAGGTGCGCCTTCTCCAGCTCGGTTTCGATGTCCTCGAACGTCGCGCCGTCGAACACGGGAGTGGCCACCTGGTAGCCCAGGCTCTTGGCCGCCCATCCCAGCGACACTTCCAGGATCTGTCCCACGTTCATGCGCGAGGGCACGCCCAGGGGGTTCAGAAGGATCTGGACCGGGGTGCCGCCCTCGATGAACGGCATGTCCTCGACCGGAACGGTCTTGGAGATGACGCCCTTGTTTCCGTGGCGGCCCGCCATCTTGTCGCCCACCTGCAGGCGGCGCTTCTTGGCGATGTAGACCTTCACCAGCTGGAGGACGCCCGGCTTCAGCTCGTCTCCGCGGACGATCTTGTCGATCTCCTTGTCGAGCCGGTCTTCGTGCTGGCGGATCATCTCCTGCGCGGTCTGGGTGATCTTCTCCACCCGGGCGTTGACCACCTCGTCCTCGCTGAAGCGGGAGGAGACGGCCACGTCGTCGAAGGAGGTGCGGGCCACCAGCTGGCGCGTCCACTTCTTTCCGGCGGCCACCAGGACCTCGGAGGTCGCGGCGTCCTTGACCTCGCCCGAAACCTGGCCTTCCAGCAGTTCGGCGAGCTTCTTGTCGCGCGCCTCGCGGATCTCCTGGATCTTGAGTCCGATCTCGGACTTGATCTTCTCGATCCGGTCCTTGTCGGCCTTCTTGGACTTCTTGTCCTTCTCCTTGCGGGAGAAGACGCGGGTCTCGATGACGATGCCCTTCATGCCCGGAGGCGCCTTCAGGGAGCTGTCGCGCACGTCCAGGGCCTTCTCGCCGAAGATGGCGCGCAGGAGGCGTTCCTCGGGGGAAAGTTCGGTCTCGCCCTTGGGGGTCACCTTGCCCACCAGGATGTCGCCGGAATTGACCTCGGCGCCGACGCGGATCACGCCCATCTCGTCGAGGTTGCCGATGGCGTCCTCGCCGACGTTGGGGATTTCGCGCGTCAGCTCCTCGGGTCCGCGCTTGGTGTCGCGGACCTCCATCTCGTACTCCTCGATGTGGATGCTGGTGAAGGTGTCCTTCACGAGCAGCTCTTCGGAGATGATGATGGCGTCCTCGAAGTTGTAGCCGTTCCAGGGAAGGAACGAGACGAGGATGTTCTTGCCCAGGGCCAGTTCGCCGTGGTCCGTGGAGGCGCCGTCGGCCAGCGGGGTGCCCTTGACCACCTTCTGGCCCAGCGAGACGATGGGCTTCTGGTTGATGACCGTGTCCTGGTTGGAACGGCGCATCTTGCGCATGTCGTAGACGTCGAATTCCGGCATGTCCAGGAAGTCGTCGTCGCGCAACGGACCCTTGTCGCGGCGCACCACGACGCGGGTGGCGTCCACCCGATCCACCACGCCGGGATTCTTGGCGAGGATCATGGATCCGGAGTCCAGCGCCGAACGGGCTTCCAGGCCGGTCCCGACGACCGGAGCCTCGGAGCGCAGCAGCGGCACGGCCTGCCGCTGCATGTTGGAGCCCATGAGAGCGCGGTTCGCGTCGTCGTGCTCCAGGAACGGGATGAGCCCGGCCGCCACCGAAACCAGCTGGCGGGGGGAAACGTCCACGTAGTGGATGTCCTCGCGGCGCACCAGCGGGAATTCTCCCTGTTGGCGGGCGATCACGGTGTCGTCGCGGAAGTGGCCGTCCTCGGTGACCGGCGTGTTGGCCGGCGCGATGATGAAGTTGTCTTCCTTGTCGGCCGTGAGGTAGTCGATCTGCTTGGTCACCTTGCCGGCCACCACCTTGCGGTAGGGCGTCTCGATGAAGCCGTACTCGTTGACCCTGGCATAGGTGCTCATCGAGGAGATCAGTCCGATGTTCGGACCTTCGGGCGTCTCGATGGGGCAAAGGCGCCCGTAGTGGGTGTGGTGCACGTCGCGCACTTCGAAGCCGGCGCGCTCGCGGGTCAGTCCGCCCGGTCCGAGGGCCGAGAGGCGTCGCTTGTGGGTCAGTTCCGCCAGCGGGTTCGTCTGGTCCATGAACTGCGAAAGCTGGGAGGACCCGAAGAAGGTGGCGATGACCGCGTTGATGGTGCGGGCGTTCACCAGATCCTGCGGCGTCATCTCCTCGGTGTCGCGCAAGCTGAGGCGCTCGCGGATGGTGCGGCTCATGCGCGTGAAGGCCACCGTGAACTGGTTGGCCAGAAGCTCGCCGACCGACCTCGCCCGGCGGTTGCCCAGGTGGTCGATGTCGTCGATGTAGGGAACCGATTCCTTGCCGTCCTTGTCGCGGATCTTCCCGTTGAAGAGCCCCGAGAGGTAGCGCATGATGGCCAGGAAGTCTTCCTTGGTCATGGTGCGCGTCTTCATCGCGACGTCCAGGTTCAGACGGCTGTTCATGCGGTAGCGTCCGACCTCTCCCAGGTCGTAGCGCTTCTCGTCGAAGAACATGCGCAGGATCAGCTGGCGGGCCGTGTCGGTGTTGGGCGGGTCGCCCGGCCGGATGACGCCGTAGATCTTCTGGAGGGCGTCCTCCTCGCCGGTGGTGGGATCCACGTCCAGGGTGTTGTGGAGGACCGGATCGGACTCGATGTCCAGGTCGACGACCTTCACCTGCTTGATCCCGGCCTTCGCGATGCTCGCGATCATGTCCGAGTCCAGGAGCGAATTCGCCTCCACCAGGACCTCGCCGTCGGAGGTGATCGCGTCCGCGGCCAGCACCTTGCCCGCGAGCTCGTCGGACAGGTCCACCTTGGCGATGGGGTAGAACAGGGCGAGGATCTCCTCGTTCGTCTGCCAACCGATGGCGCGCAGCAGGATGGACGCGGGCAGCTTGCGGCGACGGTCGATGTTGATGTACATCGCGTCGTTGACGTCGAGCAGGAACTCCACCCAGGAACCCCGGTAGGGGATGATGCGCGCCTTCAGCAGGCGCTTTCCGTTGGGATGGAAGTCCTCGTCGAAGGACACGCCGGGGCTGCGGTGCAGCTGGCTCACCACGACGCGCTCGGCTCCGTTGATGATGAACGTGCCGTTTTCCGTCAACAACGGGATGTCGCCGAAGTAGACGTCGTTGGTGATCTTCTCCTGGAACTGCTTCTCGTCGCCCTCGGTCTTGTAGACGTTGAGCGAGAGCGTGGCGCGCAGCGGCGCGGCGTAGGTCATGCCGCGCTCCTGGCACTCCGGGATGGAGTACTTGGGCACTCCGAGGGAGTAGCCGTCGTAGCCCAGCTCGTAGTTCCCCTTCACGTCGGAGATGGGGAAGGTCTCGCGGAAGACCGCTTCGAGACCCTCGTCCGCCCGTTCCCGGGGCAGGGTATCTGCAAGAACCTGTTGAAGGATTCCACCTGGACCTCCAAGAGGAAGGGGATCTCCATCGAATACTTGCTTTTCGCGAAGTTTCTGCGTTCCGTCATCGACCGCCTCGCCTCGTGGGAGTCAAACAATGCCGCAAAGCCGACCGCGTCCGCGGCCGGCATCGCCAAAAAACGAAAGGCCTTGTGCGTCGCCCGCGCGACGGGCCAAGGCTTTGGATGTGTGCTTGGAGAAAGGCACCCTTACTTCAGGGCGACCTTGGCTCCGGCTTCTTCCAGCTTCTTCTTGAAGGTCTCGGCGTCGGCCTTGGCCACGGCCTCCTTCACGGTCTTGGGCGCGCCGTCGACGAGGTCCTTGGCCTCCTTCAGGCCCAGGCCGGTGATCTCGCGGACCACCTTGATGACGCCGATCTTGTTGGCGCCGGCTTCGGAAAGGACGACGTCGAATTCCGTCTTCTCTTCCTCGGCGGGAGCGGCGGCTGCGGCGGGAGCGGCGGCCACGGCGACACCGGCGGCTGCGGCTTCCAGGCCGTGGACTTCCTTGAGGTACTCGGACAGGGCGCGGGCTTGCGCCAGCGACAGGGCGACGATCTTGTCGCCCAGGGCGACGATTTCAGCGGCGTAGGACTTGGTCTCGGACATGGTGGATTCCCCTGTGGATGGATGGATGGTGAAAGTTCAGGCGGCTTCTTCGAGGCGCTTGACCAGGGCCTCGACTTGGCTCGCGATTCGGGAACCGGGTCCCTTGATGAGGCCGACGAGCGTCGCGCCGGGAGAGAGGAACAGCGAGACCACCTGGCCCTGCAATTCGCGCTTTCCGGGGAGTTTGGCGACATCGGCGATCGCTCCGGCCTGGAAGACGTCGCCGTCGATCCAGGAGATCTTGGAACCCAGGAGGCCCGCGTGGGCTTTCTGGTATTCCACGATCGCGCGCGCGGGTGCCACGGGATCTTCGGCGCTGCCCACCAGGATGGCGGAGGGCCGCTTCAGGATGCCGTCGAGCGCGGTGATGCCGGCCTTGTGCAACGAACGCCGGATCAGGGTGTTCTTGGCCACCCGGTAGAAGATCCCCTGCTTGTGCAGCGTCTTGCGGAGATCCACGTCTTCCAGGACCTTGATGCGGCCGAAGTCGACGAGGTAGACGGATCCCGCTCCCGCGAGGGCCTGGTCGATCTCTTCCGTGGTCTTTTTCTTGGTGTCGAGGCTGATCACGTTGGGGGCCCCTTCAGACGCGCGCCACGGAGAGTTCCACCGGAAGACCGGGGCTCATCGTGGAGGAAATGGTGATGCTCTTGACGTAGGTGCCCTTGGAGGTCTGTGGCTTGGCCTTCACCACCGAGCGGATGAGCGCCATGATGTTCTCCTCCAGGGCGTCGGCCGTGAAGGAGATCTTGCCCACCAGCGCCTGGACGTTCGCGCCCTTGTCCACGCGGTAGGTGATCTTGCCCGCCTTGAGCTCGGCGAGGATCTCCTTGACGTTGACGCCCACCGTGCCGGTCTTGGGCGAAGGCATGAGCCCGCGCGGACCCAGGAGGCGGGCGAGCTTCCCGACCACGGTCATGGTGTCCGGAGTGGCCACCACGACGTCGAAGTCCATCCATCCGCCCTGGATCTTCTCCACGAGCTCGTCGGCACCGACGTGGTCGGCTCCGGCGGCCAGGGCTTCCTGGGCCTTTTCGCCCTTGGCGAAAACGAGAACCTTCACCGTCTTGCCTGTTCCCTTGGGCAGAACGACCGTTCCACGGACCATCTGGTCGGAGTGCTTGGGATCGACCCCAAGATTCATCGCGACTTCGATGGTCTCGTCGAACTTGGCCACGCGGTTCTCCTTCAGAAACTTGACGGCTTCCGGAAGAGTCCACTCGGTGCGAACGGCTGCCTTGTCGGCTGCCTCCCGATACTTCTTGCCATGCTTCATCGACGATTCCTCATTGGTTATCCTTCGACCGTGAGTCCCATGCTCACGGCCGTCCCCCGAACCTGGGACGCCGCCGACTCGATGGTCAGGGAGTTGAGGTCGGGCAGCTTGATCTTGGCGATCTCCAGCACCTGGGCCTGGGTCACCTTGCCCACCTTCTTGCGGTTGGGCTCGCCGGAGCCGCTCTCGATCCCGGCGGCCTTCTTGAGAAGGACCGGGACCGGAGGGGTCTTGGTGATGAACGTGAAGGAGCGGTCCGCGTACACGGTGATCACCACGGGGATGATCATGCCCTTCTGGTCCTGCGTGCGAGCGTTGAACTGCTTGCAGAACTCCATGATGTTGACGCCCTTCTGTCCGAGGGCGGGGCCCACGGGAGGCGAAGGATTCGCCGCACCCGCGGGAATCTGGAGCTTTATGTAGCCGGTGATCTTCTTGGCCAAGGCCTAACTCCCGGAGTGTGCACCGCTCTGAGCGGGCTAACTTTTGCGGCGACAATGCGTTAGACGCGCCGCGGAAAAAATGGGCGGTGAAAACTAAACTGTTTTCACCCGGTTGTCCAGTGGTGGTCTAAACTTCGCTTACTTGGCGGAAGTCCAGCTCGACCGGGGTGGAGCGTCCGAAGACGCTGACCATCACCTTGAGCTTGCCCTTGTCCGGGTGGATTTCTTCCACGGTACCGTCGAAATCCTTGAACGGACCTTCGTTGATCCGGACCGCGTCGCCCGACTTGAAGGGGATCAGGACCGCATGTCCGTGCAGATCTTCGCGCTCGCCGCTGGAGCGTCCGAGGATCCGGTCCACTTCCAGCTTGCGCAGGGCCTGGGGCTTGTTGTTCACGCCCACGAAATGGGTCACCCCGGGGATGGACAGGACCGCGTGCTGCGCATCCTTGGTCATGTCCATCTCGATGAGCACGTAGCTCGGGAAGTCCTTGCGCGTCTGGCGGATCTTCTTGCCGTGGCGGACCTGCACCACTTCCTGGGAAGGCAGCAGGACCTGGCCGATCACGCCGACGAAGCCTTGGCGCTCCACCAGTTCGTCGATGTAGGCCTTGACCTTGTTTTCCTGGCCCGAGTAGGTGTGGAGAACGTACCAGTTCATTTTTTCAAGTCCCCGAGGAGAGCAACTGCTCGATGACGAACCCCACCACCATGTCGACGCCGGTGATGAAAAGTCCGCACATCAAGCTGAAAAGCATGACCACCCAGGTGCTCTCGATCAACTCGGAGCGCGGGGGCCAGGTGACCTTCTTCCCTTCGGCGATCACCTCGAGGAAATACTGGTACAGCTTGCGCACAATGGATCCTTTCGAGATCGAACAGGGGAAGAGGGACTCGAACCCCCAACCAACGGTTTTGGAGACCGCTACTCTACCAATTGAGCTATTCCCCTTCGTGGCCCTGGTTGGCGCCGGGGCGCGAAACCCTTACTTGACGATTTCGGTGACGGTGCCGGCGCCGATGGTTCGTCCGCCCTCGCGGATCGCGAACTTCAGGCCCTTGTCCATGGCCACCGGAGTGATGAGTTCGCCCGTGATCGAGATGGTGTCGCCGGGCATCACCATCTCCACGCCCTCGGGCAGGGTGATGTTGCCGGTCACGTCGGTCGTGCGGAAGTAGAACTGAGGGCGGTACCCCTTGAAGAACGGAGTGTGGCGACCACCCTCCTCCTTCGAAAGCACGTAGATCTCCGCCTTGAAGGTCGTGTGCGGATGGATGGTCCCCGGCTTGGCCAGGACCTGCCCGCGCTCGATGTCCTTCTTCTCGCAGCCGCGAAGCAGGATCCCCACGTTGTCGCCGGCCTCGCCCCGGTCCAGGAGCTTGCGGAACATCTCCACGCCCGTGACCACGAACTTCTTGGTCTCCTCGGACAATCCGACGCGCTCGACTTCTTCCTGGATCTTCACCACGCCCTGCTCGATGCGGCCCGTGCCCACCGTGCCGCGGCCCGTGATCGAGAACACGTCCTCGATGGACATCAG
>JGI12269J14319_10001115_pt1 | contig 26676 bp, 27 predicted proteins | sample PeaSoiSIISIP2007_FD_14319 | JGI IMG/M metagenome (IMG submission 14319)
TGTGGAACGGGATTCACAGACCTATGCCATTATTGGTGCAGCAATGGAGGTACACCGGACACTTGGACCAGAGTTTCTCGAAGCGGTTTATCAGGCGGCACTAGCAATTGAGTTGGCTGAGTTACAAGCGATTTGTAGTTTAGAGCCAAAATGTATTTATTCTGTGTTAATCTGTGTAATCTGTGGTTGATTAACTGAGTACCTGAGAGTTTGACCTGATTTTTTAGTAACCATGGGGGACGAAAAGCTGTCTAAAACGAAAAAGTTTGTCGATAATTCTCTGCCTTGTAGAAACACGCAGACATTGTGATATGATGTAGACAACCAATCAATGAATAAGCTAGAATTTGAAGCTTTGGGAGGGATGTTCCGTGCTTATTACCTGCGATAATAATATGCAAATGGGTTATATTTACTTAATGCCTAATGAAACAACGGCTGATTATACTCTTGAGAAAAGTGATATTGGACTATATTATGATGTAGGGAGTCTTAGCATACCTAGGATAAAATGGCTTAGCCTGGGTCAAAGCTTGAGTAAAATGCGTTTGGCGACTAGGACGTATAGAGAGGCTGTCGATAATGCGTTTCATTGCGAATATTGGAATGATTTAGATAGCGAAGGATATATGATCGGGATCGAATTGTATATGACAGAAGAGCGACTGTTGCCCTTGGTTGCCCATCAAGCCTTCAAACTTTATGATATACGTTGGCGTAACCAAGATTTTAGAGTGCTTACCTTGGATGCATATCATGATGTTCTTAATAAAAACAATGTTATTTATCCTTTATCCACAGAAAAAGACGCCTTTGTTATAGTGGCGATTGATCCATTATCCAAGATCGGTAAGATCATGGCCCTAATCTCTGCACGGGATGATTTATATCCAATCGATTACTTACAGAGGCCCCTGTTCATGTTAGCTAATTCAAGTCGCCATTTCAGCTAAAGACGAGTATCATATAGTTATAGAAAAAAAGAGAACGAGAAATGAACATAGGTACAACTGTAAAGTAGCTAATCTTGGGCTAGAGCTACGTTGCGTTGTACCTGGTTAATTTGTGCAATCAAATTCTCTTGAATTGAAGGAATTTGTGGAATGTTGCCGAATTATAGGTCAAGGAATGAAATGAAGAAGAGGGGTTTGGACTAAATTATGCTTACGGTGGAAAAAATCGGTGGAACGTCAATGTCCCAATTTCAGAATGTTCTTAATGACATCATAGGCTTTCCGGATTCAGAGGGTTTTCGTTATGGAAGGGTATTCGTTGTCTCGGCCTACGCAGGTATGACTAATATGCTTCTTGAAGATAAAAAGACAAAAGCTCCGGGTATTTATCAATGTTTTATTAAAGGTGAAGATTACGAATCCCACATGGAGGACTTACTTAAAAAGGCTCTTCAGATCAATGAGTCGTTTACCAACATAGGTTTGGATGCTAAAATATGTCGTGAATTCTTAGAAGAGCGAGTTAAGCAAACTAAGGCTTATCTCAATAGTATGGAAGATATCGTTGCTTCAGGATATATCGAGCGAGCTAGTATCTTCTCTGCCGCGAGGGAGTTACTAGCATCGATTGGAGAGGCTCATTCTGCCTTTAACACAGTGAATATCCTGCGTAATAACGGCATTCTCACCAGTTTGGTTGATCTAACAGGTTTCCGTGATTCTAAGCAGCTCTCGATCAGCGATCGTATCAAGAAATCTTTTAAGGACGTAAGGCTTGATGAAGAGATCATTGTAGCTACTGGCTATACCAAAGGGATTGAAGGAATCATGCGGGAATATGATAGGGGATACTCCGAAATAACTTTTTCGAAAATAGCGACCCTTCTTCAAGCGGACGAAGCCATTATCTTCAAAGAATATCATTTATCTTCAGCAGATCCTAAAATTGTGGGTGTGGATAAAGCCATCATAGTAGGTAGGACGAATTACGATGTTGCCGACCAACTTGCGGACATTGGCATGGAAGCAATTCATCCTAATGCCTCTAAACCGTTAGAAATTGCAGGCATAAATCTGCGCATTAAGAATACCTTTGAACCCAATCACCCAGGCACAGTGATTTCCAACAATTATATTGGTCCACAAGCCAAGATCGAAATAATTGCTGGTGCAGATAAAATCGTAGTTTTGGAAATTCATGATTCATCCATGGTGGGAGAAGCAGGATTTGATCTAGAAATTATGAAGAAATTTAAACAGTACCAGATCAGTTACATCATGAAAACTACCAACGCCAATAGTATCTCTCTTGTCATCTGGGAAGCTGATCTTGATGAGCTTTTGGTGACTGAACTTGAAGCTAAATATCGAACGGTTACAGTTCAAGAGGCGGCGATCGTCTGCGTGATTGGCTCCAACATTGCCATGCCAAGGATTTTAGTTAGAGCTGCCAATGCCTTGGCTAAAAATGACATCAACGTCAAATGTGTGTCTCAGTCTCTCCGTCAAGTAAACATGCAATTTGTTATTGATCGGGAAATGTATACCAAGGCGATCATTTGTTTAAATGAGGATTTATGTTTAGGGGAAAGTCATTAAGCAATAGCATAATCAGGATGGTTGAGAAGGCTGTCCACTCGCTAAGCTAAAATAGGAGGAAATCATGTCAGTTGAGTCTGTAAAGGAATTTTTGAGGCAGAACAAAAAAGAGGTTGAGATCTTAACCTTTGAAGATACGAGCACAGTTGCGAAAGCTGCAGAGTCATTAGGCGTAACTCCAGGTGAAATTGCTAAATCATTGTTGTTTAAAATCCAAGATAGCTTTGTAATGGTTCTTATGGCTGGAGATAAACGCTTAGACAACAGGAAGTTTAAAGATAACTTTAATACTAAGGCTAAAATGCCTGAAGCAGAAGAGGTAGCTGCAGTAACCGGGCATCCGGTAGGCGGGGTGTGCCCCTTTGGATTAATACAGCCAATACCGGTCTACCTTGATTATTCCTTACAAGCATACGAGCGCGTTTTTCCTGCCGCCGGTGCACCTAACTCAGCTCTTAAGTTAAAGGTTGAGGAATTAAAAGAGTTGACAGACGGGCAGTGGATTGACGTAACTCAACCCTAAAATGACAAGAGAACCTAAATCCAGGTTCTCTTTTTTCTCGTATGAGTGCAGAGGATAGGAAGTGTAACCAGTGGAGCACATGCGCAAAGAAGAACCGTCCCCGATTGCATCAAAAAAGAACCGTCCCCAATTGCACATCCCAATTGCATCCCATCGTTTGACCAATTCTCCTTAAAGCATTAGTATTTAGATTATTGAAAGAAACAGCTTTGAAAGGATTGTAACTATGAACTCGGCTCCACACGAAAATGAACATGGCTTAAGACACTATTTGACCAATAAATATTGGGTTGTTGCTATCGCGCTGTTTTGCTCAGTTTTATGGGGAAGCGCTTTCCCCGTCTTGAAAGTAAGTTATGCTGAGTTGGGCATAACGCCCGATGATCGTTCTGCTATTATTGTCTTCGCCGGAATACGGTTTCTTCTGGCTTCGCTGTTCATTTTTGCCGTAATTATCCTAGGCATTAGGCAGTCGCCGAAGGTTAAATGGAAAATGTTTCCTAAGATCTTTCTGCTGGGTCTACTCCAAATCAGTTTGCAATACTACTTTTTCTATAATGGCTTAGCTCATACCTCTGGCATGAAAGGAGCCATTTTATCCTCGTCATGCATTTTCTTTGTGATTGTATTTGCTCATTTCGTTTATGCCAATGACTATTTGGACCGGCGCAAGATTATTGGCTTAATAGCCGGGTTTACGGGGATCGTCTTAATCAATTCTGGTCAACATTTTACGTTTGACTTCTCATGGCAGGGCGAAGGTTATGTTATATTATCGGGTCTGGTTAATGCTTTAGGAACAATTATCGCAAAACGGCTTGCCAAAGAGGTGCATCCCTTTGTGCTGACGGGGTGGCAAATGCTTTTAGGATCGCTACTCCTGATCGCAGTTGGGCTACCTGGCTTAAAACCTCATGCCCTGGTTTTTACGAACAAAGCCTTTTTTCTCCTCATCTATTCCGCCTTTCTCTCGGCAACGGCTTTTTCTCTCTGGAATGCGATTTTGAAACATAATAAAGCGGGAAAAATAACTGTCTATCAATTCATGATCCCCGTCGCCGGAGCCATTTTGTCTGCTTTCTTCATTCCCGGCGAACGTTTGTCACTTAATATGTTGATAGCCTTAGTTCTAGTAGCGTTGGGGGTGATCATTGTTAATTACCCGGTTAGAGGTCAGAGGTCAGAGGCTTAAGCTTCATTTAAGCAAAATCAATTATAAATCTAGGATATAATAAAGTGATGTCGTGGTTTGGGTTATCTTCATAGCAATGAAAATTGAGATAGGAAGTATGATATGGGAAAGACGTTAGTATTGACTGAAAAACCCTCGGTTGGTCGTGAGGTGGCAAAAATCTTGAACTGTCATCAGAAGGGTAACGGTTGTTTTATGGGCTCTAAATACATTGTAGTATGGGCCTTAGGACATTTAGTGACGCTCGCTGATCCGGAATTGTATGATGACAAATATAAAACCTGGAAGATGGAAGACTTGCCAATGCTCCCTGCCAAGATGGATTTGGTGGTTATGAAAGAAACTTCGAAGCAATTTGGCGTGGTCAAAAATCTCATGAAGCTGCCAGAGATTGATGATCTCATTATAGCGACGGATGCTGGGCGGGAAGGCGAACTCGTGGCACGCTGGATTATGAAAAAGGCCGGTTGGCGGAAACCCATAAAACGGTTATGGATTTCCTCCCTCACCGAGCGAGCTATTAAAGACGGGTTTAACAATTTAAAACCAGGCAGAGATTACGAACCCTTATATGCTGCAGCAGAGTGCCGCGCCGAAGCAGATTGGTTAATCGGGTTGAATGTCACCAGAGCCTTGACCTGCAAATATAATGCTCAACTTTCGGCGGGGAGAGTCCAAACCCCTACCCTGGCCATGGTTGTGGAACGGGAAACTGAAATTCGACAGTTCGTACCAAAAGACTATTGGTCGCTTAATGTCTTAGCGAATGGGTTTGTCCTGCGCTGGCAGGATAAAAACGGTCAAACTCGCATCTTTGACAAAAATAGAGCGGATGAATTGGTGGCCAAAGTGACCGGACAAACCGGGGAGATTTTAGAGGTTAAAAAAGAAGCGAAAAAGGAACTTCCTCCGTTGGCGTATGACCTGACCGAACTGCAACGGGATGCTAATCGCAAATACGGCTTCTCGGCCAAAACGACGTCTTCAGTCATGCAGCAGCTGTACGAAAATCATAAATTAGTAACCTACCCACGCACGGATTCGCGCCATATTAGTGAAGATATCGTGCCGACGTTGCCAGAACGCTTAAAAAGCATTGCCCAAGGGCCTTATGTGGACTTCGCGCGCAGCATCTTGAGAACCAAACTCATCATCACCAAACGGTTCGTGGATGGTTCTAAAGTAACGGATCACCACGCCATTATCCCCACGGAACAACCTGCCACGTTGTCAAGACTTAGCTCGGAAGAATTAAAGATCTACGATTTAATTGTGAGACGGTTTCTTGCCGTACTCTCTCCAGCGTTTGAATATGAACAAACGACCGTTAAGGTAGTCATCAAAGGGGAAATCTTTACGGCCCAAGGGAGAATCGTTAAGCTTAAAGGCTGGAAGAATGTCTATGCTGGGCCTAGTAGCTTAGACGATGAGGGGGAAGACAAGGAAGCAGAGCAAACCCTGCCAGAAATTCGCAAGGGGGAACTTCTGAAGAATTTGTCGGTTAAGTTAGCGGCAAGTAAAACAAAACCTCCAGCCAGACATACCGAGGCCACGTTGCTGTCGGCCATGGAACACCCGGGTAAATTGATTGACGACCAGAAACTGCGGGAAGCAATGGATCAAAGCCACGGACTGGGAACCCCGGCAACCCGGGCGGAAATTATTGAAAAGCTCTTTAATTCCTTTTATATGAATCGCCAAGGCAAAGAAATTATCCCCACGTCTAAGGGAATCCAACTCATCGGTTTGGTCCCACCCGAACTAAAATCGCCGGAACTAACTGCCAAGTGGGAACAACAATTAACGGAAATTAGCAAAGGTCGGGCTAGCAGTCAGACGTTTCTGACTGGAATCAGAGGGTATGCTACTCAATTGGTCTCAACGGTTATTGGCAGCGCCCAAACCTTTAAGCATGATAACTTAACGCGAACGAAGTGCCCCGAGTGTGGAAAGTTCTTGCTCCAAGTTAAGGGTAAGAAGGGCGAAATGTATGTGTGCCAAGATCGGGAGTGTGGTTATCGGAAAGGAATATCTCAGACCTCGAATGCAAGGTGCCCGGAATGTCATAAAAAAATGGAAATGAAGGGGGAGGGAGAAAATAAACTCTTCACCTGCGTCTGTGGGCATCGCGAAAAACTATCAGCCTTTACGAAACGTAGAGAAGCAGAAAAAGGAAATATCAATAAAAAAGAAGTTGGTTCGTACTTACAGAACCAGAATGACAGCGGGCTGGTCAATACCGCTCTGGCAGATGCATTGGCTAAGTTCAAGAAATAGTATAGAGAACCACCTAACTTGGTGTACACGGATTTGTATGGTTCTGGCGAAAATACTAGACAGCCGTCAAACAATGTAATAGGATATTGATATCCTATTACATTGTTACCTTTTTTAAATGGTTAGAGCATGGTGTCGCGGAGCCATGCCACGAACATATTACGAACCGGAGCAGTTAGCGATGTCAGCAAAGCATCCGCCACCTTGCTCCTATTAATGCTTCCACGTTAAGGTTTCTGTTGCATTGCACTGTTATGTTAATAAGGGTGTCATTGACACTGTTTTTACTGGCCGGATCAAAGAGTTTGAAAGTATCGGTGATTTTGTAAGAGTTGTACCGGAGGTCGCAGGTGCCGTCCAAATCATGGGCTTTAATAATTCTGCAATGGAGCCTGAGGACACGTTGCCTGAAGGTTTTCGTATCACCGGGGCTGAAAACCGCTTTGTTTATTTAGCTACCTGTGGGCTGGGTCCGGAAATAGGAGGTGAGGCGCACTTAGTTAGGAATTATCTCGAGTAACCTGTACATACCAAAAAGGAGGAGGATTATAAAATGTCCAAAAAGTTTCTCAGTACAGTTGCGGTGACTCTCCTAACCTTAGGGTTGGTTGTCACCGGGTGTGGTACACAACCGAGCGCACCGACCGCTCCCAGCACAACGCCATCAGCCAGTGGCGGAGCAATCAAAATAGGTTTGCCTTTGCCAATGACCGGCTCAGAGGCGACTTACGGCAAAGATATGGAGAATTCTATTAAAATGGCGGTTGATGAAATTAATGCTAAGGGCGGAGTTAACGGTAAAAATATAGTCACAGTGACGGGGGATGATGCCTGTGATCCACAACAAGCGACAGCAGCCGCTAATAAGCTAGTATCCGAAGGCGTAGTGGCGATTGTCGGCGGATATTGCTCAGGTGCAACCATACCGACACTAACAATTTATAATGAAAAGAACCTACCTTTTGTCATTACTGCTGCTAATTCCTCTAAAATTGCGGCTCAAAATCCTGGCAATACCTTCGAAATTAACGGTACTGCTGTGCACCAAACTCAGAAGGCTATTGAGCTCTTTAAAAAGTTGGGGGCTAAGAACGTAGCAATTGTGGAACAAGGAGATGCCTATTCAGCCGATTTGGCTAAGCAAACAGAGGATTCTTGGAAGGCAGCTGGGAACACGGTGGTTTCTCATGATGTCACCAACAAAGGGGAACAAGACTTTTCTTCCCTAGTCACTAGTTTGAAGTCTAAAAACGCCGACCTGGTTTTCTGGACCGCCTATTATGCGGATGGCGCACTTCTGATTAAACAGTTGCGTCAAGGTGGTTATAAAGGGGCTATCGTCGTGGGCGATGGCAGTAGCGACCTGAAACTTATTGAGATGGCTGGTGCAGCTGGGGAAGGCACTTATGTGCTGTCACCACCAGTTGCCGAATATTTGCCTACAGCTAAGCAGTTTGCTGATGCCTATAAGGTTAAGTACAATCAAAGTCCTGGGGCATACGCTCCTCTCGCTTATGATGGAATGAAACTGATGGCAGATGCTCTGCAACGGGCTGGAAGCACTGATGGAAAGACGATTATTAAGGCGTTGAGTGACACTAAAGACTTCATAGGTTTAGCAGGCAAAGTTAACTTTGCTGCGGATAAGACCTTGAAAGAAAGCAATTTTATCGTTTTGCAAATTAAGGACGGCAAATTCGTATTGCTGCCCTAAGTATTTCATCGCTTCTCGATGGGGGCTGGGGAATTTTCCCCAGTCACCATTTATCAGTGCGCCAGGCATGGCGATTAACAGAGATAGTAGGTTTAGAGTGTTACAGGGTTTAGATTGCAATTATCCCAGAACGTGGATGAATTGCTCGGGTGAAAGGGTGCACAAAATGGCAGTTTTTTCTATAGTAATCCAGCAGATAGTGAACGGGTTAATTCTTGGTTCATTCTACAGTCTGATCGCCCTTGGTTATTCCATGGTTTACGGCATTATTAAACTTCTGAACTTCGCCCATGGTGACATTTACATGGTAGGCGCTTTCGTGGGGTATGGGGCTCTGGGTATTTTAGGGAGCAAGTTAGGTGTCGGTTGGCTGGGAATTGCTGTGGCTTTATTGATCAGCATGTTTCTGGTGGGGCTTTTGGGTATGCTAATACATAGGGTGGCTTATCAACCGCTCATTAATAAGCGGGCCCCACGGATGTCGCTGTTGATTACGGCAGTGGGAGTATCTTTTACCTTATTTAACGGAGTTATGGTTTTGACCAATGGAGAGTATAAGACGTTCAATACCAGCTTAGGTTATGAGGGCATCAGTATTGGACTTATAAATATTACCTATACTCAGATTATCATGGTTGTGGCTACAGCGATTTTAATGCTTGCTTTGTACTGGTTTATTAATCGTACTCTGTACGGCAAAGCCATGAGAGCCATTGCCCTTGATCAGGATGCTTGCCGTCTAATGGGAATTAATGTGACCAAGACGATTGGATTGACCTTCTTTGTTGGTTCAGCTTTGGCCGCAGCGGCGGGCGTTATGGCGGGAGTGTATTATGGTAGTATTCAATTCTATATGGGTTTTGTGATCGGTCTGAAGGCCTTTACGGCTGCGGTCATCGGTGGAATCGGCAGCATTCCTGGAGCTATGCTTGGAGGCCTCGTCTTGGGGTTGTTAGAAACGGCTGGGACTCAACTTCCCTTTATTGGTTCAGCCTGGAAAGACGTTTTTTCCTTCGGGATCTTGATTCTCTTGCTGGTTTTTAAACCTACTGGGATTCTCGGTAAAAGCGAGATTGAGAGGATGTAGAGAATGGGTAATTCGGTAGCTTTGAGGGATCGTTTACGAGCTAGGCTGGGTAGCAGAAAAACGCAAGGGGTTGCCCTAGCAGTCCTAATTATTATGATCATCCTTCTCCCCCTGTTTGCCAATAACTATATAGAAGAAGTCGCGACGAATACCTTATTCTACATTGTGTTGGCCTTAGGATTGAATATTGTGGTAGGATATGCCGGGTTGGTGGATCTCGGTTATGCTGCTTTTTTTGCGGTAGGAGCTTATACAACAGGAATTTTTATGAAATTCGGCGTGAATTTTTGGCTAACTATACCGATTGCAGTGCTTTTCTCGGTCATTGCTGGGATAATCATCGGAGGGCCGACCTTAAGGTTGCGCAGTGATTACTTAGCCATTGTTACGTTGGGTTTTGGAGAAATTACTCGGATTACGGCTCGTAATCTGAAAATCACTGGCGGAGCGAGCGGCTTGGTTGGGATTCAACGGCCCAGTATTTTTGGGCATATCCTTAACCAGATTACCGATTTCTATTACCTGTTTTTTATCTTGGTAGTTTTAGCAGTTATAGTCGCTATGAGGCTTCATAATTCACGGCTCGGGCGGGCTTGGCAATATATTCGTGAGGACGAAGACGCTGCTGAAGCTATGGGGATTGATCCTGTCCTGACAAAACTGTATGCCTATATGATTGGGGCTGCTTTCGGGGGGATAGCAGGGGCCTTCTTCGCCGTTAAGATGACGGCCATTTCGCCGGAGACCTTTGCTTTTACCCAATCGGCTATGATTTTATTAGCGGTGATCCTCGGTGGGATGGGTAAGATACCCGGTGCAATCTTAGGAGCGGCTTTTTTAGTTCTATTTCCAGAAATTTTCCGGGGTATTGGTCAGACGCGGATGCTCTTCTTTGGCATCTTGTTGGTTATTATCATGGTTTTCCGACCTCAAGGGCTTTGGCCGGAACGAAAAGGGTAAAGACATTTGTAGGGGCAATTCATGAATTGCCCCTACAGGGTACCCATTTACTGGCAGGCATTCGGAATGAGGATAATTTAAGGTTATAAAAGACCGAGGCACAGCCGAGGTTTTTCTTAAAAAAAGGATGAGGTAGAATGTCTATTCTAGAAGTAAAAAAGCTTACCCTGCGTTTTGGCGGATTGACAGCAGTGAGCAACCTTAGTTTCGAAATAGCAGAGAATTCAATTACAAGTCTGATTGGACCCAATGGGGCGGGTAAGACATCTGCCTTTAATTGCTTGACGGGTTTTTATAAGGGGAGCGAAGGGGAAATCCTTTTCCAAGGGCAAAGTATTTTTCGGCAAAAGCCGCACAAAATCACCAAGCTAGGTATGGCTCGAACGTTTCAAAACTTGCGTCTGTTCAAAGATATGACAGTTATAGAAAATGTTATGTCCGGCATGCATAGTCGTACCTCGGCAGGGGTTTTAGGGGCCATCTTGCGACTGCCCAGTCAGGTTCAAGAAGAGAGGAAGATCAGGAAAATCAGCGCAGAGTGTCTGGATTTCGTTGGTATTTTAGATAAACAAGGTCGTTTGGCTCGCAATTTAGCCTATGGTGATCAACGACGGGTAGAGTGGGCTAGAGCGTTAGCCACCCAGCCCAAGCTGCTTTTGCTGGATGAACCGGCAGCTGGACTTAACCAAGATGAGAAGGAACAGTTAGTAGGACTGATTCGCCGAATTCGGAAGGATTTAGGTATTACAGTTTTGTTGATTGAACATGATATGGGTCTTGTGATGAAGGTTTCGGAAAAAATAGTAGTCATAGACTATGGGCAAAAAATTGCTGAAGGAACTGCCGAAGAAGTTAAGAATAATCCGAGGGTCATTGAAGCCTACCTAGGAAAGGAGGATGAGGAATGAGTGAGATGGCGCTCGTCCTGCGCAACTTAGAGACCTATTACGGTAAAATTCATGCGCTCAAAGGGGTGAGTCTGGAAGTGCCCCAAGGGAAGATTGTCACCTTGCTTGGTTCGAATGGTGCTGGAAAAACCACGACTTTGAAGACGATTTCTGGTTTAATCCAGGCCTCCTCCGGAAAGATCGAGTTTTATGGTAAGGATATCAATAAAGAAAAGGCCCACAACGTTGTCAGTATGGGGTTAATCCATGTCCCGGAAGGGCGGCGGATTTTTAAGGATTTGACCGTCAAAGAAAACCTAGAGTTGGGTGGTTTTACCTTAAAAGATGAAACCCAACGTCGCAAAGGAATAGAACACGTCTTTGAAGTATTCCCGCGACTAAAAGACCGTCAACGGCAAAGCGGTGGAACTCTGTCCGGCGGAGAGCAGCAAATGCTGGCGATCGGACGAGCGATGATGACCGAGCCGAAATTACTCTTATTGGATGAGCCTTCGATGGGTTTGGCACCCTTGGTTGTCCAAGATATTATGAGAATTATTAAGCAGTTAAATAATGAAGGAACAACGATCCTCCTTGTGGAGCAAAATGCTAAAATCGCCCTGAAATTAGCCGATTATGGTTATGTCTTGGAGACCGGTCAATTGGTCATGGAAGGGGATAGTGCCAAGCTTAGGCAGGATGAGAGAATTATTAAGGCCTATCTCGGAGAATGAAGCGGTCGTAATTTGCTGCTCGCGTCACAGAATTCTTCCAGTGCTCATAATATAGATTACCATGAGTTTCTGGAAGAGTTGTGAAAGGAGGAGACAAATGAACAAGCTAACTATCCTACGAAAGGTATTGGACGTAATTCAAGGATCTCAGCCTGTTCCGGATGAGACTATCAATAGCAACTGTAGCCCGGTTGACAGCGGGGTAGCTATTTTACCAGATGAGACAGCGGATGAACGAGTAATTGCAGATTTGTGTTGGAATTTTGCAAAAGCTTTAACCGAGCGCGATTTTGAGCGTTTGGACGGTAGGGCAGAGTATCATTTTTATACAGTGGACCATCTGATAGAACTAATCAGAAATAATGATGAGCAAAGTACCATAAAACTGTTTAATGAAAACAAGATTAAATCCAAGTTTGAGGATTGTGAGTTTCTCTCAATTACTTTTAGTGCGGACCAGGAGCAAGTTGTGGTAGTTTATAACGTAAGGACCTGTGTAGTAAGTGCCGACGACAAATACTTTAAAGAGCTTAACAAAAAGAACAAAAAGAAGAATAGAATCAGCGGAGGAACTCCTTTTAGCACTACTTACACGCTATTAGTAAAAAAGGAGAAAGGAACCTGGAAGATAGACAAGTTTGAAGCTTCTGAGGAAAATATTAAAATGGGCACGAATGTATAGTCCACTGCTGCAAAGAGCTAACAGGAAATAAATGGAATCAAGAGCCGTCCGGCAATGTTACTTTTTGTAACTTTGAAGATAGCCTCGACAGTTAAAACGCTGTTGAGGCTATCTTCGTATTCTACAAACTGAGGCCGCAAGGCCAACCGACTGACAAAGGTGACACTAGATGGCGGCAGGTATTTCAGCTATACTTAGGGTGGTGCCGACAGATACAAGGGAGGTTTTGAGATGACTAACCCGGTTCAGGGGCAGAAATACATGGAGCGAGTGAATCGTCTGAAGAAGAGAGTGTTGGGAACCCGCCCTGAGATGGACCTCGAAAACGCTAAGCTTCTCACGGAGGGATTTCGGGAGGCTGAAGGAGATCCACTCGTTGTACGAAAGGCCAAGGCGTTTCGTAAACAGTGTCGGGAGAAGACTGTCACGATCTGGGACGACGAGCTTATCGTCGGCAGTGCTGGGAGCAAGATGCGGGCCGGTATCTTATGCGCCGATACCTGCTGGTCTGTGTTGAACGATGAATTGGAAACGATTAACGACCGCCGCTACGATCCATTTCAGCTGAGTCCTGAGGATAGAAAGATTTTTGAGGAGGAAATTCGCCCCTACTGGAAAGGTCACTCAACCTATGAGGAGTGGCTGGTTCAGATTCCCGAAGACACGCGTGAATTACGGGATAATGGAGTGGTTTACATAGATCGTAAGGCCGTCCGCGGCTGGGGAGAGACGACGGCGGGCTACGAGTGGCTGATTCACGAAGGAGTTTCGGGAATTGTCAATGTGGTGAAAAAAAGGAAAGCTAAACTCGATATCACTGTGCCAGGCGATTATGAGAAGGACTATTATTTAGAGTCACTTTTGCTTGTCGCCGAAGGGATGGTGACGTTAGCAGAGCGCTATGCTTCGGAAGCTGATCACTTAGCGACCTTGGAAAATAACTCGCACAGGAAAAGAGAACTCACTGAGCTTGCCGAAGTTTGTCGGCAGGTTCCGGCCAATCCTGCGCGGACATTTCGAGAAGCCTTACAGTCGTTATACTTTTATCAGATCTGTCTATTTATGGAACAGAACGCAGCAAGCTATAATCCAGGGCGTATGGATCAGTATCTATGGCCTTATTACAAGGCCGACCTGGAAGCAGGGCGCCTCACTCCGGACGAGGCGCAGGAACTGCTCGACTGTCTTTGGGTCAAATTCAGCGAACCGTGCCTCTTTCAGGATGCGGTTACCGCTGAGTTCGCCGCAGGTTATCCGATGTTTCAGAACGTTTGTGTCGGAGGCGTGGATAACACTGGAAGGGACGCCGTCAACGACCTTTCTTATCTGATCCTGAAGGCAACGATGGAGGTTCAGCTCTATCAACCCTCGCTGTCGGTGCGCTACAGTTTAGCCAAAAACCCTAACACTTTTCTGAGAAAAGTAGTGGAGCTCATCAGCCTTGGGACAGGATTCCCAGCGTTCCACAACGACGATATCGGCATCAGGATGCTGATGAACAAGGGGATTCCGTTGAAGGAGGCCTTTAATTGGAATCCGTGCGGTTGTGTGGAAACTAACTTAGAGGGTCGGCTACGCCAATACACGGCGCTGGCGGACATCAACATGGGGAGCGTGATTGAGTTTGCCCTCTTGGATGGGAAGAATAGGAAAAGTGGTCACTATATATCCGTACGAACCGGCAATCCGCTCGAGTTTCAAACCTATGAAGAGTTTCTAACCGCCGTGAAGCAGCAGATCAAATATGCGGTACGCGCTGTTGTAAAAGGGAGCCATGTCATCGACGAAGTCTGTAGGAATCGTCCGGTTCCTGCGCTTTCGTTTTCCTTCAAGGAGTGTATTGAGAAGGCTTCCGACTATGCTTGGGGTGGAGCAAAATACAACGCGGGCAACGGGATCATCTTGATCGGTGTAGCGGACTTGATCAACAGTATGGCTGTAGTGCGACAAATAGTCTATCGGACGAAACAGGTGACCATGGCGCAGCTTTTGGAGGCCCTGAACTCGGATTTTGAAGGGTACGAAGAGGTACGCAAGCTCTGCCTAGACGCGCCCAAGTACGGCAACGACGACCCGTTGGTCGATGATATTGCGGGAGATATGTTCACCTTTATTGCCGACGAGATTGAAAAGTACAGCAGCAAATTTGGGCGCATGACGCCCGGGATTCTCCCTGTGTCCGGTAATACGCCGTTTGGGCTGGTGGTAGGTGCGCTTCCGTCCGGTCGCCAGGCCTGGAAACCGTTGGCAGATGGTATCAGTCCCAGTGGAGGTACGGACTTCAACGGTCCGGGTTCGGTGCTGAAGTCGGTGGCGAATATTCCTCACGCCCGCTTCGTCCAAGGAACTCTGTTGAATATGAAAGTGGAGCCAGCCATGCTGTCCACCGCAAATGGGATAACCCAGATGATGGCTCTGCTGAAGAGCATGTGCAGCCTTGGCGTCTATCACGTGCAGTTCAATGTCATCGATCAAGCAAAACTAATCCTGGCCCAGAAAAATCCGGAAGAGTACAAGGGACTTCTGGTTCGAGTGGCTGGCTATACCGCTTACTTTATAGAACTTGGCAAAGACGTGCAGGATGAGATCATCGCCCGTACCGTTCAGCCTGGGATCTCGGTGGGGTGAGTGTGATGAATGAGAGTGTGATGGTGGGTTCCGTGCTGAGGATTGAGAGGACATCCATCTATGATGGGCAGGGGCTCCGAACAGTGCTCTTCCTTAAGGGGTGTCCGCTCAGATGTCGCTGGTGCTCGACACCTGAGTCGCAACGATCGAATCCCCAAAAAGGGTACGCTCGCGACCTCTGCGTGGGCTGCGGAAGGTGTGTCCTCTCCTGCCCCACAGGGGCCCTTGCGATGGGGGAGGATGGTTTAAAAGTACTTACTGATTCCTCGAAATGTCAGAATTGCTTTGTCTGTGTCGCGAAATGTCTGCGTGATGCACATAAAAAATACGGCAGTTTCCTGTCTGTACAAGAAGTGGTGCGGGAAATCGCCAAGGATGAGATTTTCTTTTTTCACTCAGGTGGAGGTCTGACGATTAGCGGCGGTGAACCGTTGAACCAGCCCGAGTTTGTCGCGGAAGTTCTGCGGGAGTGCAGAGACCTTGGAATTCACACGGCTATGGAGACCAGTTTCCACGCCCCGTACGAGAGCATCGCCAAAGTTCTGCCCTGGCTCAATGTGCTCTATGTTGATCTCAAACATCTGGATAAGGAGCTTCATAAACAGTGGGTTGGTCAAGATAACTCCCTCATTCTAGAGAATCTTCGAAAGCTTGATCAAGCTAACGACCCGGTGGAAATCATTGTACGTATCCCCCTTATTCCAGACGCCAACGATTCGGATGCCAATTTGTCTGCCGTTGCGGAATTCTGCAAATCCTTGAAAAAACTTAGAGAGATAGAGCTGTTGCCCTATCATCGTCTTGGTTTGGAAACCTATCGGAATCTGGAGATGGATTATTTCTTGCAGGAACTGGTTCCGCCATCGCAGGAACGGATTTCGGAACGGGCCGATTTTCTGGCACTGCAAAATCCAGGCGTTCCAATTCGGATCGGTGACTGAATTTGTATAATCCTGTTTCGTTGGAACTCCATAGAAGGTATGAAAATAATTTGATAGGAATGTTTATCAATGAAAAAAGTATTTTCCTTAATCTTAATCGTGGGGATTTGCCTATCCATGGGAATCTATTTATGGCAGTCTCGGATGTTCAAAACAGTACAGATCCCAGATATTACACCAAATCAGTTACAACAAAGGATAGAGGCTGGTGAAAATTTTTATGTTTATTTCTACTCGCCAATCTGTGCAGAGTGCATTAAGTCCGAACCTAAGTTGGTTCAAGCAGTGCAAGATCTTCGAGTACAAAATATTGTCAAAGTAGATGTCCAAAAATTTGATTCTTTGCGCAAGGACCTCCAAATACAGGGGACTCCGACTATCTATGTATATAATAATCATAAACTGATCAAAGGTATTACCGGAGGTTTTAATACAGTTGATGAGTATCAGAGCTTTTTTAAAGAAACAGGTGGGACAAGTTGATTTTTAAAGTATTGCTTGCCGGCATTTACATATTTGCTGGAGGTTCAAAGATTATTAATCTGTACCTTTTTAGAGCCACCATTTTGGCGTATTACCCCTTTTTGCCAGAAGCATTGGCAGTGTTGCTTGCCATTGTGTTTCCTTGGGTGGAAATTTTGGCAGGTTTATCTCTAGTTGTGAATTGGAAAACGAAGTATTCCAGTAGTTTTTTATTTTTACTTTCCTTATTTTTGGTTGTTCAAACAATTCTTAATTATAGTAATATCTTGCCTTACGGGTGTGGGTGTTTTGGGTTTAGTGGACCGGAAAAAATTAGTTTATACAATGTATTTAGAGATTTATCCATTATGTTCTTAGCAGGCTGGGTATGTTTAAGTGAATGGAAGAAATAGAGAATCATTTTTCTATTCAAGGCAGCGCCGTCCAAGATAAAGGAGGAAAAGCGGTTTGAAAAGACAGATTAGTAAAGCTAACTTCTCCTTAATTAGCACAGAAATTGAACACTATGAAAGTAGCGGACTGATCACAGGGGAGCAAAAAAATGAGATCCTGGAGATTTATGAGCTAAAGGGTGGTCTCAACTTTATTCGGGTTGTGGTTACTATCGGCGCAATTTTGGTGGGTCTGGGGATTCTAAGTTTTATCGCTAGCAACTGGAATGGTATCAGTCATTTAATCAAACTGCTGATAATCTTTGGAGTTTTTAGCGGAGTAAATATCGCAGGATTTATGTTTTCTGAGAGTTATCCTAAGACTGGAAGGAGTCTTATCTATCTAGGCATGCTGGTTTACGGTGCAGGAATCTTTCTTATAGGACAGATGTATAACTTCGGAGGGGAATTCCCCACGGCATTTCTTCTGTGGTCTTTCGGGGTAGTCCCGATGGCCTTTCAACTTAAAGACAAATATTTAATGCTTTTTGCCAACATCCTGTTTGGCGTCTATCTTAACGGCTCGTATAATCTTGGTTTCCCTTATGCAGGATGGGTTGGGGTACCAATAGTGTATCTAGCGTTTAACTATTTTGAAAGATCAAAACTCCTTTTGTTCTTCGCCAACCTGACGACCTTAAGTTTTATTTTGCAAATTACCCTGAGATATGACGTAAAGGGTTTATATGTTACGCTGATCTTTTTCACAATTGGACTTTTGATGTATGGGATCAAACATAATCTAGGACCAGATATTTTTCGTGTTCAGGGCAACATTTTGCTAGGGGTAACTGGTGTGATTTTAACTGTTCCCGAACTATGGGACGTTCTTGTGCGTGGTCAATCGACACGTTTGGTGAGTATTCTTTTCGCTCTCGCCTTTATTGTCTTGCTGTTTGTCCTGATTCGAAAGGGGAGCCTAATTAGCTTAATCTTTGTGTGTATTACTATATTTAGATATTATACGGATACCTTTGCGTTTTTACCTAAGTCACTATTCTTTATTGTTGGGGGTCTGCTGCTGCTTGGCTTCGGTTATTACTTTGAACGGATGATGAAAACGCCCAAGGGGGGAACACTCGTATGAATCAGAAAAAAATGTTTATATTAGCGGTGTTAATTCCTCTTCTTATTCTTCTGGCAATGACGATTAAACCTCAAATGACCGTTCTTTTTGGGCAAGAAATCTTGCTGGAAACGAAGGCCTTTGACCCGACGGATCTCTTTAGGGGAGACTATGTTGCCGTAAGTTTCGTGATTTCGGATATACCCAAATCTAAGGTGACCCTGTCTATCGACAAGGTAAGCAGAAAGAATCTTTATGTGAGCCTTAAACAAGAAGGTAAGTACTATGTGGTGGATCAAGTGAGCGAGAATAAACCTAAGCAGGGCGTTTATCTTAGAGGGAAGTTTCAGGAAATGTACAATCAGAGCGGCGAGGTGGATAAATTCAACGTGGATTATAGTTTGGATAAGTATTTTCTTGAACAGGGCAATGGGAAGGGTCTACAGCAGGAATCCAGAAGTGGAGGGCTTGTAGGTACGGTTAAGGTCCTTGGCGGGTATGGAGTTTTGACAGGAATCGCGACCCGATAGTTCAACTAAACAATTAAGAATTATGCAATAAGGAGGACATCAAAAAGACAATTCCGAAAATTCATAGAAAGGGCAATCAAACTTTGTTCAATATAAATAATTAAAGAGTTATAGAAGGAAATCACTCCGTGGTGATAGAATATAGATAAAGGTTATTCTATTATGAGGAGTGGTTATTAATGGAGAATAGAGAGTTATGGGAACGGCTTAATATGGATTTGGAAAAACATGATGAATTTTTAGCTCCGCTGCCCCAGGTATTTACGGAACTTTTCTTGAATCGGAAAAACCGTCCGGCAGCTATGGGGTATTTTGACTTTGTGGTCGGAGATGTCCATGGGATTCGTGTGCATGAACTTTATGCCATGAAAGAAGCCGGAGCAAAGGTGTTTTCGACATTTTGCGTCTATGTTCCGGAGGAAATCGTGGTGGCGACAGGGAGCGCCAGTATCGGATTATGTGCAGGGGCCCAGTTCACGGTTTCTTCCGGAGAAAAGCTCTTACCTCGCAATCTTTGCCCATTGATTAAGTCAACCATGGGTTTTAAACTTGATCGAATTTGCCCCTATTTTCAAGTTTCTGATTGGGTCATCGGAGAAACAACGTGTGATGGTAAGAAGAAAGCTTGGGAGATTCTTAACGAATATATCCCAACCTATGTGATGGATCTCCCGCAAAAGAAAGATGCCAAAGATGCTCATCTTTGGGAAGAGGAAGTACGGGAATTCGCCTCCTTCATAGAGCGCGAGACCAAGGTGGAGCTAAGCACCAAGAATCTTGCCTTAGGAATCCAAAAGATTAATAATAAGCGCCAAGCACTTAAAAGGTTAGCAGATTTGAGAAAACATAACCCAGCTCCTATTCACGGCTTAGATGTTCTGCTGATCAATCAGCTCGCTTTTTTTGATGATCCGGTCCGCTTTGCAGCCAAGGTCAATGATCTGTGTGACGAACTCGACCTACGTGTCAAAGAAGGAATCGGCGTCGCGCCTGCTGATGCGCCGCGAATCCTAGTGACGGGAACACCTCAACCGCTTCCAGCCTGGAAACTTCATGCCTTAATTGAACAAACCGGGGCAGTCGTCGTCGGTGAGGAAACCTGTACGGGAGAACGTTATTTTAAGGATATGACCGAGCCAGCCGACAACGTGACGGATATGCTCGCCAATATTGCCAAGCGCCCCTTAAAGGTGAATTGTGCTTGCTTTACCCCCAACCAAGGGCGTCTGGAAGACATCAACTCTATGGCTAAAAATTTAAAAGCAGATGCTGTGATTGATTTTTCCCTCCAGTTTTGCCAGCCTTACGGTGTGGAAAGTTATTTCGTTGGTAGAGAGATGGAAAAGGGTAATATTCCCTTTCTTCGCTTGGAAAGTGATTTTTCCTCTGAAGATGAAGGGCAACTCTTGACTCGGATTGAGGCTTTAATTGAGATGGTTCGGGCGTGAAGCAGGTCGGTTTAGATCTTGGTTCGGTTAACACGAAGTTGGTGGTGTTAGAGAACGGGGAACAGGTATACTCTCAAGTGGTACCTTCTCGTTTTGATTCTGTCCAAGCGGGTATCACCCTGTTAAAGGGATATAGCGAAGAACACGGAGAAAAACCTGAAAAGCTTGTGGTGACAGGGTATGGCAGAGTCAACTTTCCAGAAGGTCGGGTTATTACTGAGATCACCTGTCAGGCTAGAGGCTGTCATGAGTATTTCCCTGATTATGGGTATATCTTAGACCTCGGTGGACAAGATGCTAAGGTTATCAAGAAAAACGCCCAAGGTAAAATCGTTCAGTTTATTATGAATGACAAGTGTGCAGCCGGAACGGGTCGTTTTTTGGATATTATCCTCAAAGGATTAGATCTAACCGCGGAGGAACTGAATTTAGCCGCAGAGGCTAAACCGATGCCTATCAATTCCATGTGTACGGTGTTCGCAGAATCTGAGGTCATTACCATGCTTGCTAAAGGGATCCCCAAACCTGAAGTGGTGGCAGGTCTCTTCAAGAGTACTGCTAAACGTTTAACAAATTTTGTGGAGTCAGTTGGACATCCAGAATGTTTAATTTTTACTGGAGGAGGAGCACATTACAGCCTCTTAGTCCGCTTTCTCGAACGAGAGTTGAAAGGGCAAGTCGTGATCCCGCCGGAGCCTGAGTTGACAGCCGCTTATGGTGCAGCCTTACTGGCCTGACCTATGGACCTGTGTAGAACATAGCACTTGCCTAACTGAGCAGGTGCTATGTTTAATTGAAAATAATAGAGGAATAATTATAAATAGAACTTTGGGGAGGATCACAATGGATAGAGAAGAAATTATTGCCGATGTTAGAAAAAAAGCAGGAGGGTGCTTCCAAAAAGGTGAGTTTTATTGTTCAGAATCCGTAATTCATACCCTCAATGAATTTTTGGGCTGGCCCTTTGATCGTTCAATTGTCCGTTTGGCCGCCGGTTTCCCGGTCGGAATCGGTAGGTCTGGTTGTATTTGTGGCGCGATCAGTGGAGGGGTAATGGCATTAGGAATGGTCTACGGCAGGGACCCCGGCCAACCTATGAACAGTAGAATGTTCCCTGTTGCTGCTGAACTTCATGACCATATTAAGAAGTTATATAAAAGTACCTGTTGCAGGGTGATTACTAGAGATTTAGTCTTTAACTCTCCTGAACGGAAAGCACACTGTGTGAAAATCACTGGGGAAGTTGCGGCTTGGTTAGCAGATAAATTTCTCGATGATGAGGAGCTTAAAGAGAAAATTCAACCTGTAGAATTATAGGGGAATCAAAGTGAAAAAAACCCTCCCAAGCCATTAGGCTTGGGAGGGTTTCAACACTTTTCGATTTACCAGTTGCTACGGGTGCGGGGTTGATAGCACTCACGGCAATATACAGGTTTGTCGCCAGAAGGTTGGAAAGGAACCGTAGTTTCTTTACCGCAAGTAGCGCAAATTGCTGGGAACATTTCGCGTTGTTGACGAGCATAACCGCCGCCGCCTTGGTTTCTGGTTTGCTCTTTCTTAGCTGCACGGCACTCAGGGCAACGACCAGGTTCATTAGTGAACCCTTTTTCTGCGTAGAACTCTTGTTCAGACGCTGAAAAATCAAAATCCCGACCACAGTCTTTGCAACTTAGCACTTTGTCATTAAACATTAAAAAAACCTCCACTACTATATTACCCGCTACATGGTAAGTTCATCAGCTTCTTCCCAGAGCCGGAGCAATAGAGAAGGTTTGCGTAAATCCATTAGTATTAACGAGCTTTCTTCAGTATATTCCAAAAATCGAGGTATGTCAAATATTAATCCCATTTACATAAATTTCTTCATAATAAAGGGTATCATACCTACTAACATGATAATTATGAAACTTTTGCTGATTTAAGAATACATGGTTTCTAACAATACCTTAACATCTTCGTTTTCGATATATTCATCGAAGGTCATTACCCGATCAACTAGTCCTTTAGGTGTGATTTCAATGATACGATTAGCAATGGTTTGGACAAACTGGTGATCCTGGGATACGAAAAGAATATTGCCATTAAGATTCGTCAAAGAATTATTGAGAGCCGTAATGGACTCCATATCCAAGTGGTTGGTGGGTTCATCCAACAGTTGTACGTTCGAGCCACTGAGCATCATTCGGGAAAGCATACAGCGCACTTTTTCCCCCCCCGATAGAATGTTAACTGGTTTCAACGATTCATCTCCAGAGAAAAGCATTCTTCCTAAGAATCCTCGTACAAAGGATTCCTCTGGGTCTTTAGAGTATTGTCTCAGCCAATCAACTAGATTCAGGTTAGTCTCAAAATAGGACGAGTTATCGAGTGGGAGATAAGCTTGTGTCGTGGTAATTCCCCAGCTGAATTCTCCGCTGTCTGGGATAATTTCGCCCATTAAAACTTTAAACAAGGTCGTCTTAGCATTGCCGTTGGGGCCAACGAAGGCAATCTTGTCTCCTTTATTGACGATAAAGGAGATATTATCAAGCACCTTTTCGCCAGCAACGATGACAGTTAAGTTCTGTACGGTCAAGATATTATTGCCGGCTTCTCTGTCCGGGGTGAATGCAATATAAGGATATTTACGGGAGGAAGGCTTAATATCATCCAGAGTTAACTTTTCTAATTGTTTCTTACGGGAAGTTGCCTGCTTAGCTTTAGAGGCGTTGGAGCTAAACCTCTGAATAAATTTCTGTAAATCCTCTATCTTATCTTCTTTTTTCTTATTAGACTCTCTCATTAACCTTAAGGCTAATTGACTTGATTCATACCAAAAATCATAGTTGCCAACGTACAACTGAATTTTACCAAAATCTATATCGGCAATGTGCGTACACACTTTGTTCAAGAAATGCCTGTCATGAGAGACCACAATGACGGTATTTTCATAATTGTACAGAAAGTTTTCTAACCATGAGATCGACTGCAGGTCCAAATGGTTGGTAGGCTCATCGAGTAACAGGATATGAGGATTACCAAATAGGGCTTGGGCGAGTAACACTCGGACTTTTTCGTTCCCGTTAAGGTCTTTCATTTTGCTACTCTGCAGGTCCTTACCAATACCTAAGCCCATTAATAATTCCGAGGCCTCAGCTTCAGCTTGCCACCCATTGAGTTCAGCAAAATCACCCTCTAGTATGGAGGCCTTAATTCCGTCCTCTTCAGAAAAGTCCGGTTTAGAATAGAGTGCATCCTTCTCTATCATGATCTGATATAGCCTAGAATGCCCCATAATTACGGTATTCAGCACTTCGGATTCTTCGAATTCAAAGTGATCTTGTTTCAAAACGCCAATTCGTTCGCCAGCCGTTAGAATGACATCACCACTGCTGGAGTCTACTTCACCAGAAAGTATTTTCAAAAAAGTAGATTTTCCTGCGCCATTGGCTCCAATTAACCCGTAACAGTTTCCTGGGAGAAATTTCACATTAACATCTTCAAATAATGCCCTCTTGCCGAATCTTAACGTTATCCCACTAGTACTAATCATTCTTAATCTTCCTTTATAATAAATTTATTTTTACTCAAGGATTTATTATATCATTCTATCATGAGAAGGTATAGATGGCTAGATTTAGAAGGATTAGATACAATTAGGAATCCAGTGGAATTCAGAATGGGGAATTCAGTGAATCTGATCGCCTTCTGCTTCATCTGATATATTTCTCAGGACCAAAATGCCAGACATAGTTTTAGGGAATCCTGCGCTGGGACCCACTAGGAGAATTGCGTGTTCAATCTCTTCCTTGGTGCAACCGCTAGATAAAGCTTTTAAAATATGAGTTCTTAGAGCTCTAGGATATTGGCATTCTGTAGACAGTGCCACTTTAATTAGCCAACATGTCTTTTCATCTAAAGGGCCACCTTCTTTATGTACTAACTGACCATATTTTTCATAGGCCTTATAAATATTCTCGTGATGTTCTGTAAAATACTTTAGGTTAAGTTCTGTACTGTCAAGGTTGTCAAAATAATCATCCATGAAAGTTTCTCCTTTAGGCAGTTTTCCATATTATTCTCCAAACAATTATTTTCTAGTCACATCCGTATACTTTCTGGAGTGTCCCTTCTCGCCAGCACGGCACCAAGCTAGCCCTGGCGGTGTTCTGAGCTCAAACATCCTGTTCAAGGTATGGCCTCAGCGCTTCGCCGGTAGTTTCGATTTTGCTCATTTTTAGGGTATAATTGCGATATTGATATTGATCAAGGCGTATCTAAATAGGAAAAGGAGAGAGAATTTTGCCGAAAATGGAGATAGATTTAACGAAAGAAGTTAGAGCGGTACTCGTTGAGAGCTTAAAGAGATACTATTGGAATGAGAGGAATGAAGAGCTTAGTAGTTTAGGGGCGGAGTTACTCCTTGACTTTATCGTGAACGATATAGGACCGTATATTTACAATAAAGCTATAGAAGATTCTTATGCGTATATGAATGAACGAATCGAGGATTTGCTTGGACTTGAGAAACGTCCGAGGTAGGGGGAAACTGCTTGAATATGCTGACTTCATTTCAACCCATCATTGATGAGCGATCACGCATCCTAATACTTGGGTCGATGCCCGGGATAGAATCTCTGAGATTACAGCAGTATTATGCAAATCCCAGGAACCAATTCTGGAAGATACTTTATGAGCTTTTCGACACTCAAGCCAGTCAGGGATACGAAGAAAGGGTGTCTTTTATTAAAATTAGAAAAATTGCCTTATGGGATGTCATCGGAACTTGTTATCGGGAAGGTAGTCTGGATTCTAAGATTCGAGAAGAGAAAGTTAACAACTTTAGTGCTTTGTTTGAGGCATATCCTGACCTAAAAGCGATTCTGTTCAATGGAGGTAAAGCGTACGAAACCTATAAAAAGTGGATTGGATTTGGTGCGTCGTCGAATATTACCTTTCATAGGCTTACCTCTTCTAGCCCGGCGAATACTAAAAAATATGAAGAAAAACAGAGGGAATGGAGCGTCATTAGAGATATTCTAAAGGATCGGTAACGTTTTTGTCAGATCTTCAAGACATGCTTCTAGTGTACGACAGCCTGAGGGATTTAATCAAAGCAAGAATATTAAAATTAGAAAGACACCAAGTAATGAATTTGCTGGGTGTCTTTTTATAATAGCTCTTTAATGCAATAAAAATGTAATAATAATGGCATATTTTCCTGTTATTATCTTAACTAGAAGAGAAAATGTACTTGTAATCTTGATAACATCACTATTGTTCGCAGGAAAACTAATTTGCATGGGTAATGGGGGGGCGTTTTAGTTTTATCAGGGGGATTATTTGTGAATGAGTTGAAGCATCTTCAACGCTTCAACGGATCGGAGTAGCAATGACCAAAAGTAAAGTAAGATCACGAAAAATCAAAGAACTAAAATCAAAAATTGAAAATTACCATCACCTAAGTTTACATTCTTTAACTCCAACTTGTTTTGAGACTACAAAAATGTTTTTATTTATTAGTATAGGCTTATTGTCTAAGTTACGTCCAAATCCAGTAGTATTTGTGGCAACCGTAGCAGAAACGTAGCGACTTTGCAGCGGAGACACACATCTACTCCAGCTTCAGTGAGACAGTAGAACAGATCGCTCTAAAATGCAGATGTAACCATAAAGACATTGGCATATTGTTAATTTGAGAGGATTGATAAAATTTAAGAAATCGTCTAAAAAGATGCGATTTATATCATTACTAGTATCACTATCTCTGGGAATTATGATGGCAGTCCCCACAATAAGTATGGCAGCCCAACCGCCAGCGACCCTCGGAACAACCTCCACATTTGCGGTTTTGGCTGGCTCGGCAATCACCAATACAGGAGTGACCACAATCAACGGAAACGCTGGCGGAGATATCGGACTGTCTCCAGGCAGTGCGTTCACAGGGCAGGGGAGCGTAACAACGAGTGGGGCTATACACGTGGATGATGCTAGTGCACTTGCGGCCAAGTCCGATCTAGTAATTGCCTATAATGACGTTGCAGGAAGGTTACCTGTCACTCGCATTTCCAGTGAGCTTGGTGGGACTACCTTGACTCCTGGCACTTACGATTCAGCCGACGGCACTTTCCAGATAACGGGCACTCTCACGCTCGACGCCCAGGGCGACTCCTCTGGCGTCTTCATATTTAAAACTGCCAGCACTCTTATTACCGCATCAGGCAGTATGGTTGCCCATATCAACAGTGCTTTACCCTGCCAAACCTATTGGCAGGTTGGAAGCTCCGCGACTTTAGGTGCAAATTCTCATTTTGAGGGACACATCTTGGCATCGGCGTCCATCACAGCGAATACCGGTGCAGCTATAGTTGGACAGTTGTTGGCAAGTAATGGCGCGGTCACGCTTGACACCAATACCATAACAAATGTGATATGTACAACACCACCACCACCAGCGCCAGCCGTCCTTCATGTCATCAAACATGTGATTAATGATAATGGTGGCGTAGCAGTAGCTTCTGACTTCAATCTGCACGTAATGAGTGCCGGTAGTGACGTTACT
>JGI12269J14319_10001123_pt1 | contig 26610 bp, 21 predicted proteins | sample PeaSoiSIISIP2007_FD_14319 | JGI IMG/M metagenome (IMG submission 14319)
CCTAAGAATCCCGCCAAAATAACACCACAAGAGTATTCAATCGCCCAGATCATGGCTAAATAGACCAGTCCGCGGATCCACCAAGGATAAGTCCGTAGGTGAGCATGTAAGGGTTCGAGAAATATTGATAGACCATAGATGGGTATCATCACTAAGAAGGTAAACCCATGCATGCTTAAATCCCCTTTGAGGAGGGAGGCTAAACCTGTATAAATGACCTCGAGCACTAGGCCAATAATTCCGTAAATCAAGAAGCGTTTTAGTGTTTTCATGGATTTAGTATGGTTAGACAGGGTTAGAGCATGTATCATTGAAGCAGGAATGTTTTGGAAATGGGGGTAGCCCTTTTCATAGCTTCATAAGGGATAAGTGAATTGTGATATTAAAGGAGAGTGGAACAATGCGTAAAATTCGTAAAGCAGTGATACCAGCCGCTGGACTAGGAACTCGGTTTTTGCCAGCAACAAAAGCCCAACCGAAAGAGATGTTGCCTATTGTGGATAAACCGACCATTCAATACATTGTAGAAGAGGCTATTCAATCTGGAATTGAAGACATTATTATTGTTACAGGACGTAATAAACGGGCCATCGAAGACCACTTTGACCGCTCGATGGAACTAGAAGCATTTTTAGAAAAAAACGCGAAAGATGAACTCCTAGATTTGGTACAAGACGTCGCTCGAATGGCGGATATTTATTACGTTCGGCAAAAGGAAGCCTTAGGTTTAGGACATGCGATCTATAGCGCCCGAAAATTTATCGGCAATGAACCCTTTGCAGTCCTTTTAGGGGACGATGTCATCTATTCTGAAGTGCCTGCTTTGCGCCAAATGATGAATCATTATGAGCGCTATGGAGCAAGTATGGTTGGAGTCCAGGAAGTACCGCTTGAGGATACGTCTAAATACGGGATCGTGGATGGTGAAAAGTTTGCCGATCGTCTTTATCGAGCGAAGAATATGGTGGAAAAACCTCGTTCTGAGGATGCGCCAGAAACCCGCTTAGCCATAATGGGGCGGTATATCTTAAATCCAGAGATATTCCCTATTTTAGGGGTCCTTCAGCCAGGCAAGGGCGGAGAGATTCAGCTCACGGATGGGATTAAGGAACTGAGTCGCTATCAGGAAATCCTTGCGTATGAATTTGAAGGCCGGCGGTATGACGTCGGAGATAAGCTCGGTTTTGTAGAAGCAACCATCGAATATGCGTTACGCAGAACAGATCTTTCCGAAGACCTTATGAAATATTTAAAGGCTTTGGTTCTAAATACAAAAATTGTGGACTAGAGACTGAAATTAAATTTGGACTATGCTGCTTAATTTTCGCGAAATTTATGCACTGAAAGGAATCTTTTGGCATTTCTAAACGCTAGAGGACGGAAAATAGGCCAAGCTTTACAGCAAAAGTGACACGCTTCTCTCCTAAAAATTGGTAAAATATCAACGTACCATAATAAAAGTTTTAAGGAGGGAAGAGACTAATGAGACCACTGATACCAATGGACAAAAAGAGAATCGTGACCTTAGCAGGAACGTTGGTGCTAGCTGGTGCAGTTGTTGCGGCAGGGGTTTATGGCCCTAGTGTCTGGAAGGTTTTTAGACAACAAAGCTCCATCACTGACCAGGTAGTCATTCAATCTCCGGCCGTTGATGGTACTAAGGCTAGCGATGGAGCCCAAGGCACGGTGTTGCCAGACGGAACCGCTCCACCAGGAAAAGCCACGCCAACGGCGACAGCACCTAGTACGATCAGCCCGCCGCCACAAGTCGATGCCAGTTCCAAGAGCAAATATAGAGAACCGGACACCAAACAATTAGACCTGGCACCGTCCGTCGCCATGTTCTTCGGCGAAAACGCCTTAAGTAATGACGCTGAGACTTTAATCTATGGCGCCGCGTGGAACATCCACGAATATGTAGACGGTTATCTCTATGGGCCGGCGGCGGGTCCGCAGTTGAACGAACAAGACATTAAAAAGTATATTGTGTTCCACAAGACGCTCTTGGACAAGCAGATTAAGAACGAAGCGAATGCTTCCAAGGCTTTAGCTTTCACCGGATACCTAGATGTGCTTCTAAATAAAGGAATCGATGCGTTTGATTCAAAGGATAAAGCACGGATCGAACAGTTCCACCAAGAAATTCACGATCTAGATGCGCATCTCATGCGTAATGATGTAAATGCAAAAGTCTACGGAGCGACGCCATTTGCAACCAAACGGACATAATTTAGGCATCTGCTAACGCAAGGGATATAGGAATGAAATGAAGCTTAGCTAGAGTAAGATATGCGCTAACAAACCAGCTAAATTGTTTCCGAGGTGCACGGTGGCTCTTGTATTATGTATTAAACGTTAGAATAAATCAGTCAGTAAGCTAAGACAATGCTTAAGCATGAAAAAGCTGAATTAAGATAAATTATCTGAATTGAAAGGAATGATTATCTTAAAGTTAATTGGGGTCTTTTTGATAATTGAATAGACAACTAAATCATGTATGCTATGATCTTGGATTACAAGGTTAAACACTTTAGTTGTCGCATTTCCAAGCAATAAAAAATTGAATAGAAAAGTACAAGGCCTGCCGCAAAAGGGATAGGACTTGTACTTTTTTTAATGTATGTCTAAAATACCCTTGAGCTGGCAAAAATAGTAATAAAAATCCAGTTGAAGGAGATTTTGGTCTATATGCGTAAAATCAATTATTTAGTAGGAGCCCTAGCCTTAGGTCTTGGTGTAGCAGTTGGAACCCTGGGCGTAACTTTACTCACAAATTCGAGTTCCCCAGCATCATTTATCTCCAAACTACGTGGCCAAGACAAGATTCAAACAGTTGCTGGAGCGGTTAGTAACCCGACGCAAACCTCTCCACTCTCAAACACGGCACCGGATGCTCCAGTCGGAAACAATCCCCCCCTAGATGGGACTAATTTAAATTCGGATTCTACCTCTAATTCGGGAACGCAACAAAATGATCCTCTTTCCCTCGGGCAAAATGATGACAACAAGAATGCAGCAGGGTTAAGTCCCCAGAATCAAGAAATCATAACAGACTATAAGCAGGATATCGGGATTTTCTTCGATGCTTGGAAGTCCGTGGATATGGATAGCTTTCGCCTCAAACTGGCCAAAGCTTATACCGGGGAATTGTTCGAAAAACATGCACGGAGAGCGGAGGGATACTTGGTTCAAGGTCTAGGCTTAGATGTGAGTCAAATAACCTTTGATCGAGTTGACATCGAAAATGCAGATGCTAATACGGCTACAATTCGAGCGGATTACCGGTACACAGCAAGGGACTTTAACTTGGCAGATGCCACCCCTGTCGGGGAAGCACATGAACAGAATATACATGTACGTGTTAATCTGCTGAAACAGAATTCACGGTGGCTGATTACCGGTGAAAGTGTAGTGCAGTAAAAANAGAGACAAAGGGGTTACCTAACTAAATTGTGGTAACCCCTTTGTCTCTGTTTGATGTTTATAGTTGATTCCCCTGCAGAAAGTNTAAAATGATATAAAATATCAAGTCACTGCAATTATTTTGGTGTCATCCTGAGCGAGAGCGAAGGATCTAGGGCCTTAAGATCCTTCGCTTCGTTCAGGATGACAATAAAATGTGATATTAATAGCATGACAAGGGGTTTCTACAGCAGAATCATAGTTGTAAAACCCAATAAGTTGTAGTAAACTTTAGAACGATAAAGTATTCTGCAACTTAGGGTTAGATCGAGAAAGGGCTGAGGTAGGTGTTATTTCGAAAACGAACGCTGATTTTAATGCTGATTGATGCTATGTTGATCAACTTAGCAGCTTTCGGCAGTTTTTATTTGCGCTTCGAAGGAGACATTCCGTTAGAAAATTATCAAATATATTATCATACTGCCGTAGTTGGAACTATTTTATATATTGCAGTATTTTATGTTTTTGGATTATATAATCGACTATGGCAGTACGCAAGTACAGGGGAATTGCTCTCCATTGTTTATGCGGTAACCGTCGGAACGGGCGGAACGGCAGCAGTGGTTTATTTTTATGGCTTCTCTCAGGCTTCCACACTCCCATTTAGGCTACCGCATTCTGCGGCTGTGCTGCTGTGGCTGGCTATGGTCTTTCTAATTGGAGGTTCGCGTTTTATTTGGCGGATCTTACAGGAGAATGCCTTTGATCGCCATGTACCGGGGTCTCAAAAGCAGGTACTTATTGTAGGAGCAGGTGACGCTGGCGTATTAGCTGCACGAGAGTTAAAAAATCGCAATTATCGAGATGGACGTCCGATTGGTTTTATCGATGATAGTCGTGCAAAACAGAAGTTGAAGTTATTTGGCATCCCGGTTTTGGGTACCCGTAAGGATATTGCCCGCGTCGTAAAAGGGCACAGTATTGATGAAGTCATTATTGCCATGCCATCAGCCTCGGGTGAATCTGTTCGTGAGATCGTGCAAATCTGTGAAAAATCTGGGGTCGATCTGAAAATTATGCCTGGTGTCTATGACATCATTAGTGGGGATATCCGCGTCAATCCCATTCGACAGGTTCAGGTAGAGGATTTACTGGGGCGCGACCCCGTTTCCGTCGATTTAGAAGAAGTAGCGGGATATGTCACAGGAGAGACGGTGTTCATCACCGGAGCGGGTGGTTCTATCGGTTCGGAAATCTGTCGTCAGATTGCCAAGTTTAATCCTGGGAGACTGGTCCTACTCGGACATGGAGAAAACAGCATTTTCGACATTGAGCAAGAGTTGCGCGCCGAGCGGCCGGGGATAGACTACATAACAGAAATATTGGATATTAAAGATCGGGAGAAAGTTTTCTTAGTCTTCGAAAGATATCGACCGGGCGTTGTTTTCCACGCTGCAGCGCACAAACATGTTCCCTTAATGGAGAAAAATCCCGAAGAAGCCCTCAAAAATAATGTCCTAGGCACGCAGAATCTAGCTGAAGCGGCTGATCAAGTCCGAGTGAAAACATTTGTCTCAATTTCTACAGATAAAGCGGTCAACCCAACCAGTGTGATGGGAGCAACTAAACGAACGGTAGAAATGCTTATTCAAAGCTTGGATCTCCGTTCCCAGACTAAGTTTGTAGCCGTTCGATTTGGCAATGTTTTAGGAAGCCGAGGAAGTGTTATTCCCACGTTCAAGCGACAAATTGCCAATGGCGGTCCGGTAACGGTCACCCACCCGGATATGGTGAGATTCTTTATGACAATTCCAGAAGCGACTCAGTTAGTTATTCAAGCAGGGGCCATGGCTCAGGGCGGGGAAATATTTATCTTGGATATGGGGAAACCCGTTAAAATTGTGGATTTAGCCAAAGACTTGATCCGGCTTTCAGGCTTCGAGCCCGAGGTGGATATTAAGATACAGTTCACAGGAATTCGGCCGGGAGAAAAACTCTATGAGGAATTGTTAACTTCTGAAGAAGGAACAACTTCAACCAAACACAGCCGAATCTTTGTAGCGAAACCTAACTCTATTGATGCAAAAATTCTAGAAGAGCTCACACATATTGTGCGAGAACGAGGCAGCTATTTAACTGGGGATGAAGTTATCGAATTATTGCAGATGGTTATTCCGACCTTTCGAAAGAAAGTACCAGAAGAAGTAGCTAAGTGAGAATAAGGAGGACATTTAGGAAGATGATGACCGTGAAAAATGTAATTACCAGCCAAGATATCATTGCCAAAACCCTTAAAGAAAAGATCGAAAACCATAANGCGCGAATTGGAGTNATTGGGTTAGGTTATGTAGGACTCCCATTGGCGGTTGAAAAAGGTAAAGTTGGGTTCCCCGTGGTTGGGTTTGACATTAATGCGGCACGCGTTGAGCGTGTGAATGCAGCAGACAACTATATTGGAGATGTTAAGGACGAAGACCTTACGGATGTGGTGCGGAGTGGGGTCTTGATGGCAACCACGGATTTTTCTCGCTTAGCAGAATGTGACGTAGTGATCATTTGTGTGCCAACGCCCTTAACTATTACCCGTGATCCGGATATTTCTTACATTAGAGCGTCCACAGAAGCGATTGTTAAATATCTCCACCCGGGACAGTTAATCACCTTAGAAAGTACAACTTATCCTGGAACCACGGAGGAGGTCATTCTTCCGTTGTTGGAAAAGGCGGGCCTTAAGGTAGGCCATGACTTCTTCCTTGCTTTCTCGCCGGAACGAGTTGATCCGGGTAACAAGCGCTTCAGCACGAAAAATACCTCTAAAGTTGTGGGAGGAATGACCCCAGTTTGCCTCGAAATCGCCTACGCGCTTTACATTCAAACGATAGCTAATGTTGTTCCAGTGTCTTCCCCAGCCGCGGCAGAGCTGACCAAAGTCTTTGAAAACACCTACAGGGCCGTTAACATTGCCATGGTCAACGAATTGATGATGCTTTGTGACCGAATGGGAATTGATATCTGGGAAGTCGTTGAAGCGGCCGGAACTAAACCATTTGGCATCCAGACCTTTTACCCAGGACCGGGCGTGGGCGGTCACTGTATCCCAATCGACCCGTTCTATCTTACCTGGAAAGCGCGTGAATACGATTTCCATACCCGCTTTATTGAACTTGCCGGGGAAGTTAATGTCGAAGTTTCGTATTATGTTGTCAATAAAGTAGTGCGGGCCCTAAATAACGAGAATAAGAGTTTGAAGGACGCTAAGATTTTCGTCCTCGGTGTAGCCTACAAAAAAGACATCGACGATATGCGTGAATCACCAGCCTTAAAGATTATTGAACTCCTGCGCAGACAAGGGGCTAATATCACCTACCATGATCCATTCATCCCAGTTATCGAGCCACACGGTGGCAGTACAATCCATTTGGAGAGTTTGCCGTTGACAGATGAGGTGCTTGCCAATGCTGACAGCGTGCTGATCTTAACAGACCATAGCGCGGTTGACTATGAACGAGTAGTGGCCAATGCCAAACTTGTAGTAGACACCCGTAATGCTACGAAAAACGTTCTTAAGAATCGTGAGAAGATCGTTAAAATCTAAAATGATTGAAGCAAATAGAGATAATAGGTTTAAGGGGAATCAGTAGATTCCCCTTAAACCTATATGGGTGCAAGCGGGGGGGTGCAAACGGGGACGGTTCTTGCTTGCATTATTAGAGCACAACCAACAATTTGCTTTTTAAGTCTGGTGGAAAGAGTTGTCCTTGATGCAAGTGGGGACGGTTCTTGCTTGCATTATAAGAAAGTACAACTAAGAATTTGCTTCTTAAAGTTTGTTTGAAAAAGTTGTCCTTCTTCGCGAAAAAGTTAAGTTATAAAAAGAAAAGAAAAGAGTTGTTGAATGAACATGAACGAAGAAAAAAAGATTCGGTTTGCGATCATAGGGTGTGGGCGGATTGCCCCCAAACATGCAGAGTCTATTGTTGCGCTTCCTGAAGCAGAACTCGTCGCGGTATGTGATATAGTACCTGAGTTAGCTCAGGCCTTTGCCGACAAATATGGAGCAGAGCCCTACACTGATTATATTGAAATGTTAAAAAGGGGCGACATCGATGTCATTACTATTGCAACTCCGAGTGGCTTACATGCTGAAATCGGTATTGCAGCAGCAGAAGCAGGCAAACATATATTGGTAGAAAAACCGATGGCTATGACTCTGAAAACCGCTGATGCTATGATCGCAGCCTGTCACAAAGCTGGCGTCAAACTAGGCGTTATTCACCAGAACCGTTTTAACGATTCAATAAAACTCCTGCGCAAGGCTTTAGAGGCTGGTCGTTTTGGCAAATTAACTCATGGACAGGCCACTGTCCGTTGGAATCGAAACGATAATTATTATACTCAAGCGCCTTGGCGTGGAACGAAGCTCCAAGACGGCGGCGTCCTTATGAATCAGTCCATTCACAACATTGACCTTTTACAGTGGACCTTTGGACCTGTGGAATCTGTTTTCGGATATACGGCAACCTTTATGCGCAAGATTGAGATGGAAGATATGGGTGCAGCCGTGATTAAGTTCAAAAGTGGTGCCATTGGACTGATTGAGGCGGCTTCAACCATCTATCCAAAAAACATTGAAGAGACCTTGAATATCTTCGGTGAGACTGGATCAGTCATCGTCGGCGGGATTGCAGTCAACCGAATCGAAGTTTGGGAACTACCTGATAGCGTAGAAGAGAAACAAGAGATTTTCGCTAGTCAGGAAGGCGATCCTCCATCAGTGTACGGCTTTGGACATAGAGAACTAATTTTAGATCTTATCCAAGCAATTCGCGAAGACCGGGAACCGGCTATTCCTGGAGAAGAAGGGCGTAAAGCGCTGGAAATCATCTTGGCTATTTACAAGTGTCAGGAGACAAAAGAGCAAGTGGTGTTTCCAATGGAGGTAGAATAATGAATCATCGAATGATCGCCTCCAGTGCGACTGTGCCCGAAAGCGTAACGGTTGGGCCGTTTTGTGTAATTGGGGAAAATGTGGTGATCGGGGAAAATGTCGTCTTGGGAGTGGGGTGTGTGCTGGGCGACGGAGCTCAAGTTGGAGCCGGAAGTGAGCTTGGGAACTATGTCAGTATCGGGTCAGGGGGAAAATTAGGCCTTCGCACCCGCATCGGGGATCACACCACGATTTACGCACACGTTGAGCTAGGCGATGACGGCTTCATCGGGAGCAATTCTTCACTTGGACGTTTACCAAAGGCAGCGGCTACGAGTACGGTAAAAGCTCAAGCAGACTTGCCCCCCCTCAAAATGGGGAACGAGTTCACGGTCGGGTGCTCTACCGTCCTCTATGCTGGGACGAGCTATGCCGACACGGCCTTTGTTGGAGACGGATCAGTAGTTCGGGAGAGATGCACGATCGGGCAGAATGTGGTGATAGGTTCGGGAGTAGGCGTGGAAAACGACACTAAAATTGGTGCCTTCACCAAGATTCAGACGGGTTCTTATATCACCGCCTATATGGAAATAGAAGAACATGTGTTTATTGCCCCCATGGTCACGACGACGAATGATAACTATATGGGGCGGACAGAAAAACGCTTTCAATCAATCAAGGGACCGACAATTCAGCGAGGAGCTCGTATCGGCGGAGGGGCGATCCTTCTGCCAGGTATAAACGTTGCCCCCGAGACCTTTGTAGCAGCAGGGGCCGTAGTCACCAAAGACACCACAGAAAACCGCGTCATCAAAGGGTTCCCGGCCAAAGATGTTCGAGAGGTACCGGAGGAAGAACTTCTGTGAAGATGTGCAAGTGGGGTGCAAGCAGGGACGGTTCTTGGTTGCATTCTTGATGTAAGAGAAGTTTGTTAGTGAATCGCGTCAATGAATGCAGATGAAGGAGCGACCCACATTTAGAAAGCTCAGAGGTTTGCGTTTTAGCCTTAGCATTCTACGAATGGCAATGGAACGTTTCGATCATGATAGTCACCAGTGGAGAGTATCGCCGAAGCCGCTAATCCCCAACGAACACTTATGGTAGTAAGAGGCTATGAAACTTTCTTCCCAATTTTTTGTCGCAAGTGGGATGCAATCAAGAACCGTCCCCGCTTGCACGATTGCATCCTTGCATGATCGCACTAATAGAAAGGACGATTAATATGAGTATTCCGTTATTAGATCTTAAGGCTCAATACCTAACGATTAAAGATGAAATTGATCAGGCCATCCAGAATGTGCTGGATTCTGCCGTTTTTATTCTTGGTCCGGAAATGAAGACCTTGGAAAAGGAAATTGCGGCTTACTGTGGGGTGAAGGATGCTGTGGCGGTTGCCAACGGCACGGACGCTTTGGTTCTGACCCTGAAGGCTTTTGGCATTGGTCCGGGAGATGAAGTGATCACGACTCCGTTTACATTTTTCGCATCGGCGGAAACGATTGCTCAGGTTGGGGCAACCCCTGTTTTCGTGGATATCGACCCGGTAACCCTTAATATGGACCTAACTCTACTCGAAGGGAAAATAACTCCGCAAACGAAAGCGATTATTGCGGTACATATCTTTGGACAGATGCTGGATGTTGAGAAAATCATGGAAATCGCAGCGCGCCACGATCTTAAAGTCATTGAGGATGCTGCTCAAGCGATTGGGGCAGAGTATCGGGGGAAAAAGGCGGGCTCGATTGCCCATGCTTCAGCTTTTAGCTTCTTTCCAACTAAGAACTTGGGAGCTTATGGGGATGGCGGTATGATCGTCACAAATGATGAAGACCTAGCAGCACAACTACGAATGCTTCGTTTTCACGGGTGCAAAATTAAATACTATCACGATGAAATCGGTTATAACAGTCGTTTAGATGAGCTCCAAGCTGCGATCTTAAGAATTAAGTTACGGTATCTTGACCGCTGGAATGAAGGCCGTCGAGAAAGGGCCGAGGTCTACGATCGCCTCCTCGCCGATGCATCGGTTCAGCTACCTGGTCGTGATTCACTGGCTTTGCCAATCTATCATCTCTACGTGCTCCGGACAGAAGAGCGTAAAGCCCTCATGGAGCGCTTAAAAGCAGGTGGTGTGGCCAGCGCTATCTATTATCCCGTTCCGCTTCACTTACAAAAAGCTTTTCGTACGCTCGGATACAAGGTGGGTGATTTCCCAGTGGCCGAACAAGCTTGTGAACAAGCGCTCGCCATACCGTGTTACCCTGAATTGAGCCTAGACCAACAAAGGCAGATTGTGGCCTTAATTAAGGATTAAACGCAAGCATGTTTAGTTGTAAAAGCACAAGAGCGATGCAATAAAGAACCGTCCCTATTTGCATACCCACTTGCATGCAGGTTTAGTTGTAAAAGCACAAGTGCTGTAGTAAAATGTTGAGCAGTGATTTAGTGAGGAAAGAGAGAATGGGTTACTGTGAAAGATAAGAAAAAATGGCTAACGATTCTATATACACTTTTTATTTTGCTCAATATAGTCCTAAGCCCCAGCTTGATAGTGGTTAACGCATACGCTTTAATCATGGGGTTGATCATTGTTTTCTACATAAAGTGGGAAAATTTACCTGAGCTCCTTTATTACTTTGTCCTCTTGTTTTCGGTGATGGACTTTAGCTTTAACCTCCCTGTGCTGGGGCGGTTTAATATTTATTACCTGCATATTGCCTTGCTGATCCTCACGATAATGATGCTTATAGCCCTAAGTAAGAAACGGCCCTTGCCGAAATTGGCAGATGTTGCGCATAATAAATACTCTTTATTTCTTTTTATATTCATTGTTTACATGCTTTTATCCGTCTCTTGGGCCGAAAATCGCGGGATGGCCTTGAAGTACTTGATTAATTACGCCATCATGATCTGTTTCATGCTTGCTGTATACACCTATAATCCCAATCGGGCTAAGGCCAAGGAAACCTTGAAGGTTTTGCTTTATACGGCAATTCCAGTCTTGGTAATTGGCTGCTTTGAAATGATGGGGTTACGCATGCCGGTCAGAAACATCTATACGGACCATAACTTGTATCATTTAGCTGACTATCTTCATACGATCCCTACTGTTTTTTTCTATAACCCCAACAACTATGGTGTTTACCTCGTGCTGGCCATGTCTTTCATCATTCCCTTTATTGCTTACAATCGTACAAAGGGACGAAATGGGCTTTTCTGGGTTATGCAAATCGTGGCTGTGGTTAACCTGATTTTTTGCACGTCGAGAACGGCTTATATCGTGATGCTACTGACTTTAGTTGGTTTCGTCGTGTTTTTTGTGGCGACTAAAGAATGGCATAAATTCCGCAGAGTTGCGGCAATGGGATTGGTGACCCTAATCGTATTTTATAGTCTATCCAACCTACCAAGTATGAGTGACTACTATGGGAAATTTAACGATACCCCATTTCTTAACGTGCTAAGCTTTAATAAAGTAGATGTTGGTCAGCCGATTAATGAATTTGAGGAAGGTGGGTCAACCGGCGAACGAAGATCAGTCATTCTAGATATCGTTAAAGGGGTCTTTGAAAAAGGGCATCTCCAAGGATTCGGTGTGAATAACACTGCCATGTACTTAAAAGGGGCTGGGAATACGAACGGGATTGTCAATCCCCACAGCCTTTGGTTCGAAGTGTTGGGGGATTTTGGCGTAGGAATCTTTTTTTACTTTATCTTTATCTATCTTAGTCTCCTGTGGGACTTGCTAAAAGTATATCGTGAAAGTATTAAGGATGCAGAATATGGGTTAACCTCCTATTTAACCGTCAGTTTGATTGCTGCTCTCGGGGGGTTCATCTTAACGGCCTTTGCCCCAAGCTCAGTCATCAGTTTCACACAGATGTGGTTGTTATACGGGTTGGCTGCCTCCGTGATTCTTCGCCGCAGGGAATTTCTGCAGAATCCGTCCGAGGCCCCTCTAGAGTAAGTTTATCCGGGTCCTAAGGAGACTAGATTATGCGCATACTGATTTTGGCGGGCTGGTATCCCAATCTAGAGAATCCCATGAAGGGGATATTTGTCCGGGAGCAGGCTTTAGCTTTAGCTAAAGCTGGTCTCCCTGTCGCTGTTTTCTATCCTTTCGATGAAGCTATAAAATCGGGAGAAATGAAATATCAAATTGAGGAGAGCATTCCGGTCTACCGTGCGAATACTCTAGGATGCAGAAATCGTTATCTTGCTCGCGTGGTTAGTTATTATACGGCGAACCGGCGGTTGGCAGAGGTTGTTAAGCTCTACCAACCAGATATAATCCACGTTCATGTTGGTTATCCGGCCGGGATAGTGGCCTATCTATTCACACGACACCATAAAATCCCCTATGTCATTACAGAACACATGTCTTATCTTCAGGATTATGTGGCTAAATGGCAACATCGGATTTTGCTGAAGCCAACATTTGAACAGGCAGCCTATGTTTTACCGGTCAGTCAGGCCTTAGCCGAGCAGATCGAGAGTTTCGGTTGGAAGGTGAAGTTAAAGCCTGTACCTAATGTCGTCGATACAGAGCGTTTTACTCCGCTATCACCTGGGGCACAAACTAAAAGCCCTACCGTAAAGGAGCAAGGGGAAGGGTCGGGGATGATTCGTATTTTGTTTGCCGGCAATATGGAAGAGACCCAAATCAAGGGAGTGCAGTATTTGCTACCGGCTTTTGCCCAAGTTTGTAAGGAAGCGTCGCAGCGGATGTTTCATTTAGATTTGGTGGGTGAAGGAGGGAAACGGGCCACTTATGAAGAAATGACTAAACACTTGGGAATTTCCGATTGCTGCACTTTCCACGGACGAGTAGATCCTCGAGATATGCCGGAGCTTTATAGAAGATCAGATTTCGTGATCCTTCCTTCCTTGAAGGAAACCTTCGGATGTGTATTGATCGAAGCGCTGGCAACAGGTAAGCCCGTACTCGCCACGAACTGTGGTGGCCCTCAAAGCATTGTCAACGAAAAGGTGGGGCTTTTAGTCCAACCTGGGAGTATTAAAGACCTTGTTGAAGGAATTCAAAAAATGTTGATCAGGCTAGATCAAGATCAATATCAAGCTACTGAACTTAGGGAATACGCGCTTACCCATTATAGCGGACAGGCGTTAGCGGGGATGTTAAAGGAAATTTACGGGCAGGTCGTCGAAAACCCCTGACGTTCCGTCAGCAAGTTCGAAATGAGACATGAAGAAAGGAACCATGAGAACAATGGGTTTTACCAAATCCGTTACGATTACCTTCTTAAGCAACTTACTTGTGTTCTTTCTTTCTATAGTCAATACGTTAATTCTATCTCGAGTCTTGGGCCCCGCAGGGAAAGGGGTCGTGGATGTAGCGAATAACTTTTTGAGTTTTGCCATAATCATTCTCGGCATGGGATTTGCGTCTTCAAATATCTTTTTTTTAGGCAAGGATAAAAAAAATGCCAATGGGATTTTCGGCAATAATATCTTGATAGCAATTTTGGGCATGGTAGTTTTGGTTCCGTTCTACTTTATTCAGAGTCGTTGGCAGTTTAAGTTCTTGCAAGGGATAACAAACTTACAGATGTTAGCTATCCTCGTAACGGTTCCCTTAATTACCTTTAAATCGGCAATGATCAATGTTCTGTTAGGCTTGCAAGACATTGTGGAATATAATCGAATTAATATTGTGGACAAGGTCTTGAGTCTTGTACTATTAGCTGGGTTTTTACTGATTGCTGTTAGCCCTACCGCAGCCATAATGTCCATCCTGGTTGGAACGGTCTTGATCTGCGTTTGGCAAGTGTATATCTTTAGGTTTGGGCGAGGAATGACCCCCAAGCTGGATTCGTCACTGCTGAAAGCAATGTTAGGGTATGGCCTGAAAGCCCAAACGGGTAATATCATTCAACGTCTCAACTATCGTCTTGATGTTTTTATCGTCAATTATTTTTTGCCGATTGGTCAAGTGGGGATCTATGGGATTGCCGTCGTCTTGGGGGAAACTCTTTGGGGAGTTACAGGCAGCATGGCAACGCTCGTTTTTCCGATCGCCTCTTCAGCAACAGATAAAAAAGAAATGTCAGTTTTTACAAATCAGATTACCCGGGTCAGCTTTGCGATTATTATTACCTTTTCAATTCTAATCGCTTTATTTGGTAAAATCTTCATTATCCTTTTTTTTGGACCAGCTTTCGTAGCAGCCGCTGGAGCGCTGCTCTGGCTACTACCGGGAATTAGCATTTTCTCTGTCTCCAACATCCTAGCCAGCTATTTAGCGGGGGTGGGTCTCCTCGAGAAAAACATTTATGCTTCAATCGTATCGGGGATCGTAACCGTCATCTTAGATATTTATTTGATACCGCGGATAGGAATTAACGGAGCATCCATTGCGACAAGCGTTTCCTATACAGTTTGCACCTTGATGACGATTTGGTTTTATATCCAATACACACAGGCGCGTTGGCAAGATATTCTAATCCTCAAAAGGTCAGACATTGCTCAAATCAGAGCGTTTATTGCCAATAAAATAAACAAGTAGTAGTATTCCTAAACAGAGGATAATCTCAAATACATAAGTGATTCCGCTGAAGAAACCTCTTGTCAGGCTATTAATATCATGTTTTGGTGTCATCCTGAGCGAAAGCGAAGGATCTTAAGCCCTAGATCCTTCGCTTTCGCTCAGGATGACACCGAAATAATTGCAGTGACTTGATATTTTATAGTGTTTTTAGACTTGCTGCAGCGGAATCATAAGTAAAAAGTAAAAAGTAAAAAGTAAAAAGTAAAAAGTAAAAAGTAAAAAGTAAAAAGTAAAAAGTAAAAAGTAAAAAGTAAAAAGTAAAAAGTAAAAAGTAAAAGTAAAAGTAAAAGTAAAAGTAAAAGTAAAAGTAAAAAGTAAAAAGTAAAAGGGGAGGGATGAGCTTGTTGTGGGTTATACTTTGCATTACCATTCTGGCAGTCGGCTGGGGGTGGAAAAACTCACGCTATTTGCTTCCCCTATTAATCCTAGGCCTACCTTTAGAAATCTCTAGAACATGGTTTCCGCACTTATTCATCTTAGACAAACTCGGAGAATTTGTGGGTATCATCGACTTGGGTCGCATCCTGACCTTAGCAGTTCTTATCTACTTTATTTATAAGCTGCTAAGGTCGAGTGGGGGAGCACATTATGATCATTACCTTGGAAATGTTTGTGATCATTTAGCAGAGAGTTTCCGCTCTCCATTATTTATCGTCTTAGGGAGTTATATTATATGGGGTGCCTTCTCGGTAATTTGGTCGATCGATCGCCTTCAGACATTAGTGGGCGTAGCTCGCTTAGCACTCCTTTGGTTTTTAGGAGCGGCTGTTTATTCTCTCGTTAAACGCAGAGAAGGGCACCAATCCGTGCTGGTATCTTTCGCAGTGGTATCTTCATCCTTGGCGGGAATCGGCGTCTATGAACTCTTGAGTGACCACTATATTTGGTATGGTGAGATTTGGCAACAGTTTGGCCGGATTAATGCAACCTTCGTAGACCCCAATATTTACGCACGTTTTCTGCTTATCGGTTGTTTAGCTACGGCTATTTTGATGCTCAATACGACTAAGGAGCGCAGGTGGATAGGCGCATTAGCTTTAGTCTTTCAGATTATGGCTATGTTCGGAACAGGGTCTAGGACGGCTTGGCTTGCCTTAATCATTGTAGCGATAGGCTTTGCAGTGGCGGTTCGCCGTCGAGCAGTCGTTTTGGCAGTCCTAGGCGGTTTGGCTATAGCAGGGGTGAGTATCCTGCTAAACAACGGACTACGCAGTCGTGTCTTGGAATTAACACAAAACTTTTGGGCAGCCTCCACTGAAAGAAAGTATCTAATTACATCCGGTTTCAAGATGTTCAGACAACATCCTTTAGTCGGAATAGGATTAGGGGGATTTCAACATGCTATGTTAACGACCTATGCTGCGGAAGTACAAAATAATGTCAGTCTTTCCCATACTGCTTTGATTACCACGGCTGCAGAATTGGGCATTATAGGTTTAGGTATACTAGCAATCTTTTTCGTATATCTATATGGGCGACTCCCTAGAGTGTATTTTGCTCTTCGTTTCTCTAATCAACCACTTATTGACACCAAGCGGTATTATTGGGATATTTTTGCAGTGTTAGCCATCACGGCAATTTTCATTAGTGCACAGGGCGAAGGCCGTTTCTTAGAAGACCCGTATTTATGGATTTTAATGGGTTACTTAACAGCAGTTCGAGATATTGAGGAGGTGAGCTAAAGTGCGCTTATGCTTTCTTGGTGACGCTGGTAGCATTCATATGCAACGTTGGATTCACTATTTTTTACAAGCAGGTTATCAAGTGGACGTGATATCCTTTCGCCCGTGCGAGATCCAGGGGGCAAATGTGCACCTTTTGGCTCAAGGACACGCTGGGAGGCTAGCCTACGTAAAGGCTATCTTTAAAATTCGCCGACTTATTCGTGAGATTCGGCCGGATATGCTCCATGCCCACTATGCAACGAGTTTCGGGTTACTCGCCTTAGTAAGTGGGTTCAAACCGCTTGTTGTCACGGCCTGGGGGTCCGATGTTCTGGTTGCTCCGAAAGAATCAATTATCTTAAAAATTATTGTGGAGCAAGTGTTGAAGCACGCTGACGCTCTGACCTCGGATTCATCAAACATGTCGGAACGAATCCGGGAGCTTCTCAACGGGCACGAATGTATTTTGAAGACAATCACGATGGGGGTTTCACGGGATTGGTTTGAGCAAATTCCTGATCGTGTGAAGAAGCCTTTACAAATTGTAAGCCTAAGAGGGCATCAGACGAACTACAATATCGACGTACTTATCCAGGCGATGGTCGAGGTGACGAGAGCAGTTCCTAAGGCTCAACTGATCGTGGCTGGAGAAGGACCTGAAACACAAGCGCTCAGAGCGTTAAGCGCTTCCTTGGGAATGGAGGGGAATGTCCAGTTCGTAGGCCAACTTCCCCACGAGGCAGTTCAAAGTTACCTCAATGAATCCTCCATCTCTGCCAGTGTTCCCACCTCAGATGCCACCGCCGTCTCCCTCTTGGAGACGATGGCTTGTGGTTCGTTCCCCATTGTAACGGACTTGCCTGCCAACCGAGAATGGGTCGAGGATAACGTGAATGGACTCCTAGTTCCAGTCAAGGATTCCAAAGCCTTGGCAGTGGCCATCATTCGAGCGCTGGGAGATGCAACTTTTCGAGATCAGGCTGGAGAGATCAACCGTCAGCGCGTCGGGAATAAGGCCATCTGGGAAGATAACATGGGCGAAGTAGAAGAACTCTATCAACAACTGATTGCGCCCAAGAAAGGGATTTCATGAATATAATTCAGATGGGTAAAGCCTATACCGGAATGATCATGGGAAAAACAGATTATTGGCATCCCGATATGAAGACTAACAATTCGCTCAATAAGGAGTGCGTTGCCAAATACCCTGTCGATATGTCGGCTAAGGCTGAGTATGCCGGGGTATTTGATGAAGAACAAATTCCTCTGGTCGAAATCGATGGACACTTAAGTCATTTATCCGTCACGATTGCCCAGTATGCCTTGGGTAATTACGACGAATATCTAAGGACTCAGAACCCTCTCTATCGGCAACGGTTTTTAGGCTCGGCCGATTGGCTCGTCAAAAACCTCGTGGAGTTTCGAAGTGGGCAGTGGGGCTGGATTAACGATCATGATAAAATGGTCTATAACCTGAAAAAACCGTGGCTTTCTGCCTTGTCTCAAGGTCAGGCGCTGTCCGTTCTGATCAGAGCTTATCAGGACACGCAGGATAAGTTGTACTGGGATACGGGTCAAAAAGCGCTCAAGGCGTTCAATATTCCAGTGACCGAAGGTGGATTGTTAGCCAAATGGCAGGGCTTTGATTATTTTGAAGAATATCCATCTCAGATACCATCCTTTGTTTTGAATGGCTTTATTTTTGCACTTTGGGGATTATGGGAATTTCATCTCATAACCAAGAGCTCAGAGGCCAAAGCCTATTACGACTCCGGGCTAAAAACGCTGGAACATTCTCTGCAGGAGTACCAAGTTCCCTATCTGAACTGGTCAAGGTATGATCTCTACCCTTTTAAAGTAACGGATATAGCGAGCATCTTTTACCATAAACTCCACATCCAACAGCTTAGAGCCATGGCCTTACTTACTGGGAACGAAAGATTTAATCAACAGGCAGAGATTTGGGAAAAGGGAAGCAAGAACCCTGTCCGTTATGTCCTAGCCACGGCCTATAAAATACTTCATAAGCTCTCGATCAGTAAACAGAGCAGTTATGTTCCCAGCGTAAAAAAAGGGTAGACAAAGTCAGATGCAAGTCGCATGATTTGAGAAACAGCGGAGGAATACGATGAAGAAAGTCCTTATGATTGCGTACTTTTTTCCTCCTCTAGGTGGAAGCGGAGTACAGCGAACATTAAAATATGTCAAATATCTGCCCAGCTACGGAATCCTGCCGATTGTCAGTACCGTGAAGAGTGGACATAACTTCGCTTATGATCAGAGCCTCCTGAAAGAGATCCCCGACACGGTTCAAGTTCACCGCTCAAGCAGCTTAGAAACCCTCTGGCTGCGTAGTCTAATAGAAAAGTTTGCTCACTTGCGGAAGCCCCAAGATGTTCCAGAGAGCAACTCAGAGAACGTAACTGAGAGCAACTCGAAGAACGTCACAGAGAACAAATCGGCAGAGAGCTTAAATATAGATCAGAGAAAGTCGATCAAACAACGACTTTTTGAGTTCATTGACAATTATCTCTTTATTCCCGACTCTAAAATACGGTGGCTCCCGTTTGGATTTCTAAAATCATGGCAAATTGCCCGCCACGAACACGTCGATTATCTTTTTTCTACCTCTTACCCGTATACAACTCATCTCATCGCGTTATTGGTTCATAAGTTCTATAGAAAACCATGGATTGCTGATTTTAGGGATCCGTGGGTGGGTAATAAAGCGATGCAAAAACAGATTCCTTTGCGGATAAAACTTGACGCTTGGCTCGAGCGTAAGATTGTTCAGAATGTAGACCATCTTGTGAATGTTACACCCTCCTTGACCGAGATGTACAAAAAACGTTATCCCGAGCAGGCGCAAAAGATGATTACCATTACCAATGGGTTTGATCCGGACGATTTTACTGAGGTCAGCCCGGTGGCACAGAAAAAGTTTACGCTGATACATACTGGAATTATTGCCGAAGCCTATGACATGGAGACCTTCGTAGAAGGGGTAGCCTCTTTCCTGCAGAGACAGCCGGAGGCCCAAGGTAATTTTCAAGCCCTTTTTATAGGTTATGTACCACCAAAATATCAAGAGCTTTTAAAGAATAAATTGCCAGGGAATGTTACAATCCTGCCTTATATGAGCCACAAAGAGGTTCTTAACTATCAGGCCGGAGCAGACTTGCTTTTTCTCACGTTCGATCAGAGCGTCGATATCGCCTACTCTGGAAAAATCTTTGATTATATAGGGGTTGGGAAGCCGATCCTAGGGCTCCTGCCTAAAGGGGTAGCAGCGCAGCTTATCCAGGAACGAAAGCTCGGTACGGTGGTTCCCTTGGGAAAATCTCTCAAACTTGCCGACGCAGTGAGCCTATATTTTAATAGCTGGCGAGAGGGAGAAGGAAAAGCTACTGGGCGGCAGGTAACCGCGACCGAGAAGTGCGCGGATTTTAACCGAGTGAATCTAGCCGGTCAACTGGCCAGTTTAATGAAGTAGTAGTTAGTTAAGAAAGGGAGACCAGGGCGTGCGTATTTTGATGCTGACTCAGTATTTTTATCCAGAAAACGGAGCGGCGCAAGTTCGCCTGTTGGAAGTAGCTAAGGCCATACGGGATCATGGGCATGAAATCGAAATAGTGACAGCTTTCCCAAATTATCCGACTGGAGTAATCCCGACGGATTACCGAGGTAAGTTTTTTATGAAGGATTCCCACGCTGGAATCCCCATTTACCGGACTTGGATCTACCCAGTGCAAAGAGGTAAATTTTGGAAGAGGTTACTTAACTATTTTTCCTTTGTTTTTTCAGCTTGTCATGGCGTCTTAAAGGCAGGAAAAGCCGATTATATTTTCGTCGAGTCGCCACCGCTTTTCATCGGGTTTACCATGTTTTTCGCCAAGTGGGTGAAGGGTGCCAGAGTAATCTTAAACATCTCTGACCTTTGGCCTGAATCGGCAGTTTCCTTAGGATTGGTAACGAACCGTTCTGTGATTGCCCTTACCGAAAGGTTAGAAAGGTCTATGTATAAAACCGCCTGGCGAATTTCTGCTCAAACGGAAGGGATTATTAAGTCCTTAAAGGACCGAGGAATCCCGGAAGCTAAGCTTGTTTTCCTGCCGAACGGGGTAAATCCCGACCTTTTTGCCCCGCAAGCGCCAGACAAGGCTCTCAACCAGAAACTGAAGCTTAAGAATAAGTTTGTCATCCTCTATGCAGGAACTATGGGCTATGCTCACGGTTTGGACGTTGCCTTACAGGCGGCTAAGAGTTTAGAACAAATTGATCCAGAGGTTGTTTTTCTCTTCGTTGGGGATGGCTCTGAAAAACCGCGTCTCCAAGCAATGGCTCAGGATTTGCAGCTCAATAATGTACGCTGGGTAGATTTTCAGCCCATTACGGAAATGAAGCGTTACTATAGTTTAGCGAGCCTTACGCTCTCAACTCTGCGCCGTTATAAACTTTCCGAAGGCGTGCGTCCCTCTAAGGTGTTTCCGGGCCTGGCTAGCGCCAAACCTCTAATCTACGTCGGAGAAGGAGAAGGGGCAAAAATAGTGGCAGACAGTGGTGGAGGGATTGTCCTACCACCAGAGGAGCCAGAACTTCTGGCCCAAGCCATTTTAGAACTGAAGAAGGATCCAGAGCGTTGTAGGAAAATGGGCAAACTCGGACGGGAGTTCGTGTCGCTGCATTATTCGTGGAGTTCGATTGTAGCTCGTTGGTTAGAAGACTTAGGTTTATAATGTGATGTGACTGAAGAAAGGGGGGAAACTGAAATGGCAAAACTGTGCTTATTAGCAAATGCAGCCAGCCCACATACGCAAAAATGGGCGATCGAGCTATCCCGACGAGGATGGACAGTTGAGCTGATCAGTTTTCTACCTGCAAAAATCCCCAATATTCCAGTCCACGTTGTTCCAAAAGGCTTAGGAGGTAAAATCGACTTCATCCTGCGCCTGCATTGGGTTGAGAAAAAAGTTCAAGAGTTACACCCCGATCTACTTCATGCTCATTACGCCACAAGTTTCGGTTTTATTGGAGCCCTTTCCAAAGAACGTCCATTTATTATCTCGGCGTGGGGGAGTGATATCTTTTCTTTCCCGAGAAAATCCATTTTTCATCGTCTCTTGCTCTCGTGGATTTTAGGAAAAGCGAACTTCCTATGTTCAACGAGCGAAATCATGGCCAAAGAGATGTACCGCTATATCTCTAAAGATAGCAAGATTGAAGTTATTCCGTTTGGAGTTGATCTGGAGCAGTTTTCTCCCCCTAGATTGCGAGAGGCTCCGCTGCAGAAGCAGGTGGTCTTTGGCGTAGCTAAATACCTACAGCCCATTTACGGATTAGATTATTTGCTGAAAGCGTTCGCCCGTATGGAGTATTCTCATCCGGGTCGCGCTTTATTAAAAATTGCTGGGAACGGACCTGAGCTTGGCCGACTCCAGACCATGGCCGAAAAACTTGGGATTGCGGGTAAAGTCGCCTGGTTAGGGGAAGTTACGAATTCTGAGGTCGCAAGATTTTACCAAGAACTTGATGTCGTAGTCGTCCCTTCACTGGAAGAAAGCTTTGGAGTAACTGCAGTGGAAGGATCCGCTTGTGCCCGTCCGATTATTGCCAGCCGCGTGGGAGGACTGCCAGAAGTGGTCCTGGACGGAAAGACAGGACTTATGGTCGAGGCGCAGAACGTTGATAGTCTCGTCGCTGCCATGGAATATATGCTAGAAAACCCGAAAGAACGGGCGCGCATGGGCTTGGCCGGTCGAGAGTTCGTTGTGAAACACTATGATTTTCAAGATAATGTAACCCAAATGGAACAGGTATATAAAACCTTGATCAAGTCAAGGCTTTTAGGTATATGAAGGAAATAACAAGTCAAAGATGCCATGGCAGACTGGCTGGTTATTTCCTTGAATATGCCAAAATATAAAGGAGATGCATGCGTCGTGGCTCGTAAAGAATTTTTAGCCTATGGATTACCTCTTATTGAAGAGGACGACATCGCTGAAGTAGTGGATAGTCTTAAATCTAATTGGATAACAAAGGGACCCAAAACTAATGAATTTGAGAAACAATTTGCCGAGTATATCGGAGTCAAACATGCGATTGCCGTCAACTCCTGTACTGCAGGTCTCCATCTCTCCCTAGTCGCTGCCGGACTCGGCGCTGGGGATGAAGTGATTACAACTCCCATGACCTTTGCAGCCTCAGCGAACGTAATCATACATACAGGAGCAACACCGGTTTTGGCTGACATTGATCCTGTGACCATGAATATCGATGTCAAGGAAATTCGTAAAAAGATCACACCCCGTACCAAAGCGCTTATTCCAGTCCATATGGCCGGGCACCCGTGTGAAATGGATGAGATTATGGACCTAGCCCGGGAACACAATCTGTTTGTCCTAGAGGATGCTGCCCACGCTGTTTATACTCAGTACAAAGGGAAATTGATCGGCTCGATCGGCAATGCGACTGCTTTTTCTTTCTATGCTACAAAAAACCTGGCAACCGGAGAGGGTGGCATGGTTACTACGAACGATGATGCCTTGGCCGAGAAAATTAGAATCATGAGCTCACACGGTATGAGCCGGAACGCTTGGAATCGTTACTCGGCGACAGGTTCTTGGTACTACGAAGTTCTTTATCCTGGTTTTAAATATAACATGACTGATATCCAAGCTGCTCTCGGGATAACTCAGCTGGCTAAGTTGGAGCGTATGCAGGGTATACGCCTGGAAATTGCTGAGCGCTTTAACGAAGAGTTCAGTAAAATGCCCGAACTGGAAATCCCAACGACTAAAGATTATGCCCGTCATGCCTGGCATTTGTATATCCTCAAGCTGAACTTGGAAAAACTATCCATAGACCGTGCCGAATTTATCGAAGAATTAAAGGCTGAACAAATAGGCACGAGTGTACACTTTATTCCCCTACCAATGCATCCCTACTATAGAGATACGTTCGGTTTCCAAAAAGGAGATTTTCCGCAAGCAGAAACGACTTATGAACGAATTATCTCCTTGCCGCTTTATCCGAAGATGAGTAAGCAAGATACAGAAGACGTCATTGAAGCGGTGCAGCGGATCGTTGGGCGTTTTCGACGGTAAGAACGACGGGGAGTGTTCAAACGTTCATTCCGTGCACAGGTCATTCGCTTGTCGTGAAAGAATCCCCCTGCTCGTATGGGGTAAACGCTGGGCTTGGTTACGGTTTAGAGTAGAAAAGCTTTAGCTAGATTAGGAAGGAGAGAAACGAATGGGTCAGAGATCGGCGGCATCTGTGGAAGGCAAAGGGTTGAAATATTCTCGGTGGCAACTCATACTGAAGCGGTTGCTCGACCTTGTTGTTGCCGCGATCCTACTTGTGGTCCTCTCCCCGCTCTGGTATGCGATTGTCCTCTGGATTCGCATGGATTCACCGGGACCGGCAATATTTAAACAAACGCGCGTGGGACTCCACGGTAAGCCCTACACCATCTATAAGTTTCGGACTATGATTCAGAACGCTGATGCTATAATGACGGCAAGGCTGGAAAAAGTGACGGATTTGGAAAATTTTGTTTTTCAGGAGAAGGATGATCCCAGAATCACACACAGCGGGCGGTTTTTGCGTAAGACTAGTTTGGATGAACTGCCTCAGCTCCTGAATATTTTTAGAGGGAATATGAGTTTGGTCGGGCCACGCCCAGAAGTTATGGCTATCGTAAAACATTACACACCAGAACAACGCAGACGTCACGATGTCTTGCCAGGTGTCACTGGCTGGGCACAGGTCAACGGACGAGGAGAGTTAACCTTGGGAGAAACCTTGGCCTATGATCTAGAGTATGTCAGGCGCTGGAGTTTTTGGCTGGATCTATTAATTCTTTGGAAAACCCTATCAGTCGTATTCTCCGGTAAAGGGGCCTACTAGGCAAAGAGGGACGGAGAGAGGGAGAGGGACGGGGGACGGTTCTTGTTTGCATGCAAGGTTGGAGGGACGGGGGACGGTTCTTGTTTGCATGCAAGTTTAAGAGTGCAAGTTAAGAACCGTCCCCGTTTGCATCGTTTGCAGGAGACGCGGNACGAAATCGAGCCATAACTTGGATAATAGTTCGTCGAATATGCTAGTCGAGTATGNAAGTNGGATGCAAGTCAAGAACCGTCCCCGATTGCATCCCGATTGCACGCGATCGTATCAGAGGAGGTAGAGACGTGGTTAGAGAGAAAATTCTTGAGATCCTAACAGATATTTGTGGCACGGATGAAATAAAACGAAATCCAGATCTCGAACTGTTCAAGAATGGGTTGCTAGATTCTTTTGGAATCATTGAGTTATTTGTAGCTATTCACGAGCAGCTCGACATTGAAGTGGCACCGACTGAAATGGAACGTGAGGAATGGGAAACTGCCAATAAAATTATTGCCTATCTTGAGGAGCGTAAGGTCTAATGATGATTCGCCGTCGTTTCTGGCCGATGCTCATTGCCGCTCTTCTTTTTGTGCTAACGGTCTTGGAGATGGGCCCCGTCACAAAGTGGACGGTAACTCAGTTCTATTTAAAGCCGGGGGTTATCGAGCAGGTAGCAGGGTCGCAAAGCAACGAGGTGTTTAAGGGGACAATCCTGCAGCAGCAGGGACTCGAGAGGCAGGATATTTTGCCGGTGTATGGGTCTTCAGAATTCTCGTCGGTTTCAGCGTTTCACCCATCCTATCTCTTTGCGGGCAATCCAACTGGCTTTACGCCTTTTCTGATTGGGCACGGAGGGTGTCAGGATTTGATCCATGTACTGAATGTGGCATCGCAAGGTCAAACCCTGCGTGGCAAAAAAGTAGTTGTGATTCTATCCTCCCAATGGTTTGCACCCCAGAAGGGCTCACTTCGGATTATTTAGCTGAAAATTTTTCCCCTCTGCAAGCGTATCGTCTGCTAATAAATAACCAATTGACTGCTGAGACAAAGCAACTGGTCGCTTCTCGGTTACTGCAATTCACTTACGTAACGGAAAATTACCCGATTTTAGCGAGATTATTGGCGCACTATGGACATAATGATACGAAATCACGTATCGTTAACCTAATATACGGCCCGCTCGGGCACATAGAAATGGCCGCTCTTGAGCTGAAAGATGCTCTTGACAGTATTAAACTCCTCCAAATAATTAACGTTAACAACCAAAGTAAGGTGCGTCAGGGTATACCACCCGTTCCTAAGCCGTTACCGTTAAAGCCCTGGTCGGAGTTAGTCGCTCAGGCTACTAAAGCTGGGCAGATGGCGGTGACTAATAATTCGTTTGGGATCGAGGACTCATATTATCTGGAATACATAAATAAAGACCTTGCCAAGGATAAAGAGTTTGCCCAAAACGACAAAATCACATCGTCTCCTGAATATCAGGATCTTCAACTCCTGCTGGATGTTCTGAAACAGACGGGTGCCAAGCCAATGTTTGTCATCGTCCCAGTAAACGGATGGTGGGCTGATTACACGGGTTTTCCTCTCGTGGAACGGCAAACCTATTATCAACGCGTTCACCAGATGGTTAAGCAACAGGGATTCCAAGTAGCAGACTTTTCTGGGCATGAATATGATCTCTACTTTCTGAAGGATATTATGCATTTAGGCTGGAAAGGATGGGTGGAGGTTGATGAAGCAATGGACAACTTTGTTCATTAAGAGATCCCTCGTGGGCAACGCCAACATTCGTTTTATCGGCAGGGTCGCTTATTATTACCTCATTTTGATGGGGCTGTTTTACCTCTATATGGTGCAAAAGCAGCATACGCCCGCCCCATTTATCTACAATAATTTCTAGGAATATTAAGGAATATATGGGGCAGATTAACAAAAGACGAACATAAGTCGCGAACAGTCCCCGACTTGAACCAATACCTCTATGTAAGGTAATTCATGAATTGCCACTACGTAACTTATGTATAATTCTGCTGCAGAAACCCCTTGTCATGCTATTAATATCACATTTTATTGTCATCCTGAGCGAAGCGGAGGATCTTAAGGCCCTAGATCCTTCGCTCTCGCTCAGGATGACACCAAAATAATTGCAGTGACTTGAT
>JGI12269J14319_10001132_pt1 | contig 26563 bp, 17 predicted proteins | sample PeaSoiSIISIP2007_FD_14319 | JGI IMG/M metagenome (IMG submission 14319)
GGAGCCAGATCAAAAATGATCTCAAGATCGTCACGAACACCGGCGGGAGGCGGCACCGTGCGACGGACGCGCTGCACGCGCCGCTCGCTGGACGTCACAGTACCTTCGCTTTCAAAAGCGCCGGCTGCGGCAGGCAGCACAACGTCAGCGAGTTCAGCGGTCCTGGTGTAGAAGAGGTCCTGTGCAAGGAGGAATTCCAGCCCGCCCAGCAGCTTCAGGGCGCGATGCCGGTCGGCCTCAGAGTCGGCGGGATTCTCGCCCAGCACGTACAGCGTCGTGAGCTGACCGTGCTCCATGGCCTCAAACATATCGCTCAGGTGCCAGCCGCGCTTGGGTTGGATTTTTACACCCCAGGCTTTCTCAAAATTAGCGCGCAAGGCGTCGTTCTCAACGTGCTGAAAGCCAGTAAGGCGGTCAGGAATCGCGCCCATGTCGCCGCCGCCCTGGACGTTGTTCTGTCCGCGCAGGGGATTTACGCCACTGCCGTAGCGGCCAATGTGTCCTGTAAGCAGTGCAAGGTTGATGAGGGCGACCACGTTGTCGACGGCGTTGTGATGCTCAGTGATACCCAGAGTCCAGCAGATCTGGGCGCGCGGAGCGCCGGCATACGCATGAGCCATCTTGCGGATGGCTTCCGCCGGCACGCCGGTTTCACGCTCAGCCCGTTCGAGCGTGTATTTCTCAACGTGTGCTTTGTAGGCTTCAAATCCGCTGGTGGCGTGGCGAATGAATTTTTCGTTGACCAGCCCGGCGGCGATGATCTCCCGTCCAACGGCGTTCGCGAGCGAAATGTCAGAACCGACATCCAGGCCCAGCCAGAGTTTCGCCCAGCGAGCGGAACTGGTACGTCGCGGGTCCACCACATAAAGTTCAGCGCCACAGCGAACACCTTTTAGCAAATGGTGGAAGAAAATCGGATGCGTTTCCCGCGCGTTCGATCCCCACAGCAGGATCACGTTGGTGTCTTCAATTTCGCGATACGAGCTTGTCCCGCCGCCCGCCCCGAATACCGCCGCCAGACCGGCGACGCTGGGGGCATGTCAAGTCCGGTTGCAGCTGTCGATGTTGTTCGTACCCATGACGCTGCGGACGAATTTTTGCGCCGCGTAGTTCAGTTCGTTGGTTGTCTTGGAGCAACTGAACATGCCGAAGTCCCGCGGGTCTTTTTTCTCGATGGACTTGCGGAATGCCACAGTGACCCGGTCCATGGCTTCATCCCAGGTGGCGGGACGATGCGAACCGTTCTCGCGCACCAGCGGTTGGGTGAGGCGGCCTTTCATCGGTTTAGACATGTTGTCCCCAACTTACTTCGCGGCATACAGTGCTTGTCGCCAAGACGGAGCTGCCTTCCTAACTTAGTTCCAATTCGATCTTCTTTGCAGCCGGATCCAGCTTCGTGATCCGAAAGCTGCGAATCTGCCCGGCGCGGACGGCTTCCGGCCTGGATCCGCCGGTGCCGGTACCCCGCTTCCAGTGTGCCTGCAGCATGGAGCTTAGAGATGTTAAATCTGCTTTCGCTTCGACCAGCGTCTTTTCCATCGCTGATCGCTCCGAAATTCGGCAAATACCCTGGATGCCTTCACCCAGTTCCACGCGTGCTTGTTCGCCCGAAATCTGCATCACGCGGCCCGACACCACATTGCCTTCCTGGCGCTCTGCGATGTACTCCTCGATGCTGGTCGGAACCAGTTGCTTGATCCCCAGTTTCAGTCGCCGCCTTCCGGTATCGACTTCGAGCACCTGGGCCTTCACCGATTGCCCTACCTTCAGCATGTCCTGCGGGTGATTGATGCGCTTCTCCGCGCTTATGTCACTGATGTGAATCATGCCTTCAACGCCTTCGGAAACCTGCACGAAGGCTCCGAACTTGGTCAGGCTGGTGACCGGGCCTTCGATGACCGAGCCCACTGCAAACTTCTGTACCACGTCGGCCCATGGGTCGCCCAAAGTCTGCTTCAGGCCCAGAGAGATACGGCGCTCGCCCGCGCTTACGCCCAGAATCACGGCCTCTACCGTCTCGCCCGGCTTAACCAAGTCGCTGGGCGTCCGTACCTTCTTTGCCCACGACATCTCCGAGATGTGGATCAACCCCTCAATCCCTGGCTCAAGTTCTACAAACGCACCGAAATCGAGTACACGCGTCACGGTGCCCCGAGCACGCTCGCCCGTCTTGTATTTGACGGCCACCGAAACCCAGGGATCCGGCTCAAGCTGCTTCATGCCGACAGAAATGCGCCGCTTCCCGGGATCAATCTTTATTACCTTGACTTCGACCTCTTGCCCCACTGAGAGCACGTCGGCAGGCTTGTTGACGCGGCTTCTGGAAATGTCACTGACATGCAGCAGGGCGTCCACTTCTCCAATATCGATGAAAGCACCGTAATCAGTCAGGCTGCGAACCGTGCCGTGCACCGTCGCGCCCTCAGTGATCTCCGAATAGCGGCGGTCTTTCATCGCCCGTTCTTCCTCTTCGGCAACGACGCGACGGTCCACGACCAGGTCTTCCTCCGCCTCGTCGAGCTTGGTAATCCGGCAGCGGATCTCCTGCTCCACCAACTTTTCCATCTCGGCTGCGTCGCGTGCCCCGCTGCGCGAAGCAGGCATGAAAGCCCGCACTCCCACGTCCACGCTCAGACCGCCTTTGACCACGGCCGTTACTGTGCCCATGATCGTCGTTTTCTCGGCAAACGCCTTCTGCAGTGACGCCCAATCCTTTGGCCGCTCGATCTTGCCGCGGGTGAGCTGGTAGTAGCCTCCTGGATCACGACCCTTGATCGAGACCACTACCTTGTCGCCGGCCTTCGCGGTTTCGCCGGTACTTTGGAACGCTGTCAGCGGCAGGATCCCTTCGGTCTTGAAACCGATGTCGACGAGGACCGAATCGACGGTGACGGCAATCACTGTACCTTCGCGGCCCTTTCCCGCTTCCTCAGGCGTGCGCGACCTGCTCTGCTCGAACTGGGAGAGAAGGTCCTTGAACGACTCGTTGGGTTCGTTGACAGGTCGGGCTTCAGGACTGGCTGGATTGGACATGAAAGGTTACAGCCTCAGCTGGGGCGTCGTCCTGACTAGGATAACACCGCGCCGTGGCGCCAGACGGGAGCGCGGTCGGGCGGACCAGCACAATTGCCTGAATATGGCCGCTGGCGTAACATTCATCTCCTATGGCTGATTCTTCCTCGATCCTCGGCCGCACCATTTCCCACTACACCGTCGTCGACAAAGTCGGCGGTGGTGGCATGGGCGTGGTTTACAAAGCCAAGGACGCGCGCCTCGGTCGGAATGTCGCTTTGAAATTTCTTCCCGACGATATCTCCCATGATCCGCAGGCGATTGAGCGGTTCCGCCGTGAAGCGCGGGCCGCCTCCGTGCTGAATCATCCGAATATCTGCACGATATACGACGTCGGCGAGGTTGATGGCCGGCCGTTTATTGCCATGGAGTTGCTTGAGGGCCAGACCCTCAAGCATCGGATTGTCGGGAAACCCATCGAGATTTCGGAGCTTCTGGAGATCGGCGTCCAGATCGCGAACGGCCTCGATGCAGCGCATGCCAAGGGCATCGTCCACCGTGACATCAAGCCCGCAAATATCTTTCTCGTCGAACGCGGCCAGGCGAAGATTCTCGATTTCGGCCTGGCAAAGGTTGCCCCTGCGCTCCGGCCCATCGCCGAGACCGCGGCCGCCACGTCCAGGCCCACCCAGACGCACGTGCTCAACGATGATCAGCTGACCAGTCCGGGCAGTTCCATGGGCACGGTTGCCTACATGTCGCCCGAACAGGCGCGTGGTGAGGAATTGGACGCGCGCTCCGATCTGTTTTCGCTCGGCGTCGTGCTCTACGAGATGGCCACCGGGTCGGTTCCCTTCTCTGGCTCAACTGCGGCGGTCATCTTCGACGGCATCCTTCATTCTTCACCCCGGCCCGCAAAGGAACTCAACCCGCGCTTGCCCCTGGCGTTTGAGAGCATTCTCAGCAAGACTCTGGAGAAGGATTCCGACCTGCGCTGCCAAACGGCCGCGGAACTGCGTGCCGACCTGAAGCGGCTCAAGCGGGACCTCGAGTCCAGCCGCCGACCCGCCGCGGAAAGGAGCGTTACGGGTTCCGGTGAGCATTCGGTTGCAACCCAACAGAAATCAGTTGCTGTACTTTACTTCGAAAACCAGAGTGGCGCGAAAGAGGACGAATATTTTCGCGACGGAATCACCGAAGACATTGTGACCGAGCTTTCCAAAATCGCCCAACTGGAAATCTTTCCCCGTTCGGAAATGCTCGCCTTCCGGGACAAGCCGGCGACGGTGCAACAGGTGAGCCAGAAGCTCGGCGCCGCCTACGTGCTTGAAGGTTCCATCCGACGTGCCGGCAATCGCGTGCGCATTACTGCGCAGCTCGTCGAGGCCTCGACGCGGCATTCCGTCTGGGCTGAGCGCTACGACCGGCAACTTGAAGACGTCTTCGCCATCCAGGAGGAAATTGCGCGGAGCATCGCACAGGCCCTGCGCATCACGCTTACTCCCCAGGAAGAAAAAACGATCGCGCGAAAGCCGACGGAAAATCCGCAGGCCTACGACTTTTACCTTCGTGGAAAAAGCTACACCCGCCGCGAAAACATGGACTATGCCCTGCAGATGTTCGAGCAGGCCATCCAGCTCGACCCGAATTTCGCTCTGGCCCACGCGGGCATCGCACACCTCTGCGGGCTCATCTACGAAATCCGCGAGCAGAACCAGAAATGGATTGAGCGCGGCCTGGCTGCCTGCGATCGCGCGACCGCCCTTGCACCCGACCTGCCCGAGGTACTCGTTGCCCGAGCCCGCATCTGTTACGCGCAGAAGAAACATGCCGAAGCCGCGCTACTGGCGCAACGTGCCATCGAGCGCAAGCCCGACTGTGAAGGTGCCTGGAACATCCTTGGCCGGGCCTACTTCGCTTCCGGCCGTTTCGAGGAGGCCGCGGCTGTCACCCTGCGCGCTATCGAATGCAATGGCGACGATTACAACACATACATCCCGTACCGCCAGTCTCTGGAACGCCTGGGACGGAGAAATGAAGCCGACGAGGTGCGCGTCCGCATGACCGAGGTCCTCCGCCAGCAGTTGGAGCGCGTGCCGGAAGATGTGCGCGCCCGGATTTTGCTTGCTACCAGCCTCGCTCGTCGCGGTCAGGATGCAGACGAGGCAATTCGCCATCTGCAGACTGCCGTCGCCCTTCGTCCCGGCGACCCCAGTACGCTTTACAACGCCGCCTGCACGTACGGTGTCCTGGGGAAAAAGCCGGAAGCGCTCGAGACAGTCAAGAAGGCCTTCGCTTCCGGTTACAGCAACACAGTTTGGGCGGCCAAGGATTCCGATCTCGATTGCCTGCGCGACGACCCTGAGTTCCGGAAACTCGTAGGTCTTGACTGACGCCTGGTGTCCTGGCAATCCTGAACCTGCACTCCACGAGAAACAGCGTTCGGAAGCGGGAGCGAAGTTCCGGGTGGCTGCCGGGCAACTCGCAAGTAAACGCTCTGTTGAATCCGTAGCGGCACGATTTAGCGGATGCCTGTTTTCTTGAGTCCCTGCTTCTCGCGGTCCAGCACCATCTGGTCGAAGGCGTGGGGCAGCGACTCGCAGCGGGAATAGGGCCCGGGTTTATAGGCGCGTGACTGGATCCCGGCCTGCGAGAGCTCCGAGATGGCCCAGTCCTCACGGTTGGTGATGTCCCAGAATTCAACCGCATCGTTAGCCTCGAAGTCAGGCTTGATCATTTCGCCAGGGTGGAAATGCCATTCGCAGATAACGTCGGTACGATCCACGGCCCGCGGCCATAGGGTGTGCGTCATTATGTAGTCCGGATGGAGGCTCAGCAGCAGGTTAGGAAAAATCGCGTAGTAATAAACCTTGCTGCGTTCCTCCGCGGTGAGTCCAGGAAGGTACTCGCGCCGCAGCTTGCCATCCTTGCTCATGGTCCGGGCGCCGCCCTGAAACTCCATGGAACCGCCGATGTATCCGCGATGGGGCGGATCGTTCTCGCCCGAGAGGTAATCGGAGATGGCACTGAGCGCCGGATGCAGGATGGGACAATGCAGGCACTCGTTGTAGTTCAGCATGATCACCTTCCAGTTGGCCTTCACCTCATACTGGATGCTCCGATAGGTGCGCAGCTCGGCCATTTGCCAATGCAGGAACTTCTCGGGCAGATCTTCTAACTGAATCCTGAGCGGGGCGGGCTCCGAGCTCAGGTTGATGAAGATGTGTCCGTCCCAGACGTCGGCACGAACGCGATTGAGTGGATAATCTTCGGAGGAGAAGCCGTCAGGTGCCTGGGGAGCGCCGATGAGGCGCCCGTCGAGTCCGTAGGTCCAGCCGTGATAGCCGCATCGGATCCGTCCTGGGAAATGTCCTTCGGCGCTCGCACAGATACGGGTGCCGCGATGCCGGCACACGTTGAAAAACGCCTGCAACGAGCCACTCCCGTCGCGAGTAATGATGATGCTCTCACCCGCGACCTCGCGGAGAAAATAGTCGCCCGGCTTCGGAACCTGGTCGGCGCGCCCGGCGCAGATCCAGGTTTCGCAGTAGAAGCGTTCGAGCTCGTCACGGAAGAGGTCAGGGTCCGTGTAGTAGCGGGCGGGCAGAGTCGTGGCAACGGAGTGCGTGTCATTAGTCGGCATTCAGCACTGGCAGTCGTGGTACTCGGCATTCAGGGCTCAACATTCGGCCCCTGGAGTTCCCGGCGGAAGGATTTTATATCACAAATCGGGTCTTGCGCTTGTTGCCCGGCGAGCAGTCCGGAATCAATTTGGTCCCTGAAGGGTCAACGCTGTCAGTGTCCGGGTTGCCCGGGACTCGGACCCAATCGACCAGACAGCCACAAGATAAAAGTCCGCCGTGCGGACTTTTTCGCTGCTGCCCTTCGCGGAGGACGCCGGATGGGAGCGCAGAAGGGATTATCCTGCCGGCGCCGCGCGTCTTGCTGAACCGGTTCTTCGGGTGGGTGGCCCAAAGATCGCCTGCGCGAAACATTAACTATCCCGATCAGCGTAACAAACGCGGTTTCGTCCAGGCGGATTACTCCGGTTAGCCCGTTATCCAACCAGAATCGATGCTAGGTGCGGAGATCATTTCCCATAAGCCGACTTCCGGCCCGGAATAATCTCCGTTTTACCCCTGATCCGCCCGCGACCCCGGAACTCGGGCTTGGTCGATTGCAACTGCCTTGGCCTCCCCCAGGCCGACTTCATGACGGCGCGTTTGGTTCCTATCCATTCAGGGTGCCATGGCGAAGTTTGGAAAGCCACGCCGGACACTAGAGTAAAATCGCACCTAGTCGACTCATGCCAATTAAGCCAAGACACACAAGAAAAGCGGATGGTCGTAAGGAGATGTATAAGCTGATTGGAGTTGTTCTGCTGGTGTGCTTGGCCATCCTTTTGGCGCTAATTCTCGCTCTTCGTGTTGACTAGGCAAGAACTCGGCCCGGGGCAGGTGGCGATTGACAGGTACCGCTTCTGCGAGAGAGGCCTACGTCTACTCCAATCAAGGCGGAACGTGTCGGGAAGTGTCCTCCTCGCTCTAAACTTGGAGCACGTCGCCATCTCGGGCGACCATCTCGTACAACACGGGATTGACGAAGAATCCGATGAAAAGGCGGGAGATGAGACCGGCCACGATGACGATGGCGAACGGCCTTTGAGTATCCGATCCAATGCCGGTGGAAAGGGCCGCCGGCAGCAATCCAAGGCAGGCCACCAGAGCCGTCATCATGATCGGACGGAGTCGCAAGAGCGAAGCCTCCCGTGTGGCCGTGTGGATATCCATTCCCTCCCGCCGCAGCTTGTTGATGTAGGAGACGAGAATGACGGCAGTCTCCACGGAAACTCCGAGTAACGCCAGGAGACCCAAGACTGAGGAAACACTGAAGGGAGTGTGAGTAAGTTTCAGCGCAACCAGCGCACCCACGGGTTCGGTCATGATTACGCCCAGGGCAATGGTGACGGGGAATTTGAAATTTCCGTAGAGCGCAAACAAGATCATGAAAATTATCGCTACGGCAAGTGGACCAATAAAGTACATCTGCGACTTGGCTTCGAGAAACTGGCTGTATTCGCCGCCCCATTCCATCCGGTAGCCTTGCGGGAGTGTCACGGCCTTCTTGACTGCTGCTTGGGCATCTCGTACCGCCCGCTCCAAATCACGCCCCTCGATGCTGTATTGCACGCCGATGTAGCGGGAGTTGTTTTCGCGATAAATAAAGGACGCACCGTTTCCCTGGCTGATATTGGCGAGTTGGCTGAGTGGAATCTGCTGCCCATCGGGTGTGCCAACCAATAGATTACCGATCTCATGCGCGCTGCTGCGGAATTGAGGTTGCATGCGGACCACAAGATCGAACAGCTTTTCTCCTTGAATGACTTGCGTGACTGCCTGCCCGCCTACGGCAGCCGAAATCACAGCATCCACATCTGCAACGTTGATTCCGTAGCGTGCGATCTTGTCACGATCGACGTCTACCAGCAGGCTGGGCTGGCCAAGCTCGCGCACCACCGTAAGATCCGTGAACCCCGGCACATGGGAGAGGGTGTTCTTGATCTGGATCGCCTTGTCCTGCAGTATGTTCAAGTCGTCGCCATAGATTTTGACTGCCAAAGAACTCTTGAGGCCAGTGAGTGCTTCGTCCACGGCATCTTCCGCCGGCTGGGTATAGTTGAAAATGATTCCTGGAAAGGCCGTGAGTTTCTTATTGATCGATTCGATGAGCTGCTTTTTCTGGCTGATCTCGCCGCTCCAGGCTTTGTCTTTGTATGGCTTCAGGCCAACGTAAAACTCGCAGTTAAAAAAGCCCGTGGGATCAGTGCCATCGTCGGGCCGTCCTAGCTCTGAACCCACCACAGTGACTTGCGGATAAGACATAAGAATGTCACGTATCTGAGGAGCGATCTTGCTGGCCTCCTCGAAAGAAATGGTGTAGGGCATCGTAGCCCGGACCCAGAGCGCGCCTTCGTCGAGGTGAGGCATGAACTCGCCACCGATGAAAGGCACCAGCAGCAGCGTCGCCCCGAAGATCAGGGTCGCAACCAACATGATGGTCTTGGGCCGAGCGAGCGCCCAATCCAGCTGAACTGCGTATTTCCGCTTCATCCATTCGAATGCGCGATTCGGCTTCTCGCGCACGCCCCTCTTGAACCAGTAGGAGGCGAGCACGGGGATCAGCGTGAGCGTCAGGATGAGCGCGCCGACCAGGGCAAACGACATGGTCTCAGCCATGGGGTGGAACAGCTTTCCCGAGGCCCCGCTCAACGCATAAATCGGCAGATAACCGGCAAGGATGACGGCCACTGAATAGAAGATGGGGCGATCCACGTCTTTCGCAGCGGCAAGAATGACTTCGTTCAGCTTGTAATGCTGTCCCTCCCGTAGTGCCAGCTCGCGGTAAATGTTTTCAATCATCACCACGGTGCCATCGATGATGATCCCGAAGTCAATCGCTCCGATGGAAAGCAAATTCGCGGCGACGTCGTGCGCATGGAGGACGATGAAGGCAAACAAGAGCGAGAGCGGGATGGTGAGGGCAACAATAACCGCGGCCCGGAAGCTGACCAGAAAGAAAATCAGAACCACTAGAACCAGCACCATGCCGCGAATCAAGTTTGCTTCCACCGTCTCCGTGGTCAAATCCACCAACTCACTGCGGTCGTAATAAGGATGAATCTTGACGTCAGGAGGTAGGATCTGGTGGTTCAGTTCCTGGGTCTTGGCTTCAACTCCCTTGAGGACATTCTGGGTCTGTTCCCCGCGCAGCATGAGAATCACGCCCTCAACCGCATCGTCATTCTTCTGGAAGCCGAATTCGCCCAGACGCGGCGCATGCTCGATGGTCACGTCCCCCACATCGCGCACTCGGATAGGCACACCTTTGTTGGCGCCAACCACGATGTTCCCAATGTCGTCTGTGTTACGCACCAGCCCGATGCCGCGAACGTAGTAGAACTGTCCTCCTTGAGAATAAAAACCCCCGCCAGCATTAGAGTTATTGGCGGCCAACGCGGCGGTAACTTGAGGAATGGTCAGGTGATAGCCATAGATGCGCGCTGGGTCGAGCAGCACCTGATATTGCATCACCGTTCCGCCGAAGCCTGAGTCATCAGCTACGCCGTGAACCGAGCGATAAGCTCGCTCAATCACCCAGTCTTCAAACGTTTTCAGCTCCTGCGGGCTGCGATCGGGACTTTCGAGAACATAGCGATATACCAGGCCGCTGGGGCTAAACAAAGGCGCGAGGCTTGGGGTTACGCCGGTTGGGAGCGTGGCTTGAGCAAGGCGCTCAAAAACGATCTGTCTCGCAAAGTAGTTGTCCGTGCTTTCTTCGAAGGTGAGAATTACATCGGACAAACCATAGAGCGAGATGGAACGCATCACCACCATGTGCGGGACGCCGTTCATCTCGAGTTCAAGAGGAAGCGTGACTAAGCGTTCGACTTCTTCAGCGGCATGGTCTGGCCACTGGGTAATGACTTCAACCTGCGGAGGTGAGAGGTCAGGATAGGCATCCACGGGCATCCTCTGAAAAGACAGGATCCCCGCAACCGTGATGAACGCGGTCAGCATCAGTACAAGGAACCTTTGACGCAGCGCCGCTTGAACTATTCGGTGGATCATTCAGTTGGGGTAGAGACTGTCAACTAATCCCTTTCGAGCGCGATCCGGCTGGCGCTAGGTGGTGGCGCAATAACAAAGGAAGCGAGCCAGACGCGCGATGTTGGGTCGCAAAGAACACGACCCATCGCGCGGCTCGCCCAGATCCTTCGCAGCCCAAAAGAAAACGCTAGCTCAGGATGACAACAACCATTACCGCTGCAACGAATTCGCAAACTGCAAGAACAAGCTGCCATTTCCGACGACCTGGTCGCCAGCCTTCAACCCGCTGGTAATCTCGGTTTGTCCATTCAAGCTCTCCCCGAGAGTCACTGAGCGTCTGCCAAACTGGTTCGGAGATGCTGCGGCATAAACAAAAGGCTGATTCTCACTATCGCGCAGAACAGCAGCATCCGGGAGCGCAATGGCATTGGGGATCATGCCTGCGCTCACGGTTGCAACCACGTACATGTCTTTCTTCAGCTTCTCGCCGGGATTGTTGGTCTCGATGCGCGCCTGCAGCGTGCGCGTGCTGGGATCGAGGGATGCCGCGACGTACGCAATGCGCCCATGGAACACTTCAGGATAAGTATCTGTCTGAATCGTGACCTGATCTCCCACGCGCACGTAGGGCAAATCCTTTTGATAGACATTGACTAGCACCCAGACGGTGCTGACGTCGGAAATCATGAAACATTGCGTGGTGCCGGGTTGAATGAGTTGTCCCGCAGAAACATCCTGCTCTACCACGAGGCCGCCAATCGGCGCTTTTACCGGAATCTCAAAAGAGGGCGGACCTTTAACAAGAGCGTCGGGATCGGTGATTCCCATGACTTTCAATGCAGCTTGCGATGCGGCCAGATCGCCGCTCGCCTGCACCTCGGCTGACTGCGCCTGCTCAACATTCTGTTCCGCAATCGCGTGATGCTGGTACAAGTCCTGGGCTCGGGCGTTGGCCTTTTGTGCCAAAGCGTAGGCATCCTTAGCCTTCAAGTAGTTGGTACGGAGCTGCGAGTAATCCGGACTCGCCACGTACAACATAGGCTCGCCCTGATTTACTTTTTGCCCTGGAACGACCACTACCCTCCTGACCGGTCCACTCACCTGGGTAATGACTGGTGTCGTGCGAAAACTGTTGTAAGCCACGGCCCCCGTCAGCCGTAGGGATCGAATCAGCTTCGTGGGCTGAACGGTCAGCACCTGCACATGCGACATTTGCTCCTGCGGAATGGTAAACAGCTCGGCGTTGCTTGAGTTGTTTGCGCTTCCAGAGTTAGCGGTGGCCTTCGAACCTGGCCCCTCGCAGGAGGCTAGCACCAAAATGATCACCGATACTGCAGCCAGTGCAGCGAATCCCTGCCAACGACTGCTGCGGAGGTTCATGGCAGGTTCCTCGTTCCCACCGCTTCCTTTAGTTGTTCCAACGCGGTCATATAAGAGGCCAGGGCCTGACGATAGGCCAACTGAACGGACCGGTAGCTGCGCTCGGCGTCGAGAAAATCCAACAGGCTGGCGGCGCCGCGTTTATACGCATACTCGCTAATATCACGAGAATCCTGCGCCTGCTTGAGATATCCGGAAGCATAGAGTTGCACGACTTCGTCGTTGCTTCTAACCGCCTCATAGGCATTGGCAACATCAGAGAGAACCGTATCGCTGGCCGATCGCTCCTGCTCCTGTGCCTGCGTGAGCGCGTAACCGGTACGTGCGATCTCTCCTTGATTGCGGCTGAAGATCGGCAACTCAAAATTGACAAAGATCGAAGCCGTGTTTTCGCCGGAAACATGCGTAAAGTCGTAGGTGCCGTTGACGTCCACCTTGGCGTTCGCTTTGGCAAGGAGGATTTGGCTCTGTGCCGCGGTTATTCCCAATTCCGCGGCACGGAAGTCGGGGCGCTCGCGCAATGCCTTTGTCTGCAAGTCTTCCAAGTTCGCCTGGAGCGGCTGATACGACAGATCGCCAATTACGTCATAATCGGGAGGTACTGCGTTGTACCCCAAGAACTCACGCAGGCCTACCAGCGCCTGCACTTTGGCCAGACGGGCGGAGGACACGTCGGTCTGAAACTGCAGAAGCTGCAACTTGATCTTAAGATAATCGCCTTCGCCGATGTATCCCGCTTTGAGTTGTGCCTCGCTGATATCGACCGTTTGCTGGAACCCCTTTAGATCCTGAAGCGCGAACTCAAGAGTGGATTCTGCGAGTAAAACGCTGACGAACTGCTGTCCCACGTTGAACGCCAGGGTTCGCTCGGCGTCGCCGACTTGGGCACGTGTGACGGCCGTCTGATCACGGGCAGCCTGCAGCCTCCGCTGCCGTTTGTGGCCCCGTTCGAACAGGTACCCGATCCCAATATCGAACTGCTGAGTTTCGTTCAGATTTTCTCCAGAAAAATCTTGCGGACTGAAAAATGGCATGAACTGGCTATCAGCCCCAAGCGTCGGATTGGGGCGCAGGTTCGCAGTAATCTCCTGGGCCTGATTCTGAAGAATTAGAGTACGCGTGGCTTTGATCGAATGGTTGTGCGTTAGCGCCAGATCAATGGCCCGGTCAAGAGTGATCAGCGTCGTGTTTTGCCCACCGGCTGCTCCCACCAACAACAGGAAGGACATAGCAGCCGGGGTAAACCTCCGAGAGTACCTGGAGAGCATAAGGATTGAGATCAAAGCCTACTGCCTATAGCGCAACCGATCTCGAACCGAGGCTCGAACGTAACGAGCACTTCGCCAAGCTTCATCCCGTAAAATCCTCCTCTATCTAAGACTGCGACTTAGGGTTCAATGGATGTATTGTAATTCACAGCATTCACCATTGGGCTGACTGCGGCGAAGGCAGCGAGTCAGGCCATCGCAGCGATTCCGTTCGGCGTGTCGCGTCTCGACCCGGTCACGTATCTCGGCCTGATCGCGGGCGGCGCGCCAGCACTGCGTGCGGCATAGGTCGATCTGGCGAGCACCTGGTGGGCAGATTAGCCTGGTCGCATGGGGGACCCGCGTAGATCCTTCGGTGACCGCGAGTTGATCGGGGAGATACTCTTCATTGGTCGGCAAACAGGAAGTAATCGATCGAGCCACGACCTCCACAGATCAACTACTACGAGATCCAGAAACGGGCTTCGAGGAGATCGGGCGTGAGCGACGGTCAGTACCACCACATGTCTCCCAAGCCGACTTCTGGCCCGGAATAATTTCCGGTTAGCCAGAGACTCGGGGCTTAGCACAGTTTTTCGGGCTGACTTAGTTCACCAGAGTCACTGAGACGGATGTCCCCGAGCACATCAAAGAAATCGACGAAGACTGCCTGTTTACAAGGTCGCGTTTATACATACCTAATCTGCACACTACGGGGACTATGCCGTTTCGGCGGAAAGCTCCCGAGTGCATTGCTCCCGCAACCTGTGCTCGTACTCTGCAAGCTGCCGTTCGATTTTCGCTTCCTTTTCTTTCCGGCGTAAACGGTCTTCCCGGTAGCGTTTCAAGAAGTAGTCAATTGTTTCCACACGAAGCTTGATGGTATTTGCCGGCCGATTCTCGTCTAGGTCTTTGAAGGAGAAATAAGGCGTGCCCGAGCGCTCCACAATCTGCTCGATCACGCTGTAAATGGGCGCGTCGTGGCCACACTTGAAGCTGGAAATCTCCACCGCCACCAGGTTGGGGTGGCGGGCAGTGAACTTGGCGGCCCACATCTTGTGGTTGGAACTGGCCGAGTTGGCCGTTTTCCACACATCGGAGATGTCAAGTGGGTGGCTGATTACACCTGCGCGTACTTCCTTGCCGAACAGACGCTCCAGCAGGTCCTCATCCAGCGGCAAGGTGCTCTGCGAGAAGATCGAGTAACCCAGCTTCTGAAACTGCTCCATGATCTCGTGGTTGATGCCGGGATCGTGGTGGTACGGGCGTCCCACCATGACAATCCCTAACTTCTGTTCCGATTCCAGCTGGTCGAGGACCTCGCGAGCGCGGCGGCGAATGCTGGATTCAAACCTTCCCAACTCCCGGTAGCCAATCTCGGTGGCGCGTTCATTTTCCTCTCCCGCAAGGCCAAGAATGGGCGCCCACGCTTGAAACATCTGCCGCGCAAAGAGCTTGCGGTCGGAAAGATCCACCAGCGGGTGCACGTAGCGAATGCCGTGTTCGGTAAAGAGGTCGGTTTCCTTGGTGTAAGCCGCTTCCACGGTCTCCGGTGTTACCGCAAGTGTGGGACAGGCGTTGTGCCCCCTGGCGTTTACGAGCGGAGAGAGGAGCACGTCGAACATGGGAAAGAAAATCACCTGCAGCGGTTTATGCGCGTGCTTGTTGAAGATAAGGTTGTGGACGTGCGCGATGGTGATCTTTGACGGGAAGCATGGATCGATCGAACCCCGGCTCGATCCAGCGCGGTACATCTCCCCGCTGGTGAAGTCCGAGTAAACGATGTTTTCTGCTGGCACGCCCAAGCTTTCCAGATAGGAACTGAACAGCGGCGCGTAGGCGTACATGTTCAAAACACGAGGAATGCCGATGCGCAGCTGTCCGCGCTGTTTCATCAGCGCGATGCGGTCGCGGGCAGCGGCCGTCCAGGCACGGGTGGGGATCGGATCAGCGACACTTTCTGGGTTTCAAGAATGCCATACCTCATGTGCGGCAATCTCCACCAGGTTTGGGTTGGCGGCCTTTGTGGCGTCGAGATTGGCCTTGATGCCACGCATGGTTTCGACATCTTCCACCGCACCTTTTTCACAGGTGGCGATGATCATGCGCTCCTCGCCCGCCTGGAGCGGTACCTTGGTGCGAAAAGACGGCGGTATCCAGTCATCCGCGACTCCGGTCTGTACATCAAGAAAAGTTCGCAGACAGGCATTCTTGCAGAAGTAGCAGCGCGTCTCTTCGCTGTGCGTGGTGCGGTAGCGGATCCTGCAGACGGCGTCCAGGCCGATGAAGGTAGTGGAGTGCCCGTTACGCCACAGGCGCATGGCTTCGATGCCGGCGCCGATCGCTCCCGATTCGCCGCAGTGCTGGTGGACGACAATCTCCGGTTCTTTTCCCGTGGCGCGGAAATTGGCGCGTAGGAAGTCCACCTCCGCCTTGACCGCGGCAAGATTGTTCTGCGTGCCACCCTGCAGGACGAAGCGTGTGCCCAGCGCGGCCAGGCTTGGCACCTTGGCGACATACAAGAAAACATTCCTGGGCAACACCGTCGCCAAACCAGCCAGAATTTCTTCGGCGCGCCAGCCCTGGCGCTGGAAATTGACGATGTCGGACTGCAGGAACACCGCGCAGCCGTAGCCGAAGACAGGCATGGTGCCAGCGGTGAAAGCAACGTCCGCATAGTTCTCGACCGGGATGCCAAATCCTTCCGCCGTGGACTGCAGAAAGTAGCCGTTGCCGGCGGAGCACTGAGTGTTAAGTTTGAAATCCTTAACGCGGCCATTTCTGAGGATGATGAGCTTGATATCCTGCCCGCCGACGTCGACGATGACGTGCGGATCCTTGCAAAAACGCAGGGCCGACTCGGTGTGCGCCACGGTTTCGACCAAGGCCACGTCGGCGTGCAGCACCCGTTGCAGAATGTCCTTGGCATAGCCGGTCGTGCCGACGCCGAGAACTTCCAGGGTCGCGCCTTGGGTTTCCACCTGCTGGCGCAGATTCTCGAAGAGGTCAATGGTGTCCTGGATAGGGTTTCCATTCGAGAGTTGGTAGGCTTTCGAGAGAACGTCGCCGTGCTCCGACAAAAGCACGGCTTTGGTGGAAGTCGAACCGCCATCAAGGCCGATAAAAGCCCGCACCCGGTCGCCCGGCTGGAAGGCCGCCGGAACGAATTTCGACCGCCAGTACTTGGCTTTGAACTCTTCCAATTCTTTCTTTGAAGCACCCAGACCGTGGCTGCCGGAAACGGCCTTTTCCTGCTGGCGCCCTTCGCGGATGTAAGCTTCAAGACACTCCGTCCCCAGATACCGCCCAATTCCCGGGTCTTCTGCTTTGCCGAATTCCACTGCACCAATGGCCGCAAAATACAGGGCGTTCTCAGGGGTCTTGATCGCGTCTTCGGCAGTAACATCGGGCGGCAGGTCGATCTCCCGCTCCTTCCAGAGGAGAGGAATGTTGTGCTGCCAAGCCTCGCGCATGCCGCGAATGAATGTGTTCGGGCCGCCCAGCAGCAGCACATGGGGGCGAAGCGTGTGACCGCGAGTGAGGACGGTGAGGTTCTGCAAAACAATGGCGTCGAAAAGCGAGGCCATCAGTTCATCGGCGGGGATGCCCTGCTTCTGCAGGCCATTGATGTCGGTCTCGGCGAAAACGCCGCACTTGCCGGCGACCGGATGGATCTTGATCCCCGTATACCCCTGGCGGCAGAGCTCGTCAGGCGGGATCTTCAGCTTGGCGTTGATCTTGTCGATGACGGCGCCGGTGCCTCCGGCGCACTTGTCATTCATCGAAGGAATTTTCTTTCTGGTGCCGTTTCTGTTCCCGCGGCCGTTTTCGCCATCCTCTTTGAAAATGATGATTTTGGCGTCCTGACCGCCGAGTTCGATGACCGAGTTCACTTCCGGATGGAGCTTCTCCACCGCAAGGGAGACGGCGTTCACCTCCTGCACGAACTTGGCGCCGATTAGATTGCTCAGCGCATTGCCGCCGGAGCCGGTTATAAACATGCGGGAGTTGCCGGGAGCAACACCAACTTCGGCTTCCATGCGATCGAGGAACTCAAGCAGTTTCTCGGGTTGGCGCGTGTCATGGCGCTGGTAGTCGCGCCAGAGAATGTGGTCGGTCCCCTCTTCTATAACGACGGCCTTGACCGTGGTGGATCCAACGTCCACGCCCACGACATAGCGGAGGCCAGTTCCAGCCTGCCGCGTCTGGCCCGGCAGTGAGCACTGATTGGCGGCGCTCGCGTGTTGTGCGTTCGTGTCCACTGAATCTCCCCCGCGGCTCCTTAGCTCTCACCCGGCACCTTGGCCAGGTGTGCCTTGCCATCGATCAGCTTGCTCACGTGTAAAACAAAGTTGGCGGCCACCCCGGTTACACCTTGGCGCTGCGGAACCGGATAGAGCGGACTCCGCAGTTGCCGATGCTCGGCGACGTAGGCCTGGATATCCTCGAGCTTCTTGCCCGTGGAAGCCACTGCCTGCTCGATCTCCGCCTTGGCTTTGGACTTGGCTTCGCCCAGGGCCATCTGCACGCGGCTGTGCGCGTTGATCTCTCCCTCGCCCGAAGTTTCGATGGGCAGGAAGATCATATCCCGGAAACGATTCACCACGGCGGACTGCACACCGTCAGATTGTGAAGACGGCATGCAACCGAAGGGCTTCAAGGCCAGTACCATGTGGCACAGGCGGTGCGTGGTGTAGTAAACGTTCTTACCCACTTCGAGATGCCCTTCGCCGCCACGGGCGAGGGAGTGGTAGAAGGGATCCGCCATGCGGGCCAGCTCGTTCTGGGGAGCGAGACGGCGCGCCAGTCTGCCCAGGTGACGGGCGGTGCGTGCATGTTGGCGGTTCCAGATGCCTTCGCTCAGCCCCAACAGCAACCATTTTTTGCGGAATTTCCAATCGTTGGCTAGTTGCTTCTTCCATTCCCACCAGCGGGCGCCAGGATAGGGGACATCAAGGCCTTTTCTCGCTTGCGCGCTGGCCCGAGCCTCATACAGGAGATAGGTAATCCAGCAACCGATGGGTTCCACCCACACCTGGGCGCCTTCCCGCTCTAGAAAGGCAAACATGTTGAAGTTGCCGTCACCTTCGGTGAGTGATGCCCAAAACTCACCCGTGACCTTTACCAGCGGTTTTACGCGGGTGCGGTCCACTTCAACTTGGTTCAAGCGCTCACGGGCGAGGTGTATCGCTTTGCGGAAGTCCTCGCCGTAGAGGTGATCTAGGACCTTGCCCAGCGTGTTGCCGATGTCTTTGAGCTTCTTGTTCTGGGCGAGACGGCGCGAAATCCATGCCGGCGCACTCTCGAGGATTTCGTAACGCTTTCGGTGCTCCAGGAAATCGCTGAGCCGATCCGCAACTTCCTGGATGGCTTGGTCGGTTGCGCCCGGAACCACCTCGTAGGGACGAATCTGGTAAGCCAGGTCGTTGATCACATCGCCCAAGTTCAGCGCGTTGAGTGCACCCATGCCCAGGTCTACGGAGAACTTCAGGCCGGGGTTCCCGGACAGGGCCTTCACGCCATGGTCCTGCTGGAAAAGCAGAACACGAAAGCCCCCAAAGCCCGCATTCTCGAGCGCCATGCGGTACTCGGACTCGTACGTGCCGAAGCGGCAAGGCCCGCAGGAGCCCGCAGTGAAAAAGACGTAATGGTCGAGGATTTCCTGGCGCGAGGAACCTCGCGCTTCCAGCGACTGCAGGAACTTGATGAGGTTGCCAACGGTAAAGTAAGTAGGATTGCACTGGCCGTTATTGCCATACTCCTTGCCCATCTGGACGGCGGCTACGTCGGGATTCGGCAACATCTGGCAGCGATAGCCGCAGCCGCGAAACACGGCTTCGATGAAGCGCTCGTGTTTCCAGGTAAAGCCTCCGAAAAGAATGGTCACCCGGTCGCGTTCTTCCGCGCCGAAGGGCCGCTCTACCGGCCGATGGAACTGCTCGATGGGTCTTTCGAGGAGCCCCGCGGCCTGCACCAGCCGCAACTTTTCTACGGCCACACGGCGAGCGATCTCTCCTTCAACTAGCGGAGGAAGCGCGGGGCTGGGGGAGTCCATGGCGGATCTCATATACGTTCAGAGTCTCTCTCTGGCCGGGTCTGCAGAGAGGTTTGCGGAGGGCTTGATGTAAGCGCGGCAACGCTTTCAGCTTACCGGCCGCGTGGATCGCTTTCTTCTGGCATTCAACCCGAACGACGCACTTTGCTCCGTGAGGCTCGTCACACACTAGTGTGATGCTTGCCGCTTTCTGGCGAGGGGAGGCCTTTGAGCCGATCGTCGACTGATTCTGATCGCAGAAATGGTATCCCACAGCTCACATCACCTGGTCTATGGATGGCGCGCACTAACCGTCAAACTGACTGCCCAGAGACGTCATTCGCGACACGCTGGTAGACAGGGGGTCATCGCGCCTTTCCTATCCTGTGCGATGATTCGCGTGGCGGCGATCCATCGCTATCCAGCCCGGACTGGCATCCGGGCTTTTCTATTCTAGGCAGCCTTAGCAGCCCTGACAAACGTTACGATTTCGTTTTCCAAGTCAACCTGTTCAACGTTGAACCCAGCTTGCAGCCAAGCGCGACACTGGATATGACTCGTCGTTGCTACTTGCTCATTCCCCCACCATTGTCTACGCTTCCTCGCTGTGCTGGGAAAATGCACTCCAAGGACTGCTTCCAGTTCGCGGAAGGTAGCGTTGACTCTCTGGTTAGGATTCCTGTTGAGCCATGTGTAAAGCGGTTCGTATTTCAGCATCAAGGCAATTATCTCACCACTCGTCAAGTCGGATCGCAGCAAATTCAGCCACTACCGGAAGTCGAGAGGGCCAATCTTTACGGGGCTTCCACGGGAGCAGTTCCGGTCAGGTTTTCTAACGCCGCTGCCGTAAAACGTGACGTGGTCCACAAACTGGGCTTCTGGGAAGTGACCGAAGACGTTCAGATGGGACAATTCACTCGGAATCTGGACCGGGGCCATTTTTTGGAGCACTCGTGCGCCGGAGGATCACAGTTTCCGATGCTGAAGCTCAATTTCCAGATAGCCCGTCATGCGTCCGCAATCGGCTGCCGTCAAATGGAAGAGCAACTTCCTCAAAGCCCGCCTTCCCCGTTTCCTTGCGGCGGCCCTAGTTGTTTCCGGATGGCCGACGATCCTGGAGTCAGGGCGGAAGCGCCTGACGGCCTGCAGCTTATGGGATCCCAGCCGCTTCGTAAAAGTACTCGACGAAAGATCGTACGGCGCCATCCATCCCCTGCACCTTTTCGTTCCTGGACTCGATCACATAGTATTCATCCGGGGCATGGGCTCCACTGCCATGACCGAGTCCGAAATGACCTGCCGCGAGGTGCAGTGGTTCGTCCGTAAAGACATATCCGGGCCAGGAACCGGCACTCCGCGGCAGCACAATGGGATCAATACCGCCGCGCTTGTACACAGCAACCTGTGAGCGAATGAGTGCCGCGTCGGCAGAAGTGCTATTCGGGTCGTATCCACCCGTCATGTTTACTTCAATATCGCCGAAGCCGCGTTCTGCAAGATGAGCTTTGAGTGCGGCCAAAGCTTCGGTGGCCTTCATATCGGGAACCAGGCGCATGTCGATCTTTGCAACCGCACGGTGGGGAAGAATGGTCTTCCCGCCCGGTCCGGTGTAGCCGCCCACCAGGCCCTCAATGTTCACCGTTGGGCGGGACATCAACAACTCGAGCGCTTGTTGCCAGCTGGCGTCATGCACCCAGTGCTCGACGCCCAGTTGCTTCTTTGCCACTCCTTCGTTCAGTCGCTGTGCTGCGGCGGCGATCATAGCCTTTTCAGCTGCGGAGATCGGGCGTGCCTTGTTGGCAAAGCCTTCGATGGCAGGTTCGTTGCCGTCCGCAGAGACGAGACTCGCCAAGGCTTCGACGAGATGCCACGCGGGACTATCGACGCGCGCCTTGTTGCTGGAATGAATGTCGTGGCGTGGCCCGCGGCCCCAGCGCTCTCCGCTCGACACCAGTTCAAGTTCCACCACGCCTTTTGCCCCAAGTGTCATCGTGACGGTGCCATCAAGATCCTGCTCGGCAGACGGCATGAAAATCCCGACACAGGGGCGGAGTGCAGCGATTACTTCCGGCCGGCGCACGATTTGCGGAAAATGCGGCGACCCAATCTCTTCTTCGCCTTCCGCCACCAATACCAGGTTCACGGGCGGCTTGCGACCGGCGGCACGAATGGCATGAAGCGCTGCAATGAAAGATGCCTCCGGGCCCTTCTGGTTCACGGCTCCTCGACCTACCAGCACAGTTCCCAGGCCAGGTCTTTCGACCAGCGCAGCCGCCCATGGAGGCGACGACCACTCCGCAGGATCGACTTGTTTCACGTCGTACATGAAATAAAGCCCGAGGGTTTTCGGAGCTCCCGCATCAAGCCTGGCAAAAATTCCGGGTTGCCCATCCGTCGGAATTTTCGTGACCTCGCCGAATCCGGCATCACGAAGGAAGCGCATGGTGAGATCGCAGCCCTCGGTCACTCCTTTGTTCTCGGCTGCGATCGAAGGTTGCCTGATCCATTCCTGCAAGCGCTGCACAGGTTCATCGTGATGCTTCTCGATTTGCGTGTAGATCGGACCAAGCTCGCTCTCATCCGCGAGCGCGCGATGCGAAATAGCCAAAGTCGCGGCGCCTGCTAAAGCGCCCTCAAGAAAGGTTCGTCGGTCCATGAGCGGAGAGGATAACGGCAAACCCGGGTCTACGTCCAGACATGTTTAACGCTGGACACCGACATGGAAAGGAATGACGCCGCGCGCGGAGTTCTTGTAAACCACGCCGCCCTTCATCACGAATACAACGCGGCGAACTGCAGTGATGTCTTTTAGCGGATCGCCATCGAGCGCAATGATGTCGGCTTGCAGGCCCGGAGCGATCGAGCCAATCTGATCGGCCATGCCGAGCGCTTCCGCTCCCAGCGAGTTGGCAGAGACCATCGCCGCCATCGGGTCCACACCGCAGTCATGGACACGATCGATAAACTCCTCGGCATTGCGGCCGTGCGCTCCCGCAACTGCGTCCGTGCCAAAAACCAGTTTCAGCCCCGGAGTCTTCGTCGCTCGCCGCACCAGATCGTGGTTCATGGGAAGAATCTTTTCCATCGCTGCGAATCCCTCGGCGGTGTAGCCGGTTGTGCCGAGATACCTATCTTTGTTCAGCAGGTAGTTCTCGATGACCAGCCCGGCTTGCGGATCCAGATACGTGCCATTCTCGGACATCAATTTCAGATCGTCATCTGTCGCCAGCGTACCGTGCTCGACTTCGGTGCATCCCGCCAGCGTCGCGGCACGTACCGCCTCTTTGTACGCGTGCACCAGCGTGCGCAATCCCTGCTTTTTCGCTTCATCACACGCCGCGTTCAATTGTTCCTGCGAAAGAGTCATCCCACCGCCTTTGCGGATGGACTCCGACGCGAAGATTTTGATCAGGTCCGCGCCTGCTGCCTTTTGCTTCCGCACAAATGCGCGAATTTCGTCCGGTGTTCCGGTCGCATCACCTCGCCCTTCGAGTGGCTCGACAGCAGTCAGGATGCGCGGGCCCGGCAGTATTCCATTTGCGATCGCATCACGCAGCGCGACAGGATATGGGAGCGCTACAGAGATGCGAACGGAATCGGCGCATCTGATATGACGGCCGGTTGCGGCGATCTGATTGCTGCCGATGGTGATGTTGTCGCTCGCATCTCTTACAATGGCCGGATTTGGGATGCTGGCGGAAAGCGTATTTACTAGATATGGGCAAATCATTTCACTCATCCCAATGACCCGTCGTCCAGAAATCGCGACCGGAATGATTTTGCGGTGATCGGGGTACGCCCGGCGGGCCATTTTCCGTCTTTGCCCGCAAGCTACTTGCCTGCGGCAAAAACACGCGAATGAAACGTCAACGTTTCGTCGAGGTGTGTCAGAAAATACGCAGCACCGTGGTTACCGGGATAGAGGTGAAATTCGTGTCGGATGCCTTCTGCCTGGAGTTGCCGGTCGAACTCTGCAGCTCCTTTATCGAATCCGAATTCATCCTCACGACCGCAGTTGAAATAGATGGACAATCCTGTACTGCGTATCAGTGCCCGGTTTTGCTTTGCGAGGACAAAAGGGCTGTTCTGATTCCAGTGACGGAGGTCAACGGGATTGCCGAACACGGCTGCAAGCGGCCCACTGAGCGGTGTCGCTATACGTTGAGGCGGTTCTGCAATGAGCGCAGCACTCTGCGCGCTGACCGACGCGAATAGCTCGGGATAGGCAAAAGCAAACCGAAGCGCACCGTATCCGCCCATTGAGACGCCGCTGAGGGCTCGTGCAGAGCGCTCCTGGCGAATCGAGTAATGGGACTCGATATAAGGGATGAACTCGCGAATGAAAAAAACACTGTAGCGGACGCGGTTGTCGGCGGAATTAATGTAGAAACTGCTCTTTCCTTCAGGCGCGACCACCAGAAAATCGGAGATCTTCTTTTGCTGGCGAAGATCTTCGATCAGGTCCCATCCACCACCTTTAAACAAACTTTGTTCATTGTCGCCGAGTCCATGCAGAAAATAAAGCACGGGATAACGCCGCGGAGAACGGCCGGCAGTCGCGGTATCGTAGTCGGCTGGCAGCATAACGCAGTAGGCGACCGTTTGACCGAGAATACGGCTTTGCAGCGCGTTGCAATCGATGCGGCCCTGGGCGTGGGCTTGGCAGAACAGGAGCGGAACGAGAAACAGCGTAGCGAATTGCAAACAACGGTGCATGTGACCACTTTACTCGTAGCGCAGTGCCTGCACGGGATCAAGACGCGCAGCTCGGGCTGCCGGGTAGAGCCCCGACAGCAGACTGACAATGATGGAAAAGGTGATCGCGCTAAGAACCAGCCACAGCGGCACTGACCAGATCTCTGCCTGAGGAAAATGCTGGCGCTCGAGATAAATGTTCGTTCCGAAATTGATAAGGCGTCCGATTGCCCAACCGAGTGTGACTCCGACTGCACCGCCGACGAGACCCATGGCGCCTGCTTCGGCGAAGAATAGGCCTCGCACGTCAGCATCACTAGCGCCGAGAGCCTTCATGATTCCGATTTCGCGACGGCGTTCGAGAATGGCCATCACCAGCGTATTCACGATGCCGATGGAAGCCACGGCCAGCGCCAGGCTTCCGAAAATCGCAAGGAACCCGTCGAGCACCGCAAAGAACTGGCGCATACTGCGGGTCGCATCGGCAAACGAAAAAGTGCTGAATCCCATTTTCTTGATGGCATCTTCAACTGCAGGCACCTGATTGGGGTTGCCTACCCGCACGCTGAGCGAGGTGTAGGTTAAAGCGCTGCTCGGCGAGGTATCTCGCAGCCCGGACTGCACGACGTGCAGGTCTTGCGCAAGCTTGAGCGGCAGGAAGACGCGTGCGCGGGCAGCGCCGCGCATGCTATCCGGATCGAGATCCGTCACTCCGACAATTTTCAGTGCTTGCTGGCGTGAAACGACCGAGTACGCCACACCATCACCAGGACCCATCGATGAGGGAGACTCGATGCGCTCCGCGTAGCGCATCGTCATCTTCTTCCCGACTAGAGGTTTGGCCAATTCGGCGATATTTGTGTCATCCGTACCCGGCTTGGGTTTTATGCCCAGCAGCTCCTCCGCAAACGACTTCTGCAAGATGACCTCCGGACTCGCCTCTGATGAGAAGAAACTGCCCTGCATTCCGTCGAAAGCATCGTTGTTGTTCTTGGCGGAGAACGGAACGCCAGCCACCATGGTTAAGTGGGGTTTGTCATCGAAGCGGAAGTCTGTAATGAACCGAATATCAGGATAGGCCTCAACAACGCCGGGGAATTGCTCGATCCCCCGTCGCGCCGGTTCATCCAGCACCGGACTGTCAGCCGGTAACTGGCCACCCTCTCGCTGTTCGCGGAAGTTGCGGAGGTCACGCCTGGAAGTGACGACGACAGTGTCAAATAGGCCAGACTTCTTCAGTCGTTGCGAAGCCAGTTGCTGCAGACCAATCCCGAGCGAGAGCATGGCGACCAGCGAGGCCACACCGACGGAAATACCGATCGTCGTCAGCGAATTGCGGAGGATGGACTCACGCAGATTTCGGATAGCAAGGTCTGTAACATCGTAAAACTTCACTGTGTATCTCTCCGCGGCGTGGCTGCTTGAACTGACGAGTTGTTCGGCACGTCATCGACCAACATTCCGTCCGCCAGATGCAACATCCGCCCGGCATACTTCTCAGCGAGGGTCTGCTCGTGCGTAACCATCAACACGGTCATCCCCAGCGAATGATTGAAGCTACGAATGAGCTCCATAATCTCTGTGCCGGTGCGGCTGTCCAGATTGCCTGTCGGTTCGTCCGCCAGAAGAAGCTTGGGCCGGTTGATGAGTGCACGCGCCAATGAAGCGCGCTGCTGTTCACCACCCGAGAGTTCCATCGGCCGATGCGAAAGCCGTCCACTCAAACCCACATGTTCCAGCGACTGACGCGCAAGAGTAGAACGCTCGCGGCGATCGACTTCCGCAAAGCGCATGGGGAGTTCTACATTTTCGAACAACGACATGCTGGGTATCAGATTAAAAGACTGGAAGACCATTCCGACGGTGTGAAGGCGGTACTTGGCCAGTTCCTCACGTGAGAGGGCGGCCAAGTTGTTTCCATGGACGATTACTGCACCAGAGGTAGGGCGGTCAAGTCCTGCAACAAGGTTAAGCAGCGACGACTTGCCGGATCCCGAAGCGCCCAGCAGGGCCACAAATTCCCCGGCACGAATGTCGATGGAAATCCCGTCCACCGCGCGTACCAGCTCCTCCCCCATCTGGTAATGACGGCAGACGTTCTCGGTGCGAATAGCCAAGGAGCGGGAACTTTCCATGCTAACGGATGTCTCCCCACACGAAGTACAGCACCTCGGGTAAGCCAAAGGCCCGGAAGGCCTCTGCCAGGCCATGGCCACTGCCGGATCCGCCGCCTGTGATAAGGATTCTGTTGCCGTCAGTTTTCATCGTGATCCTTCCCATACCCATTGTAGGATGCAATTGCTAGATCTGATCAGAAAGGCGGCAGATCCTAGTTGTTTCCATTCCGCAACACGCTTGATGATTGAATTCGCAGCTACGACAGACGGGTGGCGGGACGGCCTCCCTGATTTGGAACGGGAACAGAGCGCAGGAAGTTGGCGTTCAGTGGTTCAGTGAACGAAGGATGACCAACGAAACCCCTTGTAAGCTCCCGAGGAGTCGCGTTCGGGGGGGAAGTCGTGTCACCCGACTTCGAGCTTGAAACCCAACGATGCATATTGTTTCCACCTCGTTAATATTGCGCCATC
>JGI12269J14319_10001135_pt1 | contig 26525 bp, 26 predicted proteins | sample PeaSoiSIISIP2007_FD_14319 | JGI IMG/M metagenome (IMG submission 14319)
ACGGTAACCGGCAGAGCTGCACCAGCGTAAAAAGTAAGATCGCCAGAGCCACCCACGCGAACCAATCTCCCAGCAGAAGATAGAGAGTGGTATCGTGCCCGACCGGTACGTCCGCGATCAGGGTGACAAAAGGCGCGGAGTCGCTGCGGGTCTCGGCCAGGATGCGGCCACGATCGTCGCTGACAGTCAGGTAGCCCTGCTTGGCCGCGCGCGCAATGCTGAAGCCGTCTTCCACGCCACGCATCACCGCCATGTGGCCGTGGGACCACCGGTCGAGAACGAAATCCCACGCAGGGACCAGCATCAGACCCGCGCCGGCATTACCGTATTGTCGGGAGAGCGCCGTGAAATCCATATCCTTGCAGATGGCCACGCCCCAGGTTCCAGAGAGCTCGTGCAGAAAGGTCAGCTCCGTGCCCGGTTTTAACTTTGATTCGAAGGGTGGCAGCATGTGGTGCTTGTCGTAGGTCTGCCGCGGGGCTTCCGGCGCGTATATGAGCGCCCGATTGTATTTCACTGGCGGGGACACGTGGACCAGTCCTACAACGATCTTGGAATTGGTTTTGTCGGCGAGTGATTGGAACAGGGCGTCGGTTTCTTTGGTATCGGGATCTACGGTCACGCCGAGTTTCTCCGGCAGCACGATGACTTGTGCGCCTCGGGCGGCGAGGCTTTCGGCTTCAGCGGCATATTGACGGAACAAGCGTGCCGTTTCAGAGCCCTCATCTGCAACATTTACGTTGGCCGGCTCGTCGGACGCGATAAGCCCCACCCTTACCTTCTGGCCCGACGCTGGCATCGCCAGACGCACCGCGCCGAAGACCAGCGCCACTGCGATCACTCCGAGACCTACACCAACGATGCGCATCGCCTGCTGCGGCGCCGAATTGCGTAGATGCAGGCCAACCGCGAGCGCGGCGGGAAATAAGAGCAGCAGAAAACTTATACCCCAGGGTCCGGTGACGGAGGCGAGTTGCAGGACGGGCAGGAAGTTCAACTGCGAATAGGAAAGATTGCCTCCCGTGCCGTGGGGAGAAACAAGGTCGAAAAGGTACTCGACGGAGACCCACATCGCAGGGAAGGCGAGCAGCGCGCTCCACCAGGCGCCACGCCTCAGCAGGGCGCGAAAGAGCAACACTGCCACCGCGAACACCAGCGCTGGGATTGTGCAGATTGCTATCCGGGCCGTGGGCGGCACACCCACCACGCTGAGGTAGTGCCACAAATTGAGACTGCCGGCCAGCCACGAGGACGCCGCTACCAGGGCTGTCCTCCACGCAGAATTGCGCGAAGCGAAAAGCAGCACCGGCAGTGGCGCAAACCAGAGGAGCGGCCACTTGGGGTAGAGGCCGGTGCCGAACCAGACCAATACCGCTGTGGATGCCACGGCAACCAACGCGGTGCCGAAGCGCGTGTCGTTATTTGGGATGTCATTATTTGCGAATGTCATATTTGCGAATGCCTTATTTGCGAATGCCACGGAGGTATCTCCTGAAGGATCGCCGGTACATGACGCGAAAACGGGCGGGAGGCACGGCTAGGCGTCCGCCGAGGTAAAGCATGATGAGGCCATGGGAGAGCGCGCCCATCTCGAAGACGATCTCCCACACATCGTCTTTGCGGAAATATCCGCTCGTCATGCCTTCCTGCACCACTGCCGCCATCAGGTTGCCAGTGGGGGAACGTCCGGCCTTGAAGTCTCGTGGGTAGCGGCGAGCACCTTCGCGCGGCTTGAGGAACATGAGCTCGAAAAGGCGCGGGTTGTGGAGGGCGTGCTCCAGGTAGATCTCCGCCATCTTCGTGAGCTGCTGCTCAATGCCGCCGGGGAAGCGCTGGCGGGCCAGACGAGTAGCCAACTCCGCGAAACCCGTGTCCGCCAAGGCGTTCAGGAGACCCGCCCGGTCGGGGTAGTGGCGATAGATTGCCATGGGCGTGATGCCTACGGCCTGTGCCACCCGGCGCATGGTCACCGCTTCCGCGCCCTCCTTATCCAGCAGGCGACGCGCAGCGGTGGCGATTCTGAGGGTCGTGGGGTTGACATTCATGTATACACTGTATACTTTGCATCCAACAAAAGCAACAATCGCGAGCAGGCTTGCACTACATGGGGACTCGTTGAGTGAGTGGACTAAATGTTTTCTTTAATTCCTGCGAACAAATCGGTCTCCTGCTCGATCAAGCCGGGCGTGACTCTGGCGATGAGATGGAACATTTCCTGGCGTCCGCGCTGGCGGACGTGGGATTCGAACTGCGGCCACAGGGGCGCCTGGCTGGTGTGCGCTTTGAATGCGGCGATCTTGGTTTCGAGGTAGTCGCCAATCTCGATGGTCGCGGTTGCCGGCGGCAGTATGACTGGCTGGCGGTCGGGCAGGGTGAAGCCCGTGGTGCTGTAATAAAGCTTCTGGGTTCGGTGCGGAGTAATTTCGCCGATGAGCTGGTCGGGATAGCGGTTGCTCCGTCCCGCCCAATGGAAGGCTAGCGTGGCGAAAACGGAAGCCATGGAATGATCGGTATGCCCGGTCACAGAGCCGTCGGGGCCGAAAGTCATGAGCACGTGCGGACGGAATTGGCGAACGTGGAGCGTCAATTCGCAGACTACCTTGTAAAGATCCTGGCGATGGAGCTGGCCGTCGGGGTAGTCGAGCACGATTCCGCGGGAGACTTTCAGGATTTCACAAGCGGCGGCAAATTCCTTCCGCCGCAGAGACGCGAGTTCCTGATCGCTCGCGGCTCCGCCACGATGGCTCGCGGCCTGGCCCGGAGTAAGGCAGAGCACGCAGGTCTCGATGCCGCGGTCGTGGTAGAGGCGCAGGGAGCCACCAAAGCCTGCTTCCTCGTCGTCGGGGTGGGCGATAACGCACATCAGTCGACGCATGAATTCATTGTAACTTGAGCGCTGTGTCTCAACTGCTTGCAGACGAGTTGCAAGATGTTGCACTCGGACTCCGAGATGGCCCAAAAGAAGTGCTTCAAACTGCGGGCGTTCCGAAATAGAATAGGTCGGCCCGGTGTAGAGTTCGGAGGGTTTGAATTTCCGCCGGGATCAGCAGGGCGAGGACGCCCGCGCCTTCATTGGCGACGACCCCGTGCCTAACATTGGAGATGCCAGTGCACGTTCTTGTGACCACCGATACGTTGAGCGGGGTGTGGACTTACACACAGGAACTGGTCACCGGACTGGTGGGGCGCGGCGTGCGCGTTACTCTCGTCAGCCTGGGCGATATTCCCCTTCCCCAGCAAACTTCCTGGATGGACGAACTACAGGGCCTGGAATACCGGCCGACGGCGTTTCGCTTGGACTGGATGCACGACGCCGAGCAGGATCTGAAGGACTCATCCGCATATCTCACTGGGCTCGTCAAGGAACTCAAGCCCGACCTGCTGCACCTGAATCAGCTTTGTTATGGAAGCCTGGCGGTGGAGACGCCGCGGGTGGTGGTGGCTCATGGCGATTTGATCAGCTGGTGGAAAGAAGTGCACGGGCACGAACCCAAAGAGGGCCGCTGGATGCGCTGGTACCGGGAAGCTGTGACCCGAGGCTTGTGGCACGCGAGCGCCGTGGTCGCTCCTTCACTGTGGATGCTGGATGTGATTCGCGCCTGCTACACGCGCCCGCGGCGGGATTCGGTGATCTACAACGGGCGGAATCCGGTCTCATTTAATCCGTACGTGAGCAAGGACGATTCGGTGCTGGCGGTGGGTCGTTTGTGCGATGCGGGCAAGCAGGTCAGCCTGTTGACTCAATACGCGCACCCGCTGCCGGTGTGCATTGTAGGCTCGGAGGCGCCAGTGGCCGATCTCGAGATTCCGATCCGCACCGATGTGAAGCTTGCCCTCGACCAAATCAGCGTGGCTATTAAAGGACCGCAGACGCAGGCACAACTGCGCACGCTGTACAGCCGCGCCTCGATGTACGCAGCCACGTCGAGATATGAGGCCTTTGGAATGGCGCCGCTCGAAGCGGCGTTTTCACGTTGCGCCATCATCGCCAATGACATTCCCTGCTTCCGCGAAATTTGGGGCGATGCCGCGATTTACTTTCAAGCTAACGACGCGGAGAGCCTGGCCGATGTGATTCGGCGGTTGCACGAGCATCGCGACCTGTGCCGCGGGTACGCTACCCGCGCTTATCAACGCGCGCGCGAATGTTTTACCGCCAAGCGCATGATTGATGAGTATGTGCGGCTTTACCACAGTTTGATTGAGGCGCGGTTGGCGGTGGCGTGAAAACAGCAGGCTTTGGGCTTCACGGCTTTGGGCTTCAGCCAGCCGGTGTAGGCGCGGGGGTCCTCACCTGTGCAGGGCGCTAACTCCAGACTCAGTTTAGAATTCCGGCCTAAAGCTGATATCTTCATACCTCAGCTACATTTCAATCGGAGGCCTCATGGCTACAGTCAAAATTACCGTTCGTCCGAACGGTCCTTATCGCGTGGAAGCTCCTGAAGGTTCGATCGAATTGGTGGACATTAACGGCACTCAGTACGACTTGACCGGCAAACCGGCTTTTTCCCTTTGCCGCTGCGGCGGATCAGTCAACAAGCCTTTTTGCGATGGAACCCACAGCAAGATTGGATTTCAAGGCGCGGAGTTGGCAGTGAAAAAGGCGGAGGGTTAGGGTTCCTCTTATTAGTGAATTGTTTTCGTCTTGCGTGACATGTAATCCATCAACAGATATTGGCCCAGCGTGTACGGCGTGGTGAAGTAGGCTTTGCCGCGGCACATTTCTGTGACCTTCTGGACGAACTGCACCAGGCCGTAATCTGACGCGAGCATGAACGTATTAATCATGACGCCTGCGCGTTTGCACTTGGAAACTTCTTCGAGTGTCTGACTCACGACCAGCGGATCGAGGCCGAAGGCGTTTTTGTAGATGCGTCCGTCTTCGAGCGTCAGCGCCGAGGGCTTGCCGTCGGTGATCATCACAATCTGCTTCATGTCTTTGCGCTGGCGTTGCAGAATGCGTTGCGCCAGGCGCAGGCCTTCGCGGGTGTTGGTGTAATACGGGCCGACTTTCACGCGCGCCAGTTGCGATAGAGGAACTTCTTCGGCGGAATCGTGGAAAAGGATTAACGACAAGGAATCGCCGGGATACTGCGTGCGGATCAGGTGCGACAGCGCCATCGCGACTTTCTTCGCGGGCGTGAAGCGATCTTCTCCGTAAAGAATCATAGAGTGTGAGCAGTCGAGCATGAGCACGGTCGCGCAGGACGACTGATATTCGCACTGATGCACTTGTAGGTCGGAGTATTCGATGTTTAGCGGGAGTTTCAGACCCTCGCGCTGGATGGCGCTGGAAAGCGTGGCGGTGATATCGAGATTGAGCGTGTCTCCGAATTCATACTGCCGCGATGCGCCGCTGGCTTCGATGCCAGTGGCCATGTCGCGGGTGTCGTGGCGGCCGAAGCTTGACTTGCCGAGCGAGCCCATGAGATCGCGAAGGGTTTTGAAGCCCAGAAAATCAAGGCTCTTGTCGGTGATTTCGAACTTCACCTGTTGTTGTGCGTCGCCCACCTGTCCGCCTACGCTCGATTCCCGGGCAGAGTCGTGCCGTTGATCGATACTGATGTAATCTTCCTGCTCCATGCGCTGCATCAATTGGTCGATAAGTTCATCTAGGGTGCCTTCCATCTGCATCTGCCGCAACTGCTGTCGCATTTGCTCGTCGAGCAGATCGCTATCGAGTAACGCCTGCTCAATTGCACGGCGCAGATCGTCCAGCGTTTGTTCGCCGTCGCCGAAATCGTCATACAAATAATTCTGGAATCCGCTCTGAAGCAGAAAATCGGAGAGAGCGCTGAGCAGATCTTCCATGCTCATTTCGCCGGCGGGGTCGGGAACGTATTTGGAATAGCGGATACGTTTCATACAGAGCTTTCAGCGCTCAGCAGTCAGCATTCAGCAACCCCGCTACGTCGCCGCTGGTCCAGACGACTGAGTGCTGATTGCTGAGAGCTGAATGCTAGTTAAACGGCCTTCTTCCACGGAACGGGGCGTCCTCGCGCTCGAAAGGCTTCTCTGCGACTTTCGGCGGTTTTTCTCCGGCGCTGAATAGACGCTCTTCGTTCCGTCCGATGCGTTTATGTGCGTGCAGGCCTTCGAGCACGAACTCCGCGGCTGAGACCTGCGTCTCCGGGCTGTCTTTCGGGCCCACCTTCAACTTGGTGAGCTTCTCCATTAGACCCTGAATACCGCGAAGGGCTTGCAGTGCCTCGCCTGCACCAGCGGTGTCCGCCAGTTGAATCTCGCCGCCGAGATCGAACCACTGGACGACCTGATTCATGTCCGTGCCTTTTAAGTAGCCGTCGTAGGTTTTTGCGATGGCGGTTCGGATCAACTCGCGTCCTACTTGGTCCGCGCCTTTCATTTCGCCTTCGTACTCCAGTTCGAGTTTGCCGGTGATGGCGGGCATGGCGGCATAAACGTCTCCGATGCGCGGAACCACCAGCTTCTCGTCGTGGCGGATGGCGCGGCGTTCGGCGTTCGAGATCACGTTCTCCATGCAGGAAATTGGCAGGCGCTGACTTACTCCCGAACGCTTGTCGACTTTCTTGTCCTCGCGCGCGGCAAAGGCGATGCGTTCGATGACCTCCTGAACGTATCTCGGAATCTGCAGCTTATAACCATCGCGATTCGTCCAGGCTTCTTGCGTGGTGATGGCGATGCCTTCTTCGATCGAAGCCGGATAATGAGTGCGAATTTCCGAACCGATGCGGTCTTTCAGCGGCGTAATGATTTTGCCGCGAGCCGTGTAATCCTCGGGGTTGGCGCTGAAGACCAGGGCGACATCGAGTGGGAGGCGGATGGGATAACCTTTAATCTGCACATCGCCTTCCTGCATGATGTTGAAGAGGCCGACCTGAATTTTTCCGGCGAGGTCGGGCAGTTCGTTAATGGCGAAGATGCCGCGATTGGCACGGGGCAGCAAGCCGTAGTGGACGCTCATCTCGCTGCCCAGTTCGTGGCCGCCCCGTGCTGCTTTGATGGGATCGATGTCGCCAATCAGGTCGGCGATGGTCACGTCGGGCGTGGCGAGTTTTTCCACGTAGCGCTCTTCCTGGGTAAGATACGCGATGGGCGTGTCATCGCCGTGCTTGGCAATCTCGTCGCGGCAACGGCGGCAAATGGGCGAATAGGGGTTGTCGTGAATCTCGCAACCCGCGATGTAAGGCGTTTGCTCATCGAGCAGCGTAGTCAGAGCGCGCAAGATGCGGCTCTTGGCCTGGCCGCGAAGTCCCAGCAGGATAAAATTATGACGCGAGAGAATGGCGTTGATGATTTGCGGCACAACGGTATCGTCGTAGCCGACAATTCCGGAGAAGATCGGTCCGCCCTGGCGAAGTTTCGCCATCAGGTTATCGCGCAGCTCATCCTTCACGCGCCGGCTTCGCAATTGCTCTTCGGAAAATGGACTGTGGCGTAATTCGCCGAGCGTCCGAGGAAGACTCATGATCAAAAAACCCCCAGGGAGAACTGCTTCTGGCCCGATTATACGCTTGCCTTAAAGGTTATCCCGCGTGCCCGTTGCCGCCGGCTTTGCGGCGTACGTGCACGGTGCGGCGCATGGTCGGCAGGATAGTTTCAAAACATGAAATGACGGCTCGCAGGCGTTCGGCTTCCGATCTCATCGCCAGCAGCGTCTGTTTAAAGTCGAGATCGAGCGGAAGCGAACCGGCGAGATGGAACGAGAGTTGACCTTGCCGAACTTCTGAAGATCTTTCCGGCTCCGCTCCCGCGAGGGTCATGATTTCTGTGTGCAGCTTCATGGCTTGCGCAATTTCCTCGGGCGAGGCGAGATCCGGCTCGTCCTGCAAATAGAGCACCTCGGCTTGCAAGAACGATCGCTCCTGATTGAGCTGGATGACCTCGAAGCGGGCGCGACCTTCGGTGACGATGTCCATGCGTCCGTCGTCATATTTCTTGGTGACGGTGAGGATTTCCGCGGTGCAGCCGATTTCGGCGAGTTCCTGCTCCTTGCCGCGCAGCACGCCGAAATGCTGGTTGCGGTTGAGGCATTCGAAAATCATCTCGCGGTAGCGCGGCTCGAAAATATGCAGCGGCAGAGATGTGCCGGGGAGCAGAACGAGGTCGAGGGGGAACAAGGAAAGCAGCGCGCTCAAAAACAACCTCCGAGAATTTGCGGAGCAGACTTTTTGAATTGTACGCCAGAGTTTAACTTCATCCTGCTTGACTTGAGTGCGACAAGAGCATAGAAGCTCGAAATGGGATTGAGCGCAATGCAACTGCCAGGAAAAGTCGTTGTGGTGACGGGTGCGTCCATGGGAATCGGCGAAGCGATTGCCAAAATCTTCGCCNNCGGNGGCGCAAGCGTGGTGCTGCTCTCGCGGGACGCTGAACGNGCGGAAGCCGCCCGCAACCGGATNGGCCACAGCGAACGCACGCTAGGNCTGGCCTGCGATGTGCGCAACCGCGAGGAAATTGATCGCGTGGTCGGTCTTACGCTTCATCACCTCCAGCGCATTGATGTNTGGATCAACAATGCCGGACACGGAATTTTGGATTCGGTTGCGAACGTGGATATGGCCGCATGCCGCGAAACGTTTGAGACTAATTTTTTCGGGGCGGTCGAAGGCATGCAGGCCGTGATTCCGGTGATGAAGCAGCAAGGGTCAGGCGCGATCATTAATGTGTCGAGCGTTGCTGGGCATATTCCGCTGCCATTTCATGCGGTTTATAGTGCGACCAAATTTGCCATGAACGCGATTGGTAAAGGCGCGAGGATCGAACTCAAGAACTCCGGGATCAACGTGATGACCGTGTGCCCGGGCTACGTGCGCACGGCATTCAACGCGAACGTTACCAAGGGTAAAGAACAGAAACAAGTGCGGCCCGCTCGAGTTCGAGGCATCACCGCCGAACGCGTTGCCAAGGCGGTGCTTCGAGGGTATCTAAAACAGCAGCGGGAGGTGGTCGTACCCTGGACGATGATTCCGGTGATCAAGATTTATCAACTTTTCCCGGGATTGGTGGAGTGGTCGATGGTGAAGATGGTGCGAAAGCGGGATTAGGTTATTTCACTTCTTAATTATTTCAACTCATCATTATTTCAACTCGTCCAGCATGGCGGTCATTTCTGATTGCGCATGAGTGTTGCCGGTGCGTCGGGCCGACGAGATTCCGTCGACCAACATCTTCTTGGCTTCATCGGCTCGATTCGCACTTACCAGCGTCTGCGCAGCCATGAAATATCCAGCTGTGTAATCGGGATGCATGGAAAGCAGCTTTGCGAATTCCTCGAGCGCGCGCTCGACTTCGCCGGCTTTTGAGTGCTCCATGGCGAGTCCGTAACGGGCGAAGGCATCGTTCGGGTTCTGGGAAAGAATCTCGTTGAGCATTGCAAGTCTGTCCATAAAAGCAGTTCTCGGATGTCAGTTCTCAGTTCCAAGTATGAGGTTACTACAACGCTGGCATGAACTCTTTCGTACGGAATTGTTCTAACCACTGTTCATTCATTCTTCCCGTGAGTACAATGCCATCATCCTCAACAGGAGTTTCAGCGTGGCTTGTCCGTTCTTCATGCCGACGAACAAACTCGTAGATGGCGGCTGGCTGCATGCGTCGCGGCTACCTTTGGGCGGCGGATGGACCGGACATTGCTCCGCGCCGGGCCATGAAGGCGCAGACCCAACGGACGAAGAGCTGCGGGAGCTTTGCAATCTGGGCTACGCTGCGAGTTGTCCACGGCTTCCAAAAGAACGCACGTCCGATGCGGTACGATTTTCGATCGCTCGCGACCGCGGCGCGCAGCTCGTGCTTTGGTTCGTCTGCGAGTCTTGTCATCGCCCGGCAGGTTACGGAACGCTGGAATACGATCTTTCGCTCGGCCGGTGGATCTCTTCTCACCCCGACGCGCGCATTCAGAAAATGGCAGAATGTTATTTACAATCATATTTGCTGCGTAGAATCCAGCCCACGCTGGCGGGCACCTCGAGCACACATTTATGATCGATAACGATGACCTTGCGTTGCCGCGGCCCGTGCGGGATTCGCAGTCCGAGATGGCCGAGATTGTTCTGCCCAACGATGCCAATCCGCTCGGCGCCTTGCTCGGTGGACGGCTCATGCACTGGATCGACCTCGCCGGAGCTATGGCCGCACATCGCCATTGCCGGAACTACGTGGTGACCGCCTCGATTGATCACATGGATTTTTTGGTTCCCGTGCACGTCGGGGACCTGGTCATCCTGCGCTCATCGGTGAATCGTGTGTTCCACAGCTCAATGGAGGTTGGGGTCAAAGCCTGGGTGGAAAACTACATTCTCGATGACTGCAAGCACGTGAGTTCGGCCTACCTGACGTTCGTGGCTGTGGACGCGGGCGGACGACGGTTGCAGTGCCCAGCAGTTATCCCGGAAAGCGATGACCAGCGGCGCCGCTACGACGATGCCGGACGGCGTCGAGACATCCGCCGGGCTGAACTGGAACGCCGTCGTAGCAATGTGCGCTAGCGGAGTTTCCCTGTCTGTGTGACGGGCGTCACAGTGGCAGCTTGTCAATTTCCGGTATTTTTTACCTACCGATGAGAGTTCTCCATGGATAGCGCTCTGCTGGTTCACCGCCTGCACTTTGCTTTCACCGTCACATTTCACTACTTGTTTCCCCAACTCACCATGGGACTTGCGCCATTGATTGTTGTTCTCAAGACTCTGGCGTTGCGCCGTAATGATGAAAGGTACAATCAGGCGGCTCGGTTTTGGGTGCGCATTTTCGGGATCAACTTCGTGATTGGTGTGGTGACCGGCATTCCCATGGAATTCCAGTTCGGCACGAATTGGTCGCATTTCTCGCGCTTTGCCGGCGGCGTAATCGGGCAAACGCTGGCCATGGAAGGCATGTTTGCGTTCTTTCTGGAGTCGGCCTTCCTGGGGCTTTTTCTGTATGGAGAAAAGAGGTTGAGCCCGCGGGCGCACTGGTGGTCAGCGGTTGCGGTATGTTTCGGCTCGTGGCTTTCCGGATATTTCATCATCGCCACCGATGCCTGGATGCAGAATCCCGTGGGCTACGAACGAGCAGCGGATGGCTCGGTACAGCTCAGTAGTTTCTGGGAGTTGGTGTTGAACCCGTGGGCCTGGTGGCAGTACGCACATAACATGAGCGGCGCCGCGATCACGGGCGCTTTTGTGATGGCTTCGGTGGGCGCATTCTATCTGCTGTCCGGGAAGCACAAAGAGCACGGACAAATTTTCGTGCGCACAGGTGTTCTGGCAGGTTGTATCTTCAGCATCCTGCAGCTCTTCCCTACGGGGGATGGCCAGGGGCGAATGGTGGCGCAGAATCAGCCCGTCACTTTGGCGGCGATGGAAGCATTATTTACCAGCCAGCCCGGAGCGCCGTTAGTGATCATTGGCCAGCCGGATGTCCCGGGACGAAAGATTGACAACCCGCTGCTGGTTCCCAAAGCACTCAGTTTCCTGACCTACCGGCGCTGGCAGGCGCGGGTGGAGGGTTTGGATTCTTTTCCCGAGAAGCTGTGGCCGCAGAATATCCCGCTGTTATATTTCAGCTACCACATCATGGTCGGGCTAGGCACGATCTTTATCGCGATTATGGTTGTCTCCGTATTTCTGTTGTGGCGCGGAAAATTGTTCAATGCGCGCTGGATGCTGTGGATTCTGCTGCTCAGCCTGCCGTTTCCCTACATCGCCAACACTGCCGGATGGATGACTGCGGAATTGGGCCGCCAACCCTGGCTGGTCTACGGCTTGATGCTCACCGCGGATGGATATTCCAAAACAGTGTCAGCCGGCAACGGCATGTTCACGCTGCTGGGATTCATGGGCATCTACACGATTCTTGGAATTCTGTTCCTGTTCCTGGTTCATCGCGAGATTGAGCACGGGCCGGCCGCGGAACCGGCCCCGGTGCATTAGAGGAAGTCGCATTAGAGGCTTATGGAAACACTCTGGTTCATGGTTGTGGCAGTAATGGTGACCGCTTATGTGGTGCTCGATGGCTTCGATCTCGGCGCCGGGGTGATTTATCTTTTCATAGCCAGGAATAGCTCGGAACGTCGCATGATCCTGCGGGCCATCGGGCCTGTCTGGGACGGAAACGAAGTCTGGCTGCTCGCTGCCGGCGGCACACTCTACTTTGCCTTTCCGCAACTCTATGCCTCCAGCTTCAGCGGCTTTTACCTTCCCTTGATGATGGTGCTTTGGCTGCTGATGCTGCGCGGCATCAGCATTGAGTTTCGGGCACACATCGAGGATCCCGTATGGCAGACCTTCTTCGACGTTATTTTCTTTGCCGCGAGTGCTCTCCTGGCTATCTTCCTCGGCGCGGCGTTGGGCAACGTGATCCGCGGAGTTCCGCTCGGGCCGGACGGGTATTTCTTTGAGCCACTGTGGACTGATTTCCGCGTCAGCGCGCATCCCGGCATTTTGGACTGGTACACCGTGATGGCGGGCGTGATCGCTTTGGCGACCCTGACGACACACGGCGCGCTTTACGTTGTAACCAAAACGGAAGCTGAGCTGAGCCTTCGCGCCCGCAAAGTGGCCTTGATCATGTGGCCGATCCAGGCGGTTCTGACTGTTGTCAGCCTGATTGCGACATACTCCATAAAGCCCCAGGTGATGGATAATTACCGGCAGCATCCCATCGGCGCGCTGATACCGTTGGCCGTGCTCGTAAGTCTCGCGGTACTGCTTTGGGCCACATTGCGACATAAGGAGAAGCCCGCATTTGTGGCTTCGAGTTTCTACATTGCCAGCATGCTGGTCGGCGCCGCTTACGCCCTGTATCCGGTGGTGCTGCCGGCCAGTACGGATTCCAGCTATAGCCTCACGATTTACAACTCCGCTGCTGGACATCACGGCCTGGTCGTGGGTATTACCTGGTGGAGCCTCGGCTTTGTGCTGGCACTCGCATACTTCGTGTTCATCTTCCGCATGTTCCGCGGCAAAGTGCGGCTTGAGGGCGGAGGGTACTGAGTGACGCACCGCTGCCGGGATCGTCTAAACTAGTTCCTGTCCATGGGATCTCGGCTTAAGAACAGAATTGCCATCGTCACCGGCGCGGGCAGCGGCATTGGCCGCGCCTGTGCTCTTGCTCTGGCTCGCGAGGGCGCAAAAGTTGCCCTCGTGGGGCGACGCAAAGCGCTGCTCGAAGAGACGGCCCGTGAAATCGGTGATCTGGCTTTTATCCTTTCGGCCGACGTTTCCAAGAAGGACGAAGTTAACCGCGTCGTCGAGCAAACCGTGGCGCACTTCGGCGGCCTCAATGTTCTGCTGAACAATGCCGGAGTCCTTCACATTGGAACCGCCGAGCAGATCACGGAAGAACAGTGGGACGAAACCTTCAATGTGAATGTTCGCGGACTTTGGTTGCTGTCCCGGGCAGTCCTGCCTGCGATGCGTAACGCTGGAGGCGGTTCCATCATCAACATGGCCTCGGTTCTCGGAATCAACGGAGCGCGTAACCGGGCTGCGTATGCGCCCTCGAAAGGCGCGGTGGTTCTGCTGACCAAGTGCATGGCCATCGATCACGGACACGAACACATCCGTGTGAATGCAATCTGCCCGTCGTTTATCGAGACGGATCTCACTGCCGCGGTGATCAGCAAAGCTCCTGACCCGAAAGCGGTTCGGGCGGAACGAGTTGCCGTGCACCCTATGGGACGTCTTGGCCAACCGGGAGATATTACCGGACTCGCTGTTTACCTCGCCAGCGATGAGTCTTCATGGGTGACGGGCTCCGCGTTCCCGGTGGATGGGGGGTACCTGGCAGTGTGAAGCGGGCAGTGTGAGGCGGGGACGACCCCGCTCTGGAAACTTTCCTGACTCCACAGTAGTCTAATTAGAAGGGATGGTGTCGTTTTTCGCATATTCCGCCTGCATGAAGCTTTCTAAGCTGATTCCCGCCGTGTTCGTTGTCGTCTCGCTGGCCGGAGTCGGGTGGGCAAGAGAGACTGCTTCCTCCTCAATTCCCAAACAATTCGGGGGTTGGCAAATGTCCGGTTCATCGCGGACCAGCGACGACCCCGCGATCGCCGATCCGGTGAACGCCGCGGTTCTGAAAGAATACGGATTCACCGCCTTCGAATCTGCCACCTACACCCGCGACGACGGTCGCAAGCTCAGCTTGAAAGCGGCCCATTTCGCGGATGCCAGCGGCGCGTACGGAGCCTACACCTACTACAAGACTAAGGCGATGCTGATCGAGAAGATCGGGGACGGGGCCGCATCGTTGAACGAGCGCGTATTGTTTTATCGCGGCAACATCCTGGTGGACGCGATATTTCAAAAACTGTCAGCAATGTCTGCCGCCGAGTTGCGGGAGCTGGCGGACGGCTTGCCCCTGCCCCCAGGCAACACCCGCAACCTGCCAGGATTGCCCGCCTACCTGCCAAGTCAATCCTACGTAAAGAACAGCGCCAAGTACGTGGTCGGACCTGCGGCGCTGGAGCATGTCGCTGCTCCGCTTCCGTCCGAACTGGTGGACTTCAACGCCGGCGCGGAAGTGGTGGTTGGGAACTACAACAGTTCGGGCGGTGAAGCTACGTTGCTGTTGATTTCGTATCCGACGCCGCAGATTGCAGCCGATCATCTTCGGCGCATCGATGCTGCGCGCGCACATAATCCGCAATCCAGCAGCGGCGCGCCGTCGGCGAATGCGAATGCCATGCTTCAGAATCCGATCTTTGACAAGCGTACCGGCCCAATTGTGGCAGTGGTGGCTGGTCCGATTTCGCAAACTGAAGCCGGGTCGTTGCTGGCTTCGGTGAACTACGACGCCAATGTCACCTGGAACGAGAACACGTATTTCACCAAGCGCGACAACCTGGCAAACCTTTTGGTGAACGTGATTATTCTTTGCTTCATCATTATTGGCTTCGCGCTGGTCGCCGGAGTTGCCTTTGGGGGCATTCGTATCCTCGCAAAACGGCTGTTTCCGGAGCGAGGATTTGAGCAGGCCCAGAACCGGGAATTCATCTCGCTGCACCTCTCGGAAACCTCTCCTGAGCCAGTGAATGATGCTGTAAACTCATCAATCAAGGCAGTTTAGGGCCGTCAGACGGCGTGATTGTCTCACAATGAGGAACCCACAGGGCGTGTTAACCTATTTTCTAACTTATTGAAAATAAAGCTATTTATTTCGTAGAAATTTCTTGACACCCCCCTTTTTCGGCTCATAAGATTTCGCCAGAAAGTTTTGACGGTTTTAATCTCCGTTAGAACTATTCTCCCTTGAAAGAAAAGGCTGCCCAAGTTGCCGGGTAGCCTTTTCATTTTCTGAAAGTGGAGCTGCGGGCCAGGTACAAAGACCGCTTGCGGCGCTCGGACCCTTCGCATCATTTACGTGTTTTGTGGGAACGACCTTGCGCTATAGTTCGTATCTCAAGCAGGGTCGACTTGCGATTGCGCCGGGGAGGAAGTTATGTTCTGTGATCGATGCGGGGTTGGGTTAGAGGCAGATCAGCGTTTTTGCAGCCGGTGCGGAAAAGAAATCGCGGGACTGATGGTGGGATATCCGCAGCGCAACCGGGTGCGGGAGCACGTTCGCCTTCTCGGAATTTTCTGGCTGGCGTTGTCGGCGCTCGACGGCTTGCTCGGCGTCGCCTCATATATCGTGTCCAATACTGTTTTCAACTTGGGGATACATCCAACCAGACCAGCTTTCGTGCATCCGTTTCTGAGCTTCATAGCCACCCTCATGGTCGTCAAAGCTTTCGCAGGATTTGTCGCGGGCTGGGGTTTGTTGCAACGCGAACCATGGGCGCGCACGGTCGCTGTAGTGCTCGCATTTCCTTCGCTCTTCTTCAACGTCCCGTTCGGCACTGCGCTTGGCATCTACACTCTGTGGGTTCTGCTGCCAGCCGAGTCGGATGAGGAGTACGAGAGAGAAGTGCAAAGCATAAGCGCGGCGTGAGCGCGGGAATTGCTCGCGTGGGGACGTGCGCCTCGCCCGTCCGGGTGGAGCAAAAGCTCCGCAGCGCATCCAAGGGTGCATGAAACGCTCGAGGGCACACGTCAGATTACTCCCGCTCTTTACGCTGACTCCGCCGGCATTTAGAATCGAACCAGGCCGACGTAGCTCAGTTGGTAGAGCAGCCGATTCGTAATCGGCAGGTCACCAGTTCAACTCTGGTCGTCGGCTCCATCCTAACCTCTTAGAAAAAATCAGTTTACGGATTCCGGCATTGTCACCGATGTAGCGGCGGAAGTAGAGCATACGCACATCGACAATGAGCGCATACGGGCTATTGAGAAATTCGGCGATGCAAGTTGCCGACATGCCGATTACGGCGTAGGCGAAGAAGCTCAACACAAGGTACTTCAGCGAGCGCAACGGGATGTCAGCCCAGCGTGGCAAGTGAAAGCTTCGACCAAAGATTGAGCGGCAAACGATGACTTTTGTCACGGTGTGTGGAAAAGACCTGCCTGGAGGCAAACACACGCTCTTCCGTCACCACCCTCCGATACAATAGCCATCGTGCCTGAGCCTACTTCTACCGTTGAAAAGACCCTCGCCAAAGTCCCAATCTTCTCTGGGCTGACGGAAAGTGAATTGAGCTTTCTCGCCCAACGCACTGTGCCGCGCACTTATTCAGCGGGTCAGAGCGTGTTTGGCGAGGGCGAGCCTTGTTCTGGGCTCTATGTCGTCGAGTCGGGGCATGTGCGAATCTTTAAGAGTTCGGCCCACGGACGCGAACAAGTACTCAGCATTGATGGTCCAGGCAGTTCCATCGCCGAACTCCCCGTCTTCGATGGCGGGAGCTATCCCGCGTCCGTAACGGCGATCGACGAGGCCAAGCTGCTGTTTGTCAGTAAGCAGGATTTTCAGGCCTTGTGTTTGGCCCATCCTCAGGTAGCACTGAAGGTCTTGCGGGTGGTGGGTGCGCGCTTGCGCCGACTGGTTGGCATCATCGAAGAACTCTCGTTCACCACTGTGCGTCACAGGCTGGCCTCGTTTCTGTTGCGTCTCGCGCACAAGGAAGGCAAACGTTCCGCCGCAGGCGTGGAAATCACGTTGCCGGCCAGCAATCAGGAATTAGCGTCACATATTGGCACGGTCCGCGAGCTCGTTTCCCGCAATCTCTCTCGCCTCCAGGCGGAGGGGATGCTCCAGATCGACGGGCGGACAGTGACGATCTCCAATCTGAAAGCGTTGGAAGCTGAAACCCATTCACCGGAATAAAGCTGGATCTCCTGGCGCACTCGTCTTCCTGCTGATTCCTCCGATTCTGACTCGTCTCATCCAGGTTTGTGCTTCGTGACAAAAGTCATCGGCAGGCGTCCTTCATTCCGCTAGCGTCAGAACATCAAGTGCGGCCTACAAGCATCGAGCTGGGCCGTAAGGAGAACGCTATGAACATGACCGCCGAAAAAACCGTCCGTGAATTAGCGCTGGAGAATACTACGGCCACGAGAGTCTTTGAAAAGCTAGGCATTGACTACTGCTGCGGAGGCAACAAGTCGCTGGAAGAAGCCTGCCGCACGTCGAATCTATTGATCGATCAGGTAATCGACTCTTTGGAAATGGCCGAGCAGGCGGAACACGCTGCGCAGAAAGACCGAAACTGGCAAACTGAGCCCCTTGCGGATTTGGTCGTGCACATCAAGAACACGCACCATAAATACACGCGTGAAGAAATGGCTCGCCTCGTTCCTCTTCTAGATAAAGTTTGCTCCGTCCACGGGAAGAACCATCCCGAACTGCAACAGGTCCGGGCCAGCTTCCAGGGCCTGGTTCAGGAGCTGACGACACACATGATGAAGGAAGAGCGGGTTCTGTTTCCCTACATCGTGAGGATGGAGGAGGCCGTCATCCAAAAGGAACCAGTTCTGCCACCACCGTTTGGCAGCGTGCAAAATCCTGTGTCCATGATGGAACGCGAACACGACTCCGCTGGGAACGCACTACGTTCCATGCGCGAAGTCAGCCGTGGTTATACGGCTCCAAGTGAGGCGTGTATCAGCTACCAGACGTTGTACAAGGCGCTGGCTGATTTTGAAGCCGATCTTCACCAGCATATTCATTTGGAGAACAACATCCTGTTCCCTCGTGCGATAGCAATGGAAAATGCGCACTGAACCGCATTCCTCGACTGCTCCAAGTCGGCTAGTCGAAGCATAATTCTTTGTTTCGAGCGTTTCGATGTCTTCCGATGCACCATACCTGACGGCCTCCCCCGCCGTGATTCAGTATGGTGGTCTGTTCGGGGTAATGGTCTCGAAGCCCGTTTCTGGATAGTGCGCGTAGACCACAACCCATCCAGAATGGACGGCGGCACGGTCTTAGAACTCTAATTCGGCAATCAATTTCAAGAGTCGAAGAAGTGTTGTGCGTTCTTGCGGAGTCATTTCTTTTCGGAGCTTATCGTCAGCAGCTATCCTCGCATTGATCAGGCGTTTCCTGTATTTGTGGCCTTTGGGCGTCAACGTAACGTGAATTGCTCTGCCCGATTTTGCTTTTCTCTCCGACACAAGCCCTTCCTGAACCATTGATTTGATGGCTCGGTGCACGACAGTTCGGTCGATACCGAGAAGTGTGGCGATTTGATTCTGATTGAGCGTGGCACCGCCCCGGAGTGTGGACAGGATGAAGCCACGAGTCGCAGAGCACCGAGTTTTTCGTTCGAGTCTCTTCCCCACGGAAAAATAGGCTGCAGCAACATGGGCAAGAACTGAGTCCCTTAAGATGTCTTGAGGAATATCCTTCTTTGGAACGATGATCTTTGGATCGATGATCATAGGACGGTTACCGTGGCATCGAGAGGTCGCCGCCACTGAGGTGGTTCCGCATAAGCAGGCGATTTCTTCCCGATCGCAATCACCATCACAATTTCATGATACCGGGTTGACAGTCCGAGAAATCTGGAGAGTCTGCGGCCATCGAATCCTTCCATGGGACACGTGTTGAGTCCCAGCGCTTCAGCGGCAATCATCAGATTCTCACAGGCCAACGATGTACTCTTCGTCGCCCACTTTAACAAGTCCTGTCGAAACACTGGTGGCATTCCCATCGTCGTCCACAAATTCACCAGTCGAAAAATCGCCCACTTGAGCGCGCCAAAAATGCCGAACGGTCCTGGCATGAACAGGATCTGGCCGATCTTCGCCGTCCGCTCGTAGTCTCGAATTTTGGCGTGGCTGAAGCCGCTCCTGCGCATCCACTCCAACTGGGCTTGCGAGGTCGCTGCCAGCGACCCGATGTCGGCCACCGCAACTACCAGCGCGGACGCCGTTGCCGCCGGCATCTGCCCCATGCAGAGTTTCGCCGCAGTTGCCTTTCTGGGCGACGATTCCACCCAAAAGAACCGGTACGGTTGCGAATTGAAACTGGAGGGAGCATGGCGGGCTGCATCGAGGATTTGTTCACGCAGTACTTGTGGGATTTCGACCGCCTCAAAAGCTTTAACTGCTCGCCTGTGGAAGAGCGCTTCAAGGATCTCGTTCATGGGGTACCTCCTCTATGTTGCTATTACAACATAAACATGTTGCAAACGCAACATATAAAATGCAACGCCGGGTGCTACGTTCCGCGATCCGTTGAATAAGCGGAGGTGCCTCGCGCCACTTACTCCTGCGTTTCGCTGTACCCCCAACTCGCCGTAATTGCGCCAATCGATGTTTCGCGATCGACTGGAATGTTGTGCGTCAATACTTGTCTCAACCTTCCTGGCTGAACTACTGTGGGAGCTTTCCTTGGCCGCGTATCAGGCGTGGTCCACTGCAAACTCGACGCGGTTGCGTCCTTTACGCTTCGCGGAGTACAGAGCGGAGTCTGCGCGGGTGATTAGATCGTTGAGGCCAAGCGAGGCCGTCCCACGGAAGCCGGCAATTCCGAAGCTGGCGGTGGTACCGAAGGTGGATCCGGCAACGCTGCACGTCTGACTCTCGAACTGCTTGCGGATGCGCTCGACGGCGATGGTCACGTTCTCTTTTTCTTCCACGTGGGTGATGACCATGAGGAATTCTTCCCCTCCCAGGCGACCACATATATTTGATCGACGGGTGTTGACCTTGAGAATCTCGGCGAAGCTCTTCAGAACGATGTCCCCGGCATCATGTCCGTAGGTGTCATTGATCTTTTTGAAGAAGTCCAGGTCTGCCATAACCACCCAAACCGGGAAACTATGCCTTGCGGCCGCACTCAGTTGCCGGCTTGCCCACACGTCGATCGCACGGCGGTTTGGCAGGCCCGTCAGAGCGTCGGTCAATGCCAACTCTTCCAACAAACGATTCTTTGCCTGGACCTGGCGATGGAGTTCGACGATCCTGCGGCCCACTCCAACACGTGCCAGCAGTTCGCCGGGATGAAAGGGTTTTGTCAGATAGTCATCGGCGCCGGCGGCCAGACCTTCAATCACTTCTGCTTTGTCGGTGTTGCTGGTAAGCAGGATGACATAGGCATAGGACTCTTCGAAATTTTGGCGTATGCGTCGGCAGAGTTCAACTCCGCTGATGTCGGGCATCGTCCAGTCGGTGATGACCAAGGCAGGCCGGTGCTCGGCAAAAAAATCGAGTGCCTGTTGGCCGTTCTGTGCAAACAGAACCGCGTATTGCTCTTGCGAAAGTGACTGTTCCACGAGTTTGCGGTACAGCGGCGAATCATCTGCTACAAGAACCTTCAGTTCCGTTGAAGAAGAATCATCCATATCTTGACCTCATCGCCGCTCGCGATGTTTTATGGTCCGCAAACTCGAACCCATGGCGAAAGGCATTGTTCCGCACGACGGCTCGCTGGTCCACAGGACCGAGCTGGCGATTGAGATGCAAGTCTACAATTTCTCCGCCCGGCAATTCCACGGGCAATATGGCAGACATTCCCGACTCGCTCTTTTCTTCGATTGACATCGGAAGCTTGGGAATAATTCGCGACGAGGCTGCGGACTTGGAGCCGCTGATTCCGCAGATCTTTGCCTCTCCCTGAATCGTCTTCGCAGGATGCAACCATCCGCGCTAACGCGCTGCGCTCCGAAGTAAAAAGCCTTCGGCTGCAATATAAGAATGAGGTTCTTCGATCGCTCACCATCTCAGCGGGTGTAGCCGCGTTTCCGGAGCACGGCTCGACCTCCGACGAGTTGCTCAAAATCGCAGACCAATGTCTCTATGAATCAAAGTCCCGTCGTCGGGATATTGTGACCATAAACGGACGCTCAGGTGCGTACGGATTAGGGCAGCTGCGCGCTCTTCGGCGCAGCAACATGCTGACCTCTACTTTAACGTCGATTGACGGGCAATCAAATCGACACTTTCCTGATTTTTCCCGGAACGCGCGTCCGCATTGTCTCTGAAGGCTTCCTGCGATAACGCACCCCCGATTATGACAAGCAGCAGAGGCCAGAACGTCAGCAGCGTGTGCTGAAAAAAGCCTTCCAGGAACCGCTGATGGTCGGAGGCATAGGCCTGCAACACTCGGAAGGCCGCCAGGATAACCGTTGGCGGTATCCCGAGAGTTTTGCCCGGAGTACCGAAGAGGTGGCTCAGTTGGCTTGCGGCTCGATCCAGATTCTCATGGAGAACCAAGATCCCCAATCCGATGAGGGCTGTTCCAACGACCGATCTACCGCGTCCGAAGAATGTGTGTTGCATCGCCATACCGTCCTCTTGAGGTCGCTTCTTGCCTCTATACATAGATCGAACGAGGGACCACGAGATCGACATGGTTCGAGTTTTTTTTCACCAGCTCGATGCGACCGGGAATAAAAACCACTGGTGCGAGTTATCAACTGAAAGCGCTGCAAAGCAGGGATGGCAAATCGCGGAAGAAGCACGATCTTATCGATCAGAAGTTGCAGGATCTCAACAACGACGGCATCGATCGTGCCGCCCGTCACCGCTTCTTCTCAGTTGGAAACGCAGGCATTGCATGCCTCTCCGGGTTCGCTCGAAGGAGTTGAGGAGGAGGTAAACTTCTATCCAGGGCGCTTATGGCGGATGCCGTTGAAAATTTGATTCTCGATCTGTTGGAATGGGTAGGCCGGAAGGAACGCAGCTATCACGAAACGATGGATGCCTGGCGCACCTCATGCCCGAAACTTCCGGTTTGGGAGGATGCGAATGATCGCGGCTTGGTCCAGATGGCCTCCGCGAATGGTAATCTGCTGGTTCGCGCAACGCCAGCCGGTCTCGCCCTCCTGAAGGAAAAGAGACCGCATTCTGTCGAGCACGGCTGCCCGAACGACAAGGACTCCAACTCGGCCAGCGCTCCTGTTCACGACTGATTCTTAGACCGACCGTCCTCTTTGAGACCAAAGGAAAGATTTTCGTTGAACGCCGCTTGATCTCGTTTTATAATTATTCTCATCCAATAATCATGCGCCTCACCCATGAACAGTTCCGTGAGCTGGCTGCGAAGCACGGCTTGGCGGTCACGCATCAACGTCAGGTGGTCTATGAGGCCGTCATCGCTTCCCACGGGCACTATTCCCCGGAAGACATTTACGCCACGGTCCGGCGAAGCATTCCATCCATCTCACTCGCCACCGTCTACAACAACCTGCGGCTCTTCATCGAGTGTGGGATGCTGCGCGAGGTTAGTCCTCATGCCGCCACCGTGCGCGTGGACGGCAATCTCGAACCTCATCACCACCTGGTCTGCTCCCGCTGCAAGTCGGTGCAGGACATCGAAGGAGAGTTCATCGATTTCAAACGACTATCCCGGCAACTGCCACAAGGCTTTGATCTGACGCAGCCGTTGATCGAGGTCTTTGGCCTCTGTCGCCGCTGCAGTACTAAAAAGTAGTTTGTTTACGCAGTATCAAGTCAAGATTCGAAGGAGGAAATCATATGGAAAATACACTCGCAACTTCATCGGGGAGTGTTGTCCCCGAAACGAAAGAAAAAAGCACCTTAACCGAATCGAAGTGCCCAGTAGCGCATGGCGCTCGCAAATCCCACACGAACGTTGATTGGTGGCCCAATCAGGTGAACGTGAACGTCCTCCACCAGCATTCCCCAAAGTCCGATCCGATGGGTAAGGAATTCAATTACGCGGAAGAGTTCAAGACGCTCGACCTGGATGCCGTGGTCAAGGACCTGCATGCCTTGATGACGGACTCGCAAGAGTGGTGGCCTGCCGACTTTGGCCACTATGGGCCACTCTTTATTCGCATGGCGTGGCACAGCGCAGGCACCTACCGCATCGGCGACGGCCGCGGCGGCGCCGGAGCCGGTCAGCAGCGCTTCGCACCGCTCAATAGTTGGCCGGACAACGTGAACCTCGACAAGGCGCGCCGGTTGCTGTGGCCAATCAAGCAGAAGTATGGCCGGAAAATCTCCTGGGCCGACCTCATGATTCTCGCAGGCAACGTCGCCCTGGATTCGATGGGCTTCAAGACGTTCGGTTTTGGCGGCGGGCGCGCGGACGTGTGGGAGCCCGAAGAGTTGAACTGGGGCCCTGAGGGCACGTGGCTGGCCGACGAGCGCTATAGCGGCGATCGTGATCTGCGGAATCCGCTCGGTGCCGTGCAGATGGGCCTGATCTACGTGAATCCGGAAGGACCCAATGGAAAGCCCGATCCCATCGCCGCGGCACGCGATATTCGAGAGACTTTCGCGCGCATGGCGATGAATGACGAAGAAACGGTCGCACTCATTGCCGGCGGACACACCTTCGGCAAAACCCACGGCGCGGGCGTTCCCGCTCAATATGTAGGCAACGAACCAGAAGGCGCCAACATCGAGGATCAAGGTTTCGGATGGAAGAATAAACTTGGCAAAGGTCATGGTGCTGACACTATCGGCAGCGGCCTCGAAGTNACTTGGACCACGACGCCAACGAAGTGGAGCAACAACTTCTTTACCAACCTGTTCAAGTACGAATGGGAACTAACGAAGAGTCCGGCCGGCGCGCATCAGTGGACACCGAAAAATAGCGCTGGCAACGGGACGGTCCCCGATGCGCACGATCCGTCGAAACGTCACGCGCCCTCCATGCTGACCACGGACCTGTCTTTGCGGTTCGATCCTGCTTACGAAAAGATTTCGCGGCGCTTTTACGAACATCCGGACCAGTTCGCAGACGCGTTTGCGCGGGCGTGGTTCAAGCTGACGCACCGCGATATGGGGCCGATCTCGCGCTACCTTGGCCCGCTCGTTCCGAAGGAGACTCTCGTCTGGCAAGACCCGGTTCCCGCCGTCGATCATAAATTGATCGGAGAGAAGGACATTGCGGCTCTCAAGGCGAAGATCCTCGATTCCGGACTGTCGATCTCCCAACTGGTCACGACTGCCTGGGCATCGGCTGCGTCGTTCCGCGGCTCCGACAAGCGCGGTGGTGCGAACGGAGCGCGCATTCGCCTCGCGCCACAAAAAGATTGGGAAGTGAACCAGCCGGCCGTACTGGCAAAGGTTCTCAAGAAGCTGGAGGCGATCCAAAAAGAGTTCAACAGCACGCAGTCCAACGGGAGCAAAGGGAAGAAGGTCTCGCTGGCCGACCTGATCGTTCTGGGCGGCTGCGCAGCCGTCGAGGAAGCTGCGAAAAGAGCCGGGCACAAAGTGAAGATTCCCTTCACGCCCGGACGTACGGATGCTTCGCAGAAGCAAACCGACGTGCACTCATTCGCCGTAATGGAGCCGGTCGCAGACGGGTTCCGTAACTATCTTCGAAGCGGGCAGATACTGTCGGCTGAGGAATTGCTTGTAGATCGGGCGCAGTTGCTGACACTGACTGCCCCCGAGATGACGGTTCTCATCGGCGGCCTGCGCGCACTGAATGCAAACTTCGGGCAGACCAAGCACGGCGTCTTCACCAATCGGCCCGAGACGCTGACCAATGATTTCTTCATTAACCTGCTCGACATGCATACGAAGTGGGAGCCCTCTACATCCGAAGGCGTGTATGAGGGGCGCGATCGCGCGACCGGCAAAGCCAAGTGGACTGCCACGCGCGCCGACCTTGTCTTCGGTTCAAACTCCCAGCTCCGCGCCCTCGCAGAAGTTTATGCGAGTGCCGACTCGAAGGAGGCATTTGTGAAGGACTTCGCGGCTGCATGGAACAAGGTGATGAATCTTGATCGCTACGACCTTGCCTGAGCTGGCGACAAAAAACACCTGTCACTTTCGTGCCAACCCCGGTAGTAGGGCTACTTTCATTTCAAAGTAGCCCACTACACCGTTCAGCATTCGGGCACACCCCGTTCGCACGCTAGAAATCGTCGACCAAGTTCCCGCCACGTCAGAATCGGCGACTCCTAACTACTGATCGAACATTCGCTCGCTTCCTCGCCGACGGACTCCCGCCTGAAAGGCTTGCGTCTTAAATGCTTAACGCTATATACTATGCATAACGATGCATTATATTAGCAAGTGACTTCATCAAGGAGCATGTCCATGTCATCGCGTCTGACTCTCATCTTCATCATCACGGCTTTCCTCATCGGCGATCTGGCGGCTAGCTTCGGTAGAACCCTCGTCGAGAATCCAGCCTGGCGACACGTAGGCGTCAGAGCTTGGGCTGAGTTCAGTCGTGCGGCCGATCTCGGTAACGGGAAGATCGTCTATCCCATTGAAGGAATCGGCAGCGCGATGTTGATCGTCGCTGCAGCCGTCAGCTTTCGCTTGAGCCCCCATAGACCGCTTTCCGCGGCCATCCCCATCTATGGTGCAGTGCTCATGCAAGTCGGCGGTTTGCTGGTGACCACTCAGGCCGCCCCGATTATGTTGAGTGTAGCTCGCCTCGGAGATGATCCCGTTGCACTGCAGCGGGCGTTCGACGGCTTTGCCCGCTGGGGAGATCTAAGGGCCGTCTTTGGATTTCTTGCCGATTGCGCCGCCCTGTGGGCGCTGGTGGCCATCCTGCGGGCGCCGTCGTCGCAATCGGGCAACCAAATGACTGGCCATGCTTGAGTATCCGCGACTGTTGCATACATCGCTATGTAGTGTATATGTTCGACTGCTCGATGAGAGCACAAACATGAGAAAGCTCGCTCAATATGGGACGGTGATCATCATTGCCCACGCCCTAACTGTGGTTTGGCATTTGCAGGTACTGGCGGGGATTCCTCCTGGGCTAACCGCGCAGCAGGTCGCTCGGGCAATCGCAGCGATCAACGCCGTCCCGGTGATCGCACTCATTTTTCTTTGGACGCCATTCCGTCGCCTGGCGGGGTTGCTCCTCTTCCTCACGCTCGGTGCGGGGTTGGTGGCCGGAGGCTATGAGCATTTCGTCGGAGCGGATAACATGTTCCGCATGGCCGGCAGGGCCGTGGACCGTGCCGTTCCGGGTGAGTGCTGTGCTTCTGCTCATTCTGGAAGGCGTAGGATGCTGGATCGGGATTGCTCTCCTTCTCGGTGCGCGCGGTTCCCAAACAGAAGATCCTGCACCAGCCGGGAGCTCACCCTCGTGAATATTTTGATCGCACATGCCTTGCCAACTCCGCTGGTCGGAGCTCACATACTCGGCGGCGTGATATGCACTCTCTCTGGCCTTGGAGCTATGGCCAGCGACAAACGTGCGGGCCGCCATGTTCGACTTGGCAGCATTTACTACTGGTCCCTCGGTTGGGTGTGTGCCTCCGCGACCTTCTTAGGCGCGCTACGCTGGTCTGATGATTATTA